>JGI24705J35276_12238074_pt1 | contig 15599 bp, 14 predicted proteins | sample TergutNt197P4_FD_35276 | JGI IMG/M metagenome (IMG submission 35276) | reverse complement strand
GCCCGTCATGTCACCAGCCGCACGACCGGGGTGCATGACTGCCGATAAAGGGGTGAAAAAACCGGCTGTCGATTAAATGGTCTATTTCGACCCGAGAGTCACCCCCCGAATGTGGGATTGCAAGCGAGGCGAATCAGCGAGTTTGGCGAAGCGTGACGGTCGTCCATGTTAAATACACTTTGCGCACAAATAAATACCTGGCTCGCGCGTTTGCCGTCTCCACTGGACAAGCTAATGGCCGATCTACCCTGGCCCGCCGATCACGTCGCCCGCCCATCTGTCACGGCTGGTTGAGATAGTCCAAATCCGCACGGGTGAACGCCACCAGAAGCCGGGCAAATGCGGCGAACGGTTCAACGTGAGTGCCCGCTTCCGCATCGGGGGCGAAGGACGCGGCGAGATCTGCGCTCCATTTGGCCAAGTGCCTGCTCAGAAAGTCCCGCTCCGCCCGAACCAGAACATCCTGGTCGGCGCCACCCGCTTCCAGGAATGTAAGGTAGTGCATGACATCCGTCTGGACCGTAAGGTGGTCCGGCCAGACCTTGGTGCGATCAAGAGTGTAGTCCAGCCCGAAATGCTCGTAGAATCGAACCAGCTCTTCCCACAGATATCTGGTATCCTGTCGGACGTAATTTGCTTCGCGTAGGGAGACGCGCGCCCGTCCGGTGCAATTGTCGAATAGCGCCGTGTATCGTTCGACCAGCACGTCGCCATGGTCGCCATAGGATGTCAGCAGATCGACCAGCTCCGATGCCTCGTCGTGCATCGCATATGGCAGCGCAGCCATGGCAATCGACACCTGTTCGGCGGCGGAAGCGCCGTAGCGGTCGGTCACGAGTTCGCTCGTTGGATATGAAAAGACGTAACTGAAGGTCTGGTAAACTCGCGAGCGTGCCGCCGCGGCACCGTTGAGAGCGCCTACTTCAAGTGAGGGCGTAGCGGCTGGCGCCGTCAGGCCGATCATGCCTCGATCTCCATTGGCTGGAAGTCACCCGAAATGGCCTTGCGTCCGGAGCGCTCGTTGTTGTGCCCATCCCAGACCGCTACTGCCAAAGCCGCCGGCTTGCCGGGTACGAATTGCACGAAACCGGAACCTGGAGCGGTCAACGGCCGCTGCAAGACCACAGCCCAAGACGCGCCGTCATAGGCACTGGCGGACTGCAGCAGGCTCTGCTTGCCGGGGCGGCGAACAGTTTGCCCGAATCCCATCGACAGCACGTCGTAGGGCTCTTTGAGGTTTGCCTTCCAGTACCAGGCGTTGGCAGGGTCCGTCTCGCTGCCCATGGTCAGGGCGTTTGTGCTCTTGGACAAGGGAAACAGGACCGCCACCGCGTCGACGAAGACGTTGAGGTCGCTAAGCTGGTCGTTCCTGGTGGCATCCGCCCATGACAGCCTCATGGCGATGACCTTGCCGTTGTGCAATGTTGATAGCGCGACCCGCTCGATCACACCGTGGCCTTCGCTCCGGGCGAGGAAGGGCGAGCGTTCCTCGACCGTGGCGAGCGGCGCCGGTGACAGGTCGATCTGCTGCACCACTGCCTTTTTCCATACCTGTGCGGACGGATCCAACAACTCGTCCGCCGAGGCGTTCACCTTTCGCGTTGTCATTTAATGCATCCTCCCGTCACATTTTATGCTGATCCAGGGGATCCCTGGTGAATTCGGCGAAGCGATCTTTCCAGACCTTGGTGATGAGAATGTCCATCAGCTCCGACTTCTTGCCGGCCCGCATATGCTCCCGTTCGGTCTTGATAGTTTCCAGAGCGGTCCTGACTTCCGGGCCGAAAAGCTGTTCGAGGTATTCGATGGGGATGCGGGTCTGATCAGAAATCGAGCCGTCCTCGGCAAAGCCGCGCGCACCCAGCGGGGGTACGTAAAAGACATTCGGACTGGTTCCGAAATCCGGCCGCAGCGGGAGCGCGACTTTCCAGGTATAAACCAGTTTGTGGACCTGGCTGTTTTTGTCATCCAGAAAGCCGAAGGCGCGGGTCCGCCCCGAGCACATGCGGTCGCAGGCCGGCGCGATCTGCTTCTCCACCCGCGGATAGCACATGATGCACTTTTCGCTCTTCTGGGAAACAGGATTGAAATAGATTGCCTTGTAGGGGCAGGCTTCGATGCAGTGCCGGTGGCCATCGCACCGTTCCTGATCGATCACGACGATTCCGTCGGCTTCCCGCTTGTAGATCGCATTCCGTGGACAGGCAGCGAGACAGGCGGGATTGCTGCAATGGTTGCACTTCTTCGCCATATAATAGAAGAACGGATTGGGCCATTTGCCGGCTCCGATATCTTCGTCCCAGTTGTAGCCCCAGGTCGGATCGTTGCCTTTGGCATCGGTCGGCTTGAAGTGGACGCTGTTTCCCTTGCCCGAGAACACCACCTCCTTCTGATTGAACTGGAAATAGTCACCACAATCAGAATGGGTCGGCAGTTTGCCGGGCTGCGGTTCACCATTCGCAAAACCTCCCCCGCAATTCTCCCAGTCACGCGGATACCCGGCTCCCGGCTGGGTGGTGACATTGGCCCATCGCATGTGCTCGGTTCCGGGGCGCTTGGTCCAAAGGTTCTTGCATCCCACCACGCAGAGCTGACAGCCGGAGCATTTGTTCAAGTCGATGACGGTCGATACCTGCCGCTTGGATTTCCGCAGGTCGTCCTTCGTCCCGTTCGGTGCGTACACCATTGCCTGATCCTTCCTCGAATTACGCTTTGCGGATGCCGACACGAACGCCGCGGTCGGTTGAGGGTGCAGGGCTGCCTTCCATGAAGAAGTAGCGAAGTTGCTCGTAACCGCCCGCCCACATGATTGCCTTTGGCATCCCCACCAGAAGGACGTCGTAAGGAACCCACTTCTTGTATTGGTGCGCGTCCCAGAAATAGACGATGACCTGCTTGGGCTGCACGTTGGGCGCCGGCTTCACCATGAACTCGGATTCGCCGCAGTCGTTGTAGATGACTGCGCGGTCGCCGTCCTTGAGACCCAGCTCGGCCGCATCCCGATCATTGATATGCATGACCGGTTGGCCGCGATGCAGCCGGTTGAAGAACGAGTTGGTCAGATGGGTGGCATGGATGCTGACGCGCGGATGGCCTCCGGTGACCTGGAATGGATATTTTCCACCCGTCATCGGCGTGTCCTTGTGCCGCGGCAGGGCCTCATCTACTTCCATGTACCAATCATGGTCGATATAGAACTGCGCCCGCCGGGTTTCGGTGGGATAGATTTTCTTGTCTTCCACGTGCCATCTGAAACTAAAAAACGGCTTCTTGCTGCTGTATTCGTTGCCGACGGCGCCGGCAGAATAACCGACCCCCCAACTCTCGAACTTCTTCTGACCGTCTCTCCGGAAGTCCTCAAACGTGTAGTCTTTGGGGAAGATCCCGGTCGCTCGGTTGACTTCCACCATCTCCCGAATGCAGTCCTCGCTGGTCAGCAGAAGACCATTCATTGTAAATTTGTTGTACAGATCTGCGAACTTTCGCTTTTTTCCGTCGTGGTCGACGAAATCAATCATGCCGCGCGCTTTCGCACGCTCAGTTATCTTTTTCATCAGCAGGACCATGATGTCCCACTCCGGCTTGCACTCGCCCGCCGGCTTGACCGCTTCGTCGACAAAGGCGAAGAAGGGATTGTTCGAGCCTGGACTCGTCATCTCGACCTTTTCGTAGTACCAGGCGCAAGGCAGGACGATGTCGCAATACATTGCGGACGCAGACATTCGCGTTTCGAGGGCGAATATCATCTTCAGCTTCGGAAACAGATGCTGCGGATATTGAATTGAGCCGCTACGCTTCCGACGCAATGGATTGTGGGAGATCAGCATAAGGACTTGAGGCGTCTTGTCGGGGGCAGGGCGCATGTGATCCTTCGCCCACCAACCGTTGGCCACAGCTTCCTTCATGTATTCGCCGAAGGTCTTTTTCAGAGCCGGGTCGGCCCACTCCTTGCGATCCCACAAGCGATTGTATCCGGCGTGCTGGTACAACCAGTAACTGGGAGGCACCACGCCCATCTGTTTGGTGATGATCTTCATCATTTCGATAGTCGCGAATTCGTCCGATGCCTCGGGATCGCTCTTTTTCATATCGGCGAAGATCTTCTGCTCGAACTTCTGGAAGTCCTCCATGCCGCCTTGACGCGTGGGCTTGTCCATGACGCCCAGGAAGAACATCTGGTCCTCCGGGTACGCCCATGAGTAGAATCCGGTGCCCGGTTTGCCCCAGTTTCCAGTCAAGCCCATGGCCAGGAACAGCGATCGCTCCATCAGGTCGCCGTGATAACTCTTTGCCGAGCTGAAGCCGATATAAGACAGTGTCCGCTTGCGGGCGACCTTGCGGGCCAGCTCCCGGATCAGCGTCGGGTGAACGCCGCACAACGCCTCCGCCTTCTCCGGGGTGTAGTCTGCGAGCCGGGCCTTCAACCGCTCGAACACCGGCTTGACCTCGACCGTGCGTCCGTCGTGCAGCGTCGCCGTGTAGGTGCCCTCAAGAGCGGCGTCTCCGCTCAGCCTCAACGTTCCTCGTGGCGCCTTGGCGATCGCTCCCGCCTTCGTGTCCCAGAAATAGAACTGGTTCTTGCGCCCATCACCCTCCACTTCAGGCGCGTTGAGGAAATGTCCGGTATCGCTGCGCACCAGCAGCGGCATGTCGGTCTGTTCCTTGGCGAATCCGGTATCGACCAGTCCTTCCGAAACGATGACGTTGCAGACGCCGAGCCAGAATGCGGCGTCGGTGCCGACGCGCACCGGGACGTGGACGTCACAGGCCGGGGTGGTGGGGCTGAAGTCGGGAGCGATGACAACTACTTCAGCGCCCTTGTACCGAGCTTCAGTAAGGAAGTGATAGCCAGAAGGATAAGTATATGACCAGTTGCTGCAGGTCATGAAGATCAGCTCGGCATCCAGCAGGTTGTCCGCTGTATAGCCGGAGTGCAGCTTGCCGAAGGTGGTCCACGACCCGCCATAGGTGTCGCCGATATCGACGTTGATATCGGGAGAGACGCCGTCGAGGAGATAGTTCATGCGGAAACCGCCGGCCCATGCTGCGGAGCCGGCGTGGACATGGGGGGCATCGAGGATGAAACCGTCGCCGCAGCCCTGGCTTTGATAACTGTCGAGAACTGCATCTGCGACCTCGGTCACGGCCTGGTCCCAGGATATCCGTTCCCATTTGCCCTCGCCGCGTTCACCGGCCCGCTTGAGCGGATACAGAACGCGATCATCGCCGTAGAGATTGTTGCTGAATGCAGCGCCTTTCTGGCAGCCCAAAGGATTGTAGTCGACGTAGCCGTCGTTGCTGGCATCCGTGCGGGCGGCCTGCTCCTCGCGCCAGACAATGCCGTTGCGGGTATAGATGTGGAAGGAGCAGCTGCCGATTGGCCAGCAGATATTGAGGTGGGAGCCCCAATGCGTCTTATCCCAACGCCATTCTTTGCGGTAGATGTCCTCCCAGGCCACGTATCCGAGAGGGACGGTCCCAGCGATGGCGTCGTTGACAAAAGCGGTCGATACCGCGCCGAATAGCGACGGCATCGATAACGTCATCATCGCTCCGCCGCCAAGCTTGAGAAGACCTCTCCGGCTTACTGATGATTTTGCCGTCTGGACAGACTCCGAGTCCCAGTTCTGCTTCATCTTGGACGCCTCCGTGACCCCGTCGCGCCACCGGGGTGCGACTGAATTTTAGATTTATTGCCGCAAGGATCGACCCGGAGCTCACGCCGCTGCACCCGTCTAAAGATGGGGTGAGGTAACGAAATCCTGGTGCACGAAAAGCAGCCCGCAGACCGCAGCAGTCTCCCGCCCTGTCACTGTGAGGAAGGATTCACCGATCTTTCGATAGGTGACACAGGGTTGGTTCCGATCGGACTAAGCCGCATAGTTTAAAGGTAGAAATAACCACTGAGGGGGAAACTACGATGTCTGAGCTTTCTGGTAAGGTTGCCTTGGTCAGCGGCGGTGCTTCAGGAATCGGGGCCGCGGTTGCGAAACATTTTGCGGCTCGCGGAGCTGCGGTCATGATGGGCGATATCCAGGATGACCTCGGCAGGTCGGTCGCAAAGGAAATTTGCGACAAGGGTGGCCGTGCGGTGTATCGCCGTCAGGATGTCACGGTAGAGGCCGACTGGGAGCAGACAGTTGCGGAAGCCGTCCGCACGTTCGGCGGCTTGGATGTGCTGGTGAATAACGCCGGCATGGAGCAGGCATCGTTTCTCGCCGATGTCGACGTTGAGGGCGTGCAGCGCCAATTGAACGTGAATGTCGTCGGCACCATCCTGGGGCTGAAGCATGCCATCCGCGCCATGCGTCCCGGGGGCGCCGCGGGCAAAGGGGGCAGCATCATCAACCTGTCCTCGGTCGCCGGATTAATTGGCACACCCGGCCTTGGCATCTACAGCGCCTCCAAGGGCGCTGTCAGGTTGTTGAGCAAGGCGGCCGCGGCCGAATGCGGCGTTCTCAGCTACAACATCCGGGTCAATTCAATCCATCCAGGGTTGGTCGAGACCGATATGGGCCAGAAGCTGTTGCGCGATTTCGTGGCTCTCGGCGTGTTTCCTGACGTCGAAACCGCGCGCAAGCAACATAGCGCCGGATATCCCATTGGTCGGACCGGTGTGCCGCAAGACATCGCCAATGCGGCACTTTTCCTGGCCTCGGACCAATCGAGCTGGATCACAGGAACCGAGTTGGTAGTCGATGGCGGCTTGACGATGAGTTGATTACGGGACTGCAGGATCAATCTGCGCCGAGATGATCTACGCGGGGCCTAGGATTCCCGCCGACCGACTCCGCCTGATGCGGCCGCCACTTATGGTGCCGTTTCGGGCGGGTGCCGCGCGCAGCCGCCAAGCAAACCCTGACCGCGAAGGGGCATACAAAGTAGCCGCTCTTACTATCTTTCGATAGGTGGCCGCGGCATCGAAGCCGGCACTTTCTTCAATGTCAATATACCGGCCGGATGGCGATCGCAGGAGCGGGACTATGTACGACAGGTTGCGTGATCATCACCACTGGGTCTTACCCGAAGTGCTTGCCTTCCAGGCGCGCGCAAGAGGAGGCCAGCCCTTCGTCACGATGGTCGACGGCGACTCGCTGACTTATTCCCAGGCTGAACAGGATGCGGATAAAGTCGCGGGCTTTCTGGCCGGGTTAGGCGTCGTTCCCGGCGATACCGTTGCGGTGATGGCGCCCAGCGAGCTCGATTACATCCGAATTTGGCTCGGCCTTGGCCGGTTGGGAGCCATTCTCGTTGCCCTCAACACCGATTTGAAGGGCACCTTTCTGACCCACCAATTGCAGAATTCCGGTGCCAGACTGGCCATCTTTCACTTCGATCACTTGCCGGTATTGAACGACATCGCCTCGTCCGTGCCCGAGCTTACAACTGTGGTCGTCGTCGGCGGAAATCCCGCGGCCGGGACAGTGACAGGTCGGCGAATGGCGGCGTTTGATGGGTGGCGTCGCGCGCCGTCGTACCAGGGCTCTCTTCCGGCCTACAAAGACATCACTGCGATCATCTACACGTCAGGAACCACAGGGCCATCCAAAGGGGTCCTTATCCCCCACGCCCACAGCTACTTGTTCGGCCTCGGCATGATCGACAATCACGCGATAACCGAGCGGGACCGCTTCTACATCACGATGCCCCTGTTTCATGTGAACGCGTTGTACCTGCAGGTCTATGCGACGCTGATCGCCGGTGGTTCGGCGTTCGTCCGGCCGCGTTTCAGCGCCAGCAATTGGTTGGCCGACGTGCGTCGATATCAAGCCACCATCACCAATACACTGGGCTCCCTGGCGACGTTCATCTTCGCCACACCACCAAGCCCGTTCGATCGCGACCATTGTTTGCGCATCATTCAGACAGCGCCCAATCCGCCCGAACATGATCGAATTTGGCGAGAGCGGTTCGGGGTGGCCGAGGTGTTGTCGGGATTTGGGATGACGGAGGTCAATCTTCCTGTCTATGGCCGCATCGGAAAGACTCGTCCCGGCACCGCCGGGCTGGTCTACGACCGCTATTTCGAAGTTGAGATTCGCGATCCCGAATCCGATGAACCGGTGCCGCCTGGAGTCATCGGCGAAATCATGGTCCGTCCTCGCGTCCCCTTCGGCTTCATGGCCGGCTATCACCGCATGCCGGACAAGACAGTCGAGGCCTGGCGAAACTTCTGGTTTCACACTGGCGATGCCGGAATCGTGGATGCCGACGGCTATCTGACCTTTCTCGATCGCATCAAGGACTGCATCCGCCGCCGCGGCGAAAACATCTCTTCGTTCGAAGTCGAGGAAGCAATTGTGCGCCTTCGTGGTGTCAAGGAAGTGGCGGCCTTCGCGGTGCCCGCTGGCAAGGCCGGTACCGAGGATGAAGTCATGCTGGCCGTGGTTGCAGAGCCAGGTGCCGCAATCAATCCCGCCGACGTTGCCGCCTTCGCCGACCAGTATCTTCCCCGGTTTGCTCAGCCTCGGTTCATCGAAATATTCGATGCTTTGCCGAGGACACCAACGGCCAAGGTTCAGAAGAACAAGCTGCGCGAACGCGGTGTAACGGCGAGTACCTGGGACAGGGGATCATAAGCTTTCGGCAAAATCGTCGTGAAGGTTGGAGAGTGATGAAGCCAGATGTCTGTGTGAACGGATCGCTTCTTGGCAGACAGTCATTGTGCACCCGGTGAGAGACGCGTAACTGGTGGCGGATTCCACTTTCCGGTGAGCGCCTCTGAGCGTGGTGCGTAGAGGCGTATCAGTAAATTGAATTCGCCCTTGGGGGCTGGAAGCCAGTTTGCTTCCTTGTCGCTGCCTGGGCTTTCGTTCTGGAAATAAAGATCGAGTGACCCGTCCGGGTTCGCCTTCAATGGCATCCAACTGGCGAGATTGAACCGGTTGAGAGCGTTTGCGACCTGGAAGCCTTCGGAGTCATAGAGCGTCACCGACCAGAAGGCATTCGCTGGTGGCGTGGCCCCCTTTTCGAAGTGGAGCGTGTATTTGTTTGCTCCATCGAGGGGCTTGCCGGTCTCGTCGCCGAGATTGACTGGGTATATCGCATCCTCGGGGAGGTTCGCGCCAAGGCCGAGTTGGGTGACGATGGCACGCTTCAGGTAGTAATTTCCATAGACGCCCATCGTGTCAATGTTCATCGACCAACCGTTCGCAACGCGGGCAATCGTCGGCACCTTCCATTTCATCAATTGCTGCGCTTCACCGGGAACAGTTGCCAAGGCCCGCTGAACGATCGGATCGGCCTTGTTCAGATCGAAGCTCCTGCCCGGTTCAAAACCGATTTTTTTCAATTGTGCGATTATTGGCTGGTCGGTGATGTGCGGCGGGATCACCTTGAGAAGCTCGGCGGCGTAAGCGAAGTATTTGTCGGGAGGCATGGTGTCCACTTGCACCTTGGGCGGCGTTTTCATGTTTACCGAAGCGTCAATCTTCACGGACGGCGGCACGGGCATGTTGCCCCATTGCGATAGCGGCGTGACCTTGTATCCGGCCTGAATTTTATGAACGGCATCGTAGTCAGGAGGGCCGTCCGTCTTGGTGCGGCCGATGATCCAGACTATTGGAGTGGGCGCGCTGATCCGCGTCATTCCAGCCGGCACATTGCCGGTCCAGCCGGGCGGGGTGAGGAGAAAGTTGCCAGCCTGAGTGCCCGTCGTCCGCCATCCCGGCGAGGCAAACACGTCAGTCCACATATCGAGCATCGGCAGAAGATAGTAACGGCCGTTTGTGTCAGGCACTGAGACAACAACCGGCTCTTTGGTCATGTCGAGCCAGGCGGCTGAATAGAGCGTGTCGAAGTTGTAGCGCACAACGCCTCTATCGCTGGCGGCCGGGTATGTCGGCATGCTCTGAAAAGTGTTCATCGGCCCTCTGCCGAGTTCTTTGCCGGACTCGATGTTGGTGAATTGCCTCCGCGTCACATCCATTGTGATGAGCGGATAAAAGTACAGATACGCATCGACGCCGATGGCGTGTGCTTCCTGTTCGGTTACGGTTGGTGTGTCGGCCAGGCCAGGAAGCGACAATGTCGAAACGAGTGTTGCGGTTGCCGCAACGAGCATCGAGCGTCTGAACATGATTTCCTCGTCGGCGATGTACCTGCGTCCAGGAGAATGCGGGTGCTATGGAAGTTGCTCCACCTTCGCTTTCATGTCGGGATATCGGCTGACCCTGTAGGTCGCGTTTGCACATTTCAGAACCCAGACGTCGTGGTTCGGCCCCGAGCGCTCGGCGTCTCGTGTCGCGCTTTCCGGTTTGTCGCAAGCAAAACCTTGGGTGCGGATTTGGGCTGCGAGCATGTCTTTGGGTGTCTCGGCGGTCTGAGCCGCAGATCGCGAATGTTCACCGCCCGCCACCAGGCCGCCGGCGACAAGAAAAATCAGGAATAGCGAAAGTCGAGACCTCCTCACGACACGCCTCCCAGGGACACAAGACCCGCTGTTGCGCCATGCCGAAGACTTCGGTCGATGAAATCATGCGCCGAAATCACTCGCTGGGGCTTGAGCATTCGAGACAGTGTGTCGTAGGGTTGGTGTTGATCCAGATCAAGGATGATCGCTCAGGGCCACTTTCAGCCATATCCCGGACCCATAAGGCACATCCAGAGCAGATATCCGCCAAATTCTTCGGGTCTTGACGCGAATAGAGTATATGCGGGAGATCTGACACGTCCCCTTACGCGGTTGTTCGGTCTCCTTGCGGGTTCAAGGAGATGCCGCCAGATGCCGTTCACCCGCAGTCAACCGGTTCAGGACAAACGATGGGCCTCTCATTGCGTGAGCATACGGAAACGCCATTGCCCTCATACGCTTCGCCGGCATCCTGCGTCGGCGGGGGGCGCCACGGCGTGCCCGATTATCTTGAGAAATATTATTGGTGGGCCTATGTGCGTCCGCAAGCGGTCCGGTTCTGGGAACGGCAATGGTTGATCAACCTCGTTCTGTTCGGCAACTACCGTAAGCTTGGAGCGGCCGTGCTCGATGAGCTCGGTCCGCACCTGCCGGGGCGAACTCTGCAAATATCGTGCTGCTATGGCGATCTCACGCCGCGGCTGGCGCGAAATATCGCAGAGAGCGGCGGCACGCTCGACGTGGTCGATATCCTGCCAGTGCAGCTGGAGAACCTGCGCCGCAAGTTGTGGCCGGGCGCGCCTGTCCATACGCAACAGATGGACGCGGCCGCACTGGAATATGCCGATGCGACCTTCGACCGCGTCGTGCTGTTCTTCCTGTTGCACGAACAACCGCAGGAGGCTCGTGAGCAGACCGTGCGCGAAGCCTTGCGGGTGCTCAAGCCGGGCGGCACCATCCTGATCGCAGACTACGCCCGGCCGGCGAAATGGCATCCGGTGCGCTACCTTCTCCTCCCAATCCTGACCTTTCTTGAGCCCTTTGCGGCCGACCTTTGGCGCTCCGAGCTCAATGAATTGCTCCCAGAACAATTCGCCGGGCGGACCTGGCGCAAAACGTCCTACTTCGGCGGTCTGTACCAGAGGCTTGTAAGCCGAGGCTGATCGCGCGGGGTGTTTTGGGCAATTTTAGTTTGAGCTCATCGGCGATAACTGAAACGAAAGATCGCTATGTGCTCAGCAGAACCGCGCCGTGTTACCTTTTTTCCGCAAAATTGCTGAACGGTAGGCACGCTTCGCTTTGCCTGCCCTACGCCAACGAAACGAGTTGATTTTTCCTGCGAAGCTCATCAATCTCTGCCTGTCGCAGTGATGGGTTTGGCAAGCGCTCAACCCATCCTACGGGCTACGGGCTGCCGCGTGAGAGACGTTCTGATGAAAAATATTGCTCCTGCCCTGGTGCTCGCTTTTTGTCTTGGTTGCACAGGACCGGCCCTTGCCCAGAACGCAGCCACATCAGAACAGACGGACGAAAATAAGCTTGCTGAGATCTTTCGCGAGACTCTCGCCGCCGCCGGGCGGGGGGAGGCTTCCGCCCAAACCAGTCTTGGCCTTATGTACGCGAAAGGTCTGGGTGTTGCGCGAGACGATGCGCGGGCGGTCGCGTGGTTCCGCAATGCGGCCGAACAGGGATTAGCTGTCGCCCAATACAATCTCGGCCTTATGTACAGGGAGGGCCAGGGCGTTCCTCGAGACGACACGCAGGCTGTTGCCTGGTTCCGCAAGGCCGCCGTGCAGGGTCTCGTTCAAGCGCAATATAATCTCGGTTTGGCGTACGCGAACAATCGGGGCGTTGCGCGAAACGACGCACAAGCCGCCGCTTGGTACCGCAGGGCTGCTGATCAGGGGTTCGCCAAGGCGCAAAACAATCTCGGCATGATGTACGAGATTGGCCTGGGCGTCGCGCAGGACGATGCCGAGTCCCTCGCCTGGTACAGCAAGGCTGCCGAACAGCGGCTCGCTTCAGCGCAATTCAATATCGGTCTGGCGTACGCGAACGACCGGGGCGTTGCGCGGGATGATGTCCTGGCCGTCGTTTGGTACCGCAAGGCGGCCGAGCAGGGGCTCGTTCAAGCGCAATACAATCTCGGCAACATGTACAGAGATGGCCGGGGTGTCGCACGGGACGATGCCCAGGCCACCGCTTGGTACCGCAAGGCCGCAGAACAAGGGAGCGGTCTCGCGCAAGAAGCGCTGCGCAGGCTGGAAACCAGCGGGCTCGGTGATTCTAGATAGCTTGTAGTTTGTAGTTTGTAGATTCTATGGGGCGGCGGGTGGTTCAAGGGGTAGGATTGGTAGTTTGGACAACCATCCGACCCGGAGGATCAAGATGCGTAAGCTCGATCTCATTGACACACCCGCCGGCAGCAAGCATGCCACAGTTACCTGGTTTTTGAACTGAGCAAGAAGCGGTGGCAACTTGGTGTGCTGCGGCCTGGCTCGGACAAGCTGAGCCGGTAATCGATCGCGGGGGGCGATCTGGCGGCATTGGCTGCGCGGCTGGCGCGGTGTCGTGCGGACGTTGCACGCAGCGGGAAGTCGGCGCGGATTCTGTCGTGCTATGAGGCTGGCATCGACGGGCATTGGCTGCATCGTTGGCTGAGCGATCATGGCGTCATCAGCCACGAGGTTGATCCGTCGAGCATCGAGGTGAACCGTCGCGCGCGTCGTGCGAAGACCGATCGCATTGATCTGGAGAAGTTGATGCGGACGTTTCTTGCCTACCTGCGGGGCGAGCCGCGGGTCTGCAACATGGTCCACGTCCCCACGGTGGAAGACGAGGATCGTCGGCGGCGCACGCGCGAGCGGGAGCGCTTGTTGAAGGAGCGCATATCTCACAGCAATCGTATCAAGGGTCTGTTACACGGCCAGGGCATTCGCGATGTTCAACCGCTCAAGCCGGGTTTCATCGCAAGCCTGAACAGGCTCCGGACTGGTGACGGTCGAATGCTGTCACCATGGCTGAAGGAGGAGATCGTGCACGAGCACGAGCGGCTATGCCTTGCCGCCAGGCAGTTGATCCGGCTCGAAGCCGACAACAAAGCCACGCTCCGTGCCGCGGCTCCCGGCTCAGCCGAGGCCAGGATGATGCAACTGATCGACCTCAGGGGACCATGGGCGCCAGCCGGCGCCCCCCTCGCGCTCTCTTCCAAACGAGGGTGAAGGAGCAGAGCAAAACTCGGGCAGAACATGCCGCGAGAATGCGAAGGCGCGTGATCCGCAGGTGCGATTTCGGCTGGCTTATGCCTATGATCGCGCGAACCGCGTGACCGAGGTGCGCCACGCCGACCGGGCGCGGCAGGGCAGTAAGACAAGTCGGGGCAGTTGTCTTTGAGCCAGAGCGGCTGGCCATTTGAGGGCTGAACCAGCCCGGCTTGCTTGGGGAACTTTCGCCTTGGGCGGTTGCCCTGACCGATCAATTACTGTAATTGCTATGGAAGGGAGAGTTTCGACTGGGGACATTGATGGCGGACTTTGGCGAAGTGGCATACTCGACTGCCGAGGGCAACGACTATGCTGCCCACGAGCGGACTTATGAGGCCTTTATCAGGCTGCTGAAGTTCTGCGCGGCCGCGGTTGCGATCACCCTGATCCTCATGGCGATCTTTCTGACCTGATTCATCGCTGCACCATCGCCAGCGGTGCCAGAAGGACCGATTCCAAACCGATTCCAAGAAGTATCCATCCATTGCGAGAAGCAAAGTTCGCCAGTGCGCGCTTTGGCGCGTCGCCGGAGGTCAAATGAAGATTGCCGTTGCCAAGGAAATTGACCCGTCGGAGCCCCGGGTCGCCGTCTCGCCGGATACGGTGAAGAAATTCAAGGCCCTGGGCGCCGAGGTTGCGGTTGAGCCGGGTGCCGGCGTCAAGTCGGGTCTGCTCGACTCTGATTTCACCGCGGTCGGGGCCAGCGTCACCGCAGATGCGCTTGCGGATGCCGACATCATCATCAAGGTGAAGCGGCCCGAGGCTAACGAACTTGTCAAGTATAAGCGTGGCGCGCTCGTGGTTGCGATCATGGACCCTTACGGCAACGATGCTGCGCTGAAGACGATGGCGGATGCGGGCATCGCTGCTTTTGCAATGGAATTGATGCCACGAATCACGCGCGCCCAGGTGATGGATGTGCTGTCGTCACAGGCAAACCTTGCGGGCTATCGCGCCGTCATCGAGGCCGCCGAGGCTTTCGGCCGTGCCTTCCCGATGATGATGACCGCCGCCGGCACCGTTCCGGCCGCAAAAGTGTTCGTGATGGGCGTGGGCGTCGCCGGTCTGCAGGCGATAGCGACGGCGCGGCGCATGGGCGCCATCGTCACTGCAACCGACGTGCGTCCCGCGACGAAAGAGCAGGTCGAAAGTCTTGGCGCCAAATTCCTTGCTGTCGAGGACGAGGAATTCAAGAACGCACAGACCGCCGGCGGCTACGCCAAGGAAATGTCGAAGGAGTATCAGGCCAAGCAGGCCGCGCTCACCGCCGAACACATCAAGAAGCAGGACGTGGTGATCACCACTGCGCTCATTCCGGGAAGGCCCGCGCCTCGTCTCGTCAGTGCCGAGATGGTCAAGTCGATGCGGCCGGGTTCGGTGCTGGTTGATCTCGCGGTGGAACGCGGCGGCAATGTCGAGGGCGCCAAAGCGGGCGAGGTCGCCGAGGTCGATGGCGTCAAGATCGTCGGCTACACCAACGTCGCTGGCCGGGTTGCGGCTTCGGCATCCGCTCTTTATTCGCGCAACCTGTTCTCATTCATCGAGACCATGATCGACAAGAACAACAAATCGCTCGCCGTGAACTGGGACGATGAGCTTGTAAAAGCCACCGCGCTCACCAAGGACGGTGCCGTCATCCATCCCAACTTCCAGCCGAAGGCCTAAGGAGACCCGCCATGGAGCACTTCATCTTCGAGTTCTCGATTTTTGTGCTTGCCGTCTTCGTTGGCTATTTCGTCGTATGGTCGGTGACGCCAGCCCTGCATACGCCGCTGATGAGCGTGACCAACGCCATCTCCTCGGTGATCGTGGTTGGTGCGCTGCTTGCGACAGGCGTTGAAACCATATCCAGTAACACCGGCTGGCTGGCGCGCAGCTTCGGTGTCGTGGCGCTGGTCTTCGCCTGTATCAACATTTTCGGGGGCTTCCTTGTCACCCAGCGCATGCTGGCGATGTACAAGAAGAAGTCCAAGTAGCGGCACCTC
>JGI24705J35276_12238075_pt1 | contig 15614 bp, 11 predicted proteins | sample TergutNt197P4_FD_35276 | JGI IMG/M metagenome (IMG submission 35276) | reverse complement strand
TACGGCATCGCCCGCCATCTGGTCAATCTGGAAGTGGTCAACACCTACGAAGGCACCCACGACGTCCACGCCCTGATCCTGGGCCGGGCCATCACGGGGATTGCGGCGTTTGGCAATTGAACCCTGCGTCGATGCCGCGAGCCGACTCTCAGAGCCTGTTTACGATCTCAGTTGGCCTGGATGTTGGCGCGCTTCATCACCGAGAGCCAGCGGGCGTTTTCGGCGTTGCAGAACTCCGCGAACTGCGCCGCCGTGAGCGTGCTGGCAATGATGCCGTTCTGCTTCAGGCGTTCCTGTACCGCGGGCTTGGCCGAGGCATCGCGCATGGCCTTGTTGACTTTATCGACGATGGCTTGCGGCGTGTTCTTTGGCATCCAGAGGGCATACCAGGAACTCACGTCGAAATCCGGCAGGCCCGACTCGGCGATGGTGGGCGCCTCCGGCAGCAAATCGACGCGCTTGGCGGATGTGACCGCCAGCGCGCGCAGCTTGCCGGATTTGATCAACGGCACAACACTGGCGACCGATGCGTAGAGGATGTCCACATGGCCGCCCATGACATCACTGAGCGCGCGGCCGGTGCCGTTGTAGGCAATGTGCGTTATCTTCACGTTGCTGCGCTCGTTGACCACTTCGCCCACAAGATGCGGTAGCGAACCGAGACCGCCCGAGGCAAACGACAGCTTGCCCGGGTTGGCGCGCGCGGCGTCGATCATGTCCTTGAATGATTTGAACGGCGACTGTTCGCTCACCACCACGACCATTGGCGCAAAGCCAAAGACGCCCACCGGTGTGAAATCCTTGACCGGGTCAAAGCCCAGGTTCTGAAACATCCCTGGATACATGACCTGAATCGAGGCATTCATGAGGCCGGTGTAACCATCGGGCTTGCTCAGCGCCACGTCGCGCGCGCCGATGGCGCCGGCGGCGCCGGGGTGCGACTCGATCACGATCGGCTGGCCCAGCAGTTCGCCCATCTCGGCAGTGAGCATGCGGGCAAAGGTCTCGGTGGTCGAGCCTGCCTGGTGTGGCGAAATGATGCGGATCGGAGCGCCGGGATAGACGTCTTCAGCGTGCGCGGGCGCGATGTCGAAAGCGCCGCCGAGCGCCAGGGCCGCGGCAAGGGAAAAAAGCGGGAATTTCATGTTTGTCTCCTGATGGTTGGATAAAGACATGCCCCAGCAAAATAGCTATCCGGCGCGCCCGAAGGCGCCGCTTTTGTCGAGAGATTCGATCCGCGACGGGTCGAGTCCTGCTTGCTGAAGGACTTCGCGGGTGTGCTCGCCGCGCTTTGGCGGCAACATGCGCAACCGCGAAGGCGTGCGGCTGAACTTGATCGGGAAGCCGCTGCCGTGATAGCCATCGCGGTCGATCACCATGCCGCGGTGCCGTGCATGCGCATCGCGCGCGACTTCGGCGATGCCGAGAACCGGCGCGGCCGGCACGCCGGCGCGCTGCAACCGGCCGGCCAGTTCACGGCCATCACACCCGCGCAACAGCGCATCGAGCTCGGCTGTCAGCTCGGCCCGGTGCGCAACGCGATCGATATTGCCGCAAAAACGCGGATCGCTGGCAAGCGCCGGCTTGCCGAGTTGCGCGCACAGCGCCGCGAACTGCCGGTCGTTGCCCACCGCGATGTAAATCGCGCAAGTCGCGGTGTCGAAAGCGTCATAGGGCGCGATGTTGGCGTGGCCGTTGCCGGTGCGCTCCGGCTCCTTGCCCGACCACAAGTAGTTCGGCAGATACGGGTGCGCGACGCCGATGGCGCAGTCGTAGAGCGCCAGGTCGCACATCTGCCCCCGGCCCGAGCGGGCGCGCTCGTGCAGCGCCGACAACACCGCGATGGCCGCCTGCATGCCCGTGGTGAGATCGACGATCGGCACGCCCATGCGCAGCGGCCCGCCGGCGGGTTCGCCGTTGATGCTCATCAGACCCGAAATGGCCTGCACCGCGGCGTCGTAACCCGGCATACCGCCCAGCGGCCCGTCGTCGCCGAAGCCGGTGATGCGGCAGTGGATCAAACGCGGAAAGCGCGCGGTGATTTGCGCCGGCTCCTCGATGCCCCATGAGCGCAGGGTGCTGGCTTTGAAGTTCTCGATCAGCACATCCGCGCCGGCGAGCAGTTCCCAGAAAACCTCACGCGCCTCGGGCCGGCCCATGTCGAGCACGATGCCGCGCTTGTTGCGGTTCAGCGCCTGGAAATACGCCGCGCCGCCCTCCGTGACCGCGGGGCCGAAGCTGCGCGTCTCGTCGCCTTCGGGCGACTCGATCTTGATGACCTGCGCGCCCTGGTCGCCGAGTATTTGCGCGCAGTATGGTCCGGCGAGCACACGCGAAGCGTCGATGACGCGCAAGCCGCTCAGGCAAGAATCTGTCATGGCCGGCTCCGGTCAGAACGTGGTTTGCGCGGGACGCGGCGCGATACGCCATTCGAAAGCGCCGCCGCCCTGATCCAGCCGGGACTCGACCGTGAGCCGCAGGCGGCGGTTATGCGCCGAGAGCGCGCCGTCGAGCAGGTCGTTCCAGATGTCGAAAGCCGCGGCGCTGAGCGCGGGCAACCCGCTCATGAGTTTCCAGCTCGTCTGCCGCACGACGGGGCCTTGCGGGCTGGCCTGCCATTGCGCGCGGTCGCCCTGCGCCTGTGCCAGCGCGACCATGAAGCGGGCAAAATCATCGGCATCGCCACGGCAGGGCAAGCCCATCGCACGGGCTGTTTCGGCGTAGAACTGCATACCGATCAGGCGGGCCGTCATGCCGCCGAGGTAGGCCGCGTCGAAAGGGCCGAACAGCGCGATCAGCTCCGGGATCGCGGTGCGCGCGTACTCCATCGCGTAGTTGCGGCGCGCCTTTTGCAACCGCTCCTGGGGCCAGTCGGCAGTGGGGAGAACGGGGGCGCGGGCGGCATCGAAGTCGGGCGCCTCTTCGCCGCGCGCGAAACGCAAGCGTTCCTCGGGTTCGATGTCGCGGTCGTACTCGCGGTAGTAGCCTTCCAGGCCCGGTTGCCCGTCCATCGTCTGCTTGGTGCACACAAAGCCCAGCCGCTTGGTGCCGAGCGAAACGCCGTTATGCCCGTGCCAGCCGCGCAGTACCGCGCGCGAGACTTCGCCGGGAATCGCGCAGATCGCGGTACCGTGCCAGGCCCAGCGCGGCGGCGCGTAGCGCACCCAGGCTTTTTCCGGCGTTTCCTCCATGTACTCCACATGCACGCCGCCGATCGCGTTCGACAGATAGTGGTAGCGCGCCGCAGTCACCGCCGGCGGCAGCCCCAGCAAGCCGAGCTTTTCGAGACCAGGCAGGAAACGCTCGTGGTGCTGGCGGCGAAAGATGTTGAACACCAGTTCGGATGCCTGGCGCGCGCCGCGCCGCGTGACGAGGGTCATCACCAGGCCGGTAAAAAAGGCGTGATACCACTCCGCGACGGCGGACCAGCGCGCGGCGTCAGGGGAAGAAGAGGGGGGCGTGGATGTCTTCATGCGTTGTCTCGCGTCGGTCAGTGGATGGCGTCTTCAGCCGCCTGCACGGGCAGCGGCTGGTAGGTGAGCTGGAGGCCGGAAATCACAAAAGCGGCCAGATAGTTGGCGATGCGGTCGCGGTCGGCGGCCGTCTCGCCAGGGCGCGGCTGGTACCACAGGGTTGTGTGGTTGATCGCGCCAAACAGCGGCTTGACCGCCATGCGCGCGCTCTGTTGCGGCAACTCGCCCGCATCGATGGCCTGCTGCAATGCACGCAGGAACAGTTGCTCATAACGGTCGCGCAGCGCGATCACTTCATTGAGGCGGGTGCGCTGCTCCTCGGTTACGCGGCCCATCAGGTGCGCTTCGAGGCCCTGCACCGCCACGCGCTGGTAGGAAAGGTGCTTCATCACCTGCAATGCGTGCGCGTGGACCATGCGGTAAAGGCGGTCGATGGCGCGCACGCCCGTCTGCCCGGCAATTGGCGTCACGGTGTCGATGTTCATCTCCATCGCGCGCCTGTACACCGCGACGAACAGATCCGCCTTGCTGCGGTAGTGGTAGTAGATGCTGCCTTTGGTGACGCCGATCACGTCGCCGATGTAGTCGAGCGTCGTTGCATCGTAGCTTTGCTGGGTAAAGGCATCGGCCGCGGCGTCGAGGATTTCGACCACTCTGTCAGGCGGCTCGCCGCCGCCGCGGGCGTTGGTTGTATTGCGTGACATGGTGCGTGAAGCTCCTGGTTTGCTTTTCGCCGAAGGCGCGATCGCGCCAGCCAGCAACGCGGCCTGCGCGTCCGCCGTTCCGGCGGTGGCGAGGTGAATCTGACGCGAATGCAGCAGCCGGTGCAGCCGCGCGAAATCGTTCAATGGCCTGGCGCCCGCGATTCGCAGGCTTGCCGCGATCATGCGGTCGCAGCACTCGGTGGCCGAAAGCATCGCCATCGCGCCGAGCAGGCCCGCGTTCTCTCCGGCCTCGGCGGCGCGCGCCGATTCATGGAGCATCATTCGCGCCGCGCAAAGCGCGCTCGCGCACGAAGCCAGTTCGAGCGCAGTTGGCTCCGGCGTGGCCGGCGCGGCCTCGCCCTGCACCGTCCGGCAGGCTTGCTCGTATGCCGCGAGCGCCGTGCCCGTGGCCTGAGCCGCCGCGGCGATGCGGCACAGCGCCTCGATTTCATCGAAAGCGGCCTGCGCCGATCCGTCAGCGCCCAGCAGCAGATCATGCGAAAGCCGAACGTCGAGGGTGAGCGGCTGCCGCGGTCCGCCGCTGCCAGCGCCGTCGAAGGAAATCCCGGCGGTGTCTCCCGGCAGCAGGAACGCCGACAACGCCTGTCCGCCCCGCCTGTGCGCGCTCACGGCGAAAACAACCATCGCGTCCGCGGGCCGCGGCGCGGCGGCGGTGAATCCCTGGCCTTGCACCACCCAGCCGCCGGCATCGGGAATGGCGCTGAAGAACGGCTGGCCGCCGCCCTTCAACAGCAATGGCAGGCAGCCCTGCTCGATCGCTTCACCCAGCCAGCTCTTGCGCTGGCGCGCATTGCCCAGCCGCAGCAGCGCCATCGCGGCGCCCAGCGCGCTCGCCAGCAGCGTCGACATGCAGGGCAAACCCGGGGCCATCGCCTCCACCGCGCCAAGAATTGCCGGCAGCGATGCCGCCAGGCCCGACTGCCGCCTGGGCATGAACATGCGCAGCAGACCGCTGCCGCCAAGTCCGGCGGCGGAGTCTTCGGCGCCGGACTGCCCGGACAGCGCGCGCGCGCGCCCTTGCCACCGGGCCTCGCTCGCCGTGAGTGGGGGCGACCAGATGACAGTCATGACCACCTGAAGAGATGACACATATCAAGCAACATACTTCTCGGTAGCTTATCACCATTTACATGGCGTGCTGACTGCTCTATTGAAAATTCGGCGACAGAATCTGCGTTGACATACCACTCGGTAGGCTATAAGCTTCAAAGCGTCACTTTTCGAGTTCATCCGATGCGCCAACATACCTTCACGCCATTGCACCAGCGCGACTATCTCGACTGGCCGTTCTTCGACGCCAGCCATCGTGAATTCCTGCAAAGCGTCGATGCGTTCGCCGGCTCAGGCGCGCTCGACGGCGTGGATCATTCCAACGTGGACGACTCCTGCCGCCGGCTGGTGCTGGCGCTGGGGCGCAGCGGCCTCCTGCGTGCCTGTGTGCCGGGCCAATTCGGGGGCTTTACCCCGGTCATCGAGTCGCGCCGGCTGGTGCTGGCGCGCGAATCGCTGGCCTATCACAACGGCCTGGCCGACTTCTCGCTGGCCATGCAAGGGCTGGGCAGCGGCCCCATCGCGCTCGCGGGCCCGGAGGCGCTCAAGAGCGCGGTGCTGCCCAAAGTCATGCGCGGCGAACTGATTCCGGCTTTTGCGCTGTCCGAGAAGGGCGCCGGCTCCGACGTGGCCGGCATGTCCACCACGGCGCGGCAAGAAGGCGCGCACTATGTGATCGATGGCGAAAAAACGTGGATTTCCAATGGCGGCATCGCTGATCTTTATGTGGTCTTCGCGCGCAGTAGCGACGCGCCGGGCACGCACGGCATCAGCGCCTTCGTGGTCCATCCAGACGACCCTGGTTTTTCCATCGCCGAGCGTATCGACGTGATGGCGCCCCATCCGCTGGCCACGCTGCGCTTCGACGGTATGCGCATCCCGTCCAGCCGGTTGCTGGGCGCGCCGGGCGAAGGCTTCAAGCTGGCGATGCGCACGCTGGACATTTACCGCGCTTCGGTGGCCGGCGCCGCACTGGGCTTCGCCCGCCGCGCCTTCGACGAGGTAACGGCCCATGCGCGCTCACGCCGTTTGTTCGGCATGGCCCTCGGCGACATGCAGCTCACACAGACGCGCCTGGGCGAAATGGCCGCGCTGATCGACGCCGCCGCGCTGCTGACCTACCGCGCCGCATGGCGCCGCGACGTGCAGCAGTCGAGCGCCACGCGCGAAGCTGCCATGGCCAAGATGACCGCGACCGAGAACGCCCAGATCGTGATCGACACCGCCGTGCAGCTCTTCGGCGGGCGTGGCGTGCAGGTGGGCGGCGTGACGGAACGCCTCTACCGCGAAATCCGCGCGCTGCGCATCTACGAAGGCGCAACCGAAGTGCAGAAGATGATCATCGCGCGCGACATCCTGCGCAACGGCATCGGCCTGGCAAAAAACGCCGCCTGAACCCCGGTCGCCCCAGGGCCCATGCGCCATCCGCGCAGCAGCCCGGCAAATCCGCGAGCCGTCCGGGTGCCGCCTGTGCCGATGGACGCTCGAGGCCCGCTCGCGGAAACCCGTACAGTACGGGCCTGCGCGGATGCCGGATCCTCGGCCCTTGGTCTGAGCTGCCTTTGGCTCGGCATCGCGCTGCACGGGTTTCCGGCGCGCCTGCCGGCAGGTTGTTTTTTTCCAGTTTCTCGGTTTTGCGTACCTTGGCAATTTTTTCTGACCGCGCGCGGCCACGCTGCCGGGCGCCAGCGGCATGAACGCCCCCTTCGATGCCGCCGACCCAGCCCCTTCGCGCCGGGCGCTGAAGATCGCGCTGGCGCTGCTGGCGCTGGCCGTGATCGCGCTGCTGGGCTGGCGCGCTTACAGCGCGCGCGAAGCGGCCAGGCAGGCGCAGGCGGCAGCGGCCAGGGCGCCGGTGATCGATTTGACCGCCGCCGACCTGGCAACCGCCCAGGTGCGCGAACTTGGCGCCGGGCTGCCCATTACCGGCGCCCTCAAGGCCGTCGATTCGGCGCTGGTCAAGGCGCGCGTGCCGGGCGAATTGCAGGGCCTTGCGCTGCGCGAGGGTGACACCGTGCAAGCCGGTCAGGTCATCGCCCGCATCGAGCCCACCGAATACGCCGACCGCCTGCGCCAGGCCCAGTTGCAGGCCGACGCCGCCAAGGCGCAGGTGGACATCGCCCGGCGCCAGTACGACAACAACGCCGCGCTGGTCGATCAGGGCTTCATCTCCAAGACCGCGCTGGACAATTCGCTGGCCAGCCTGAACACCGCCGAGGCCAATTACCGCGCCGCCCTGGCCGGCGCCGAGGTGGTGCGCAAATCGCTGGCCGACACGGTGCTGCGCGCGCCCATCGGCGGCCAGGTGTCGCAGCGGCTGGCGCAGACGGGCGAGCGCGTGGCGCAGGACGCGCGCATCGTCGAGATCGTGGACTTGAGCCGGCTGGAGCTGGAGGCCGCGCTGAGTCCCGCCGATTCGGTCGCGGTGCGCGCCGGCCAGCAGGCCCTGCTCACCATCGAAGGCGTGGCGCAGCCGGTAGCGGCCACGGTGGCGCGCATCAACCCCAGCGCGCAGGCGGGCAGCCGCAGCGTGCTGGTCTATTTGAGCGTGGCCGCGCAGCCCGGCTTGCGCCAGGGCCTGTTCGCGCGCGGCCAGTTGGCCACCGGGCAAGAGGTCGCGCTGGCGGTGCCGCTGTCAGCCGTGCGCACCGACAAGCCCCTGCCCTATGTGCAAGTGGCCGAGGACGGGCGCATCGTCCACCGCGCGGTGCAAATGGGCGCGCGCGGCTTGGCCGATGGCGAGCCGTGGGTGGCGGTGCAGGGCGTCGCCGACGGCGCGCGGGTGCTGCGCGGGAGCACCGGCGCGCTGCGCGAAGGCACCCTGGTGCGCCTTGCCGGGACGGCCCCCGCCGCTGACGCCCCCTGAGCCATGTGGTTCACCAAGGTCAGCCTGAACAACCCGGTGTTCGCCGTCATGGTGATGCTGGCCTTCGTGGTGCTGGGGCTGTTTTCGCTGCAACGGCTGCAAGTCGATCAGTTTCCGAACGTCGATCTGCCGGTGGTCGTCATCAGCACCGAATACCCCGGCGCCGCGCCCGCCATCGTGGAGAGCGAAGTCACCAAGAAGATCGAGGAAGCCGTCAACTCGATCGCCGGCATCAACGCGCTGTACTCGCGCAGCTACGAGAGCATGTCGGTGGTCATCATCGAGTTTCAGTTGCACATCGAAGGCCGCAAGGCCGCCGACGACGTGCGCGAAAAAATCGGCCAGGTGCGCCCGCTGCTGCGCGACGAGGTCAAGGAGCCGCGCGTGCTGCGCTTCGACCCCGACAGCCAGCCCGTCTGGTCGCTGGCGGTGCTGCCCGATGCCCAGCCGGGGCAGCCCGCGCCCTCTCTTGTGGAGTTGACCAACTGGTCCGACCAGGTGCTCAAAAAGCGCCTGGAAAACGTGCGCGGCGTGGGCAGCGTCAACCTGGTGGGCGGCGCCATGCGCGAGTTGCACATCTACTTGCAGCCGCAGGCCATGGAGGCGCTGGGCGTCACGCCCGATCAGGTCATGGCCGCGGTGCGCGGCGACAACCAGGACCAGCCGCTCGGCCCCGTGCGCACGCGCGCGCGGGAATTGACGGTGCAGCTTCAGGGCCGCATCGAGCGGCCCGAGGACTTTGGCCGCATCATCGTGGCGCGGCGCGGCGGCGCGCCGGTTTACCTGGAGCAGGTGGCCGCCGTGCACGACGGCGCCCAGGAACTGGAAACCCTGGCCCTCTACAACAGCCAGCGCACGCTGCTGCTGACGGTGCAGAAGGCGCAGGACGAAAACACCATTGAAGTGGTGGACGGCCTGAACGAGGCCGTGCGGGCGCTGCGCGCCGAACTGCCGCCCGGCGTGCGGCTGGAGCCGGTGGCCGACGCCTCGCGCCCCATCCGCGTGGCGGTGAGCAACGTGCGCCAGACGCTGATCGAGGGCGCGGCGCTCACGGTGCTGATCGTATTTTTGTTTCTCAACTCGTGGCGCAGCACGGTCATTACCGGGCTGACGCTGCCGGTCTCGATCATCGGCACCTTCTTTTTCATGCAGTTGCTCGGCTTCACCGTGAACATGGTCACGCTGATGGCGCTGAGCCTGTGCGTGGGCCTGCTGATCGACGACGCCATCGTGGTGCGCGAGAACATCGTGCGCCACGCGCAAATGGGCAAGTCCAGCTTCGCGGCGGCCATGGACGGCACGCAGGAAATCGGCCTGGCGGTGCTGGCCACCACGCTGTCGATCGTGGCGGTGTTCCTGCCCATCGGCTTCATGCAGGGCATCATCGGCAAGTTCTTTCACGAGTTCGGGCTGACCATCGTGGCGGCGGTGCTGATATCCATGTTCGTCAGCTTCACGCTCGACCCGATGCTGTCCTCCGTCTGGCACGACCCCGCCATGCACGCGCGCGCTCGCGCGGCGGCGCTGCCCGCCGGGCTGTACGATCGCACGCTGGGCCGCGTCACGGCCTGGTTCGACCACGCCACCGACCGGCTGGCCGAGCTGTACCAGCGCATCCTGCGCTGGGCGCTGGCGCACAAGCCGGCCACGCTGATGATTGCCGGCGCGATCTTCGCGCTCAGCGTGGCGCTGGTGCGGCTGCTGGGCACCGAATTCGTGCCCGGGGCCGACTTCTCCGAGACCAACATCGCCTTCTACACGCCGCAAGGCTCGTCGCTGGAAGCCACCGAGGCCAAGGCCCGGCAAGTCAGCGACATCGTCCGCGGCTATCCCGAAGTGGCGTACACGCTGACCACCATCAACACCGGCAACGCGCGCGGCAAAACCAACGCCAGCGTGTACGTGCGGCTGGTGCCCCGCGGCCAGCGCCAGCGCGACGCCAAGGCGCTGGCGCTCGAATCGCGCCAGCGCCTGCGCGCGGTGCCCGGCATCACCGTCACCCAGGCCGGCCTGCTGGAAGCGGTCAGCGGGCAAAAACAGATCGATTTCTCGCTGCAAGGCGCCGACCAGGCCGAACTGCAACGGCTGGCGCGCCCGCTGATGGAGCAGTTGCGCGCCATCGACGGCCTGGTGGACCTGGACTCCAGCAGCAAGCCCGACAAGCCGACCATCGACATCGCCGTCAAGCACGACGCCGCGTCCGAGCTGGGTCTGTCGGCGGCGCAAATCGCCGCGCCGCTGCGCACGCTGGTGGCCGGCGCCACGGCGGGCAACTGGCGCGCCCCCGACGACCAGACCTACGACGTCATCGTGCGGCTGGCCCCCGAGGCGCGCACCACGCTGCAAGACCTGCAGAGCCTGCCGCTGACCACCGCCTTGAACGCCGACGGCACGCCGCGCATCGTGCGGCTGAACCAGGTGGCCACCCTGACCGAATCCACCGACACCGACCAAATCAACCGCCGCGCCATGCAGCGCGAAATACAAATCACCGCCAACACGCAAGGCCGCACCGCGGGCGAGGTGTCGGACGACATTCGCGCCACGCTCGATCGCATCGCCTTCCCGCCCGGTTACGGCTACAGCTTCGGCGGCGCCACCAAGAACATGAACGAATCGTTTGCCTACGCGCTGCAGGCGCTGGCCATGGCCATCGTCTTCATCTACATGATCCTGGCCAGCCAGTTCCGCAGCTTCGTGCAGCCGCTGGCGCTGATGACTTCGCTGCCGCTGACGCTGATCGGCGTGGTGCTGGCGCTGCTGCTGTTCGGCGCCAGCATCTCCATGTTCTCCATCATCGGCATCGTCATGCTGATGGGCCTGGTCACCAAGAACGCCATTCTGCTGGTGGACTTCACCATCCGCGCCCGCGAGGGCCGCGCGGGTGAAACCGGCCACAGCGCGCCGCTGCCGCGCGAACAGGCGCTGCTGGCCGCCGCCCGCGTGCGGCTGCGCCCCATTCTGATGACCACGCTGGCCATGGTGTTCGGCATGATCCCGCTGGCCTTTGCCGCCAGCGAAGGCGCCGAGCAGCGCGCGCCCATGGGCCAGGCGGTGATCGGCGGCGTCATCACCTCGTCGCTGCTGACGCTGGTGGTGGTGCCGGTGGCCTACTGCTACCTCGACGACCTGGCGAACTGGCTCAAGCGCTGCCTGCTGCGCCAGCCGGTTGCGCCAACGCCGCCCGACGGGCCGGCGGACAGGCCGGTCGATAGAATCGAGGGTTGAGCCGAACCGAACCACCGCCTGGAGCCGAACGCCCATGAACGTCGAACAAGCCCGCTTCAACATGATCGAGCAGCAAATCCGCCCCTGGGACGTGCTCGACGCGCGCGTGCTGGAACTGCTGGCCGTGGTGCGCCGCGAAGACTTCGTGCCGCCCGCATACCGCGGCCTGGCCTTTGCCGACATCGAACTGCCGCTGGGCGGCAGCGGCGCCGCCGCCTCGGCTGCCGCCGCCTCGGCTGCCGCCGGCAAGGTCATGCTGCCGCCGCGCGTCGAAGCCCGCATGTTGCAAGACCTCGACATCGCCAAGCACGAGCGGGTGCTCGAAATCGGCGCCGGCTCCGGCTTCATGGCCGCCCTGCTCGGCCACCGCGCCCAGCGCGTGCTCACGCTGGAAATCGACGACGACCTGGCGCGCGCCGCGCGCGCCAACCTGCAACGCGCCGGCCTGCTGAACGTCGAAGTGCGCATGGCCGACGGCGCGTCGGCCTTTCTGGGCGACGACGGCCCCTTCGACGCCATCGTGCTGTCCGGCTCCGTGGCGCAATTGCCCGAGCACCTGATGAGCTTGCTCAAACCCGGTGGCCGCCTGCTGGCCATCGTCGGCGAAGAGCCGGTCATGCGCGCCACCCTGGTGCGCCACACCGATAACGGCCACGTCATCACCCAGCCCTGGGACGCCGGCGCCCCGCGCCTGCTCAACTTCCCCGAGCCGCCACGCTTTCATTTTTGACGCCTTGATCGTCGGGGTCTGCTCGGTTGTCGCATCCCGGACGATTGGATAGACAATAAATACTATCCGCTATTCTTGGCGCGCAAAGTGATGCGCGCGTTGCTTGAACAGTTGCAACCGTGATGGAGTCCACGGTCATGCACATTTGTCTGCACAAAAACGCCCGCACCACACCGGCTCACGCCGAGATCGCCGCCAGCAGTCCTGCCAGCGTCCAGAAAAAAGCGTTCCAGAACAGATCCGTGGCTGGACACTGTAACCTTCATTCGTCTTGTGGCGATGGGCTCCGCTGGCGTTTGACCATCCTGCCGGCGGATGTCAACTGGCATCACCTGCAGCGGGCCGGATAGCGCGTGCAATCGACGCCGCGTTTATCGACGCGGTAGCGGCTTTGCTGCGCGTCGTCCGCGTCTTTCAACGCCGAATCCTTTGGAACCAGGTACGTGATATCGATCGGCTGGTCGGATTTCGGCGTCTGGTCTTGGGCCTTGCTGGCCGCAGCGGGCTGACTGCCGTTATCTGTGGCGGCGGGTTGCTGGGCGTTGGCCGGGACAACGGCTGCGCCAGCCAGCAGCGCCAGAGCGATCAAGAACGTTTTCATTCGGGGTTCTCCTTTGCGCATGAGCATAACATCTTAAGTCAGTGCAAGCTATCGAATTGACGCTCAAGACAAACCCGCTGGCCGATGCGTTCAGCCACCGTCCTTGCTGGAAGGTTTGCCTGGGCATTTTGATTGGGCTGCGGCGTGCCTTGCAGGGCCGTTCGGCCAACAGACGGGGCATGGATCAGAACCTTGGTACTTGTGACCACGGCGGCATGGTTTCCAGTTTTGGCACCGCCTGATTTTGGATTGGGTTTGTTCATGCACTGCGCGGGCAGGGTCACCCCAGCAGCAGTTCATCGTCGGCCAGCTTTTCGCCGCGCACTTTCTCGAACATCTCCAGCAGATCCGGCACGTCCAGGCTGCGGCGCTTGTCGCCGCTGACGTCCAGCACCACCTGACCCTGGTGCAGCATCACCGTGCGTTCGCCTACGTCCAGTGCCTGTCTCATGCTGTGGGTAATCATCATCGTCGTCACCTTCTTTTCAGCGACGATGCGGTCGGTGAGTTTGAGCACGAAGTCGGCGGTGCGCGGGTCGAGCGCGGCGGTGTGTTCATCGAGCAGCAAAATGCGCGAGGGTTGCAGCGTGGCCATCAGCAGGCTCACCGCCTGACGCTGGCCGCCGGAGAGCAGGCCGATGCGGTCGCCGAGGCGGTTTTCCAGCCCCAGGCCCAGCGTCGCCAGGCTGGCGCGAAATTCTTCGCGCAACGCCGGCTTGACGGCGCGGCCCAAGCCTCGCTTGCCGCCGCGCCGGTGCGCCAGCGCCATGTTCTCTTCGATGGTCAGGTCCTCGCAGGTGCCGGCCATCGGGTCCTGGAACACGCGCGCCACGCGATCGGCGCGGTGCCAGGCGGCCTCGCCGGTCACGTCGCGTCCGTCGATTTCGATGCGGCCACGGTCGATTTTCTGGTCGCCCGAGATGGCGTTCAGAAAAGTCGATTTGCCCGCGCCGTTGGAGCCGATGACGGTGACGAACTGGCCGTTGGGAATTTCCAGCGACAGCCCGCGCAGCGCCCGCGTTTCGATGGGCGTGCCGGGGTTAAAGGTCAGGTGCAGGTCGTCGGCGCGCAGCATCAGTTGCCCTTTGCGGCGGCGTTTTTGCCGAAGATGCGCTTGCGCAGTTCGGGCAGCACCAGCGCGATGGTGACCAGCACGGCGGTGACCAGGTTCAAGTCCTGCGCCTTCAGGCCGATGAAGTCGGCGTTCAGCGCCAGCGCGATGAACAGCCGGTAGACGATGGCGCCGAGCACCACCGCCAGCGTGGCCAGCGCCAGCCGGCGCGAGGGCAGGATGCTTTCGCCGACGATCACCGCCGCCAGCCCGATGACGATGGTGCCGATGCCCATCGAAATGTCCGACCCGCCCTGGCTCTGCGCGAACAGCGCGCCGGCCAGTCCCACCAGCGCGTTGGACAGCGCCATGCCCAGCAGCACCGCCGCGCCGGTGTTGACGCCCTGCGCGCGCGCCATGCGCGGGTTGGAGCCGGTGGCGCGAATCGCCAGGCCGCGCTGGGTGGCGAAGAAGGCGTCCAGCAGCAGCTTGGCCGCCAGTACGAAAACGGCCAGCAGCAGCGGGCGGAACACGTAGTCGGCCAGCGCCTCGGGCTGCAAGCGGGTGAACACCGTGGGCTCGAAGATCAGCGGCACGTTGGGGCCGCCCATGATGCGCAGGTTGATCGAGTACAGCGCGATCATCATCAGAATGCTTGCCAGCAAGTCCATGATCTTGAGCTTGACGTTCAGCAGCCCTGTCATCAGACCCGCCAGCGCGCCGGCGGCGGTGGCCACGGCAGTGGCGCAATAGGGGTCCCAGCCGCGCGCGATCAGCGTCGCGCAAACCGCGCCGCCCAGCGGAAAACTGCCGTCCACCGTGAGGTCGGGAAAGCGCAGCAGCCTGAACGAGATCAGCACGCCCAAGGCCACCAGGCTGAAGATCAAGCCGATCTCCAGCGCCCCGAGCAAGGAAAAAACAGACATGGAATAGAGGTGGCTTGGCCGAGGGGCGCAGCGGCCCCCATCCCGGCCCTCCCCCGGCGGGGGAAGGAGTGGGTTACTTGACGATTTCCTTGGCCGAGTTGATGATCTCGTCGGACAGTTTCACGCCCTGCTTCTCGGCCGCGCCGGGGTTGACGTAAAGCTCCAGCTTGTCGCTGGTCTCCGGCGCAATGACGCCGGGCTTCTCGCCGTTGAGGATGCGCGCCACCATGCGGCCCGTCTGCTTGCCCATCTCGAAGTAGTTCACGCCCAGAGCGGCAATGGCGCCGCGCTTGACGCTGTCGGTGTCCGAGGCGATCAGCGGAATCTTGGAATCATTGCCCACCTTGGTCAGCGACTCGTAGGCCGACACTACCGCGTTGTCGGTGTTGGTGTAAATCAGGTCCACCTTGCCGACCAGGCTGCGCGCTGCCGAGCTCACGTCCACCGAGCGCGGCGCGGCGGCTTCCACCAGCGTCATGCCGAACTTGGGCAGGATTTCCTTGAGCTGCTTGACGACCACCGTCGAATTCACCTCGCCGGGGTTGTAGACCATGCCGACGCGCCTGGCCCCGGGCAGGATGCGGCGGATCAGGTCCACCTGCTTGTCCAGCGCCAGTTGGTCCGACACGCCGGCCACGTTGGTGCCCGACGGCCCCCAGGCGCCGATGAGCTGCGCGCCGACCGGATCGGTGACGGTGGCGAATACCACCGGCACCGTTTTCGTCGCCGCCACCAGCGCCTGCGCCGATGGCGTGGCGATGCCGACGATCACGTCCGGGTTGTCGCCGATGAACTTGCGCGCGATCTGCGCCGCCGTGCTGGGGTTGCCCTGGGCGCTCTGGTACTGCCACTTGAGGTTCTTGCCTTCCTCGAAACCGGCCTCCTTGAGCCCTTCCTTGATGCCATCGCGCGTGGCGTCCAGCGCCGGGTGCTCGACGATGGCGGTCACCGCCACCGATTTCAT
>JGI24705J35276_12238076_pt1 | contig 15638 bp, 13 predicted proteins | sample TergutNt197P4_FD_35276 | JGI IMG/M metagenome (IMG submission 35276) | reverse complement strand
CGTAATAGATATGGCCCGCGGACAAATCGGCGTTGTTTACCGTGTAGTGGGATATGGTACGCGTTTGCTTACAGAACGGCGCGTCGGCGAAACCTTGCAGGTACTTGGCCCATTGGGCAATGGGTGGAAGCTAACCCAAGGCCGTCATGTGCTGTTGATTGGCGGTGGCGCCGGTATAGCCCCCTTGCTTCCATTAGCTGTGGAATTGGCGCGCTCCGGCACAGATTGCGAAGCTATGTTGGGCGCAAGTTCTGCACAGGAAGTCCCGTGTGTAGAAGAATTCGCCACTTTAGCCCGCCTCTCTGTGGCCACTTTAGACGGCAGTCGCGGCGCCTTGGGCCAGGTATCGAGCTGGTTGCCAGCTCAGCCTATTGCATATGATATGGTATATTGTTGTGGCCCTCATCCGCTCATGCGTAAAGTAGCAGCTTGGGCTAAGCGGCACGATTTACCTTGCCAGGTGTCTTTAGAAGAGCATATGGGCTGCGGTTTTGGCGTATGCATGGGCTGTGCTTGCGCAGTTAAGGGCGCAGAAAAAGAAGAGATTGTTTATAAGCGCGTTTGCTGCGAAGGGCCGGTATTCGATAGCCGGGAGGTGGTGTGGTAATGGCCAGCTTAAAAGTTAACATAGCCGGTATAAGGTTAAAAAACCCTATTATTTTGGCTTCAGGAACTTGCGGATACGGAAGGGAACTGGCAAAGGTATACGATCTTTCTCGTTTAGGCGGTTTAGCAACTAAAGGTGCCACACTTTTACCGCGCCTGGGCAATGCTCCGCCCCGTATTGCCGAAACTGCCTCGGGGCTGCTCAACAGCGTTGGTTTACAAAACCCCGGTATTAAAGCGGTAATAGATAATGAATTGCCTTTTTTGGCTGCATATAATATGGCGGTGATAGTCAATATTGCCGGGCACAGTTTGGAAGATTATCGGCAAGTAACACAAGCGCTGGAAGAGAGCGGAAATTTTACAGCTATAGAACTAAATATCTCTTGCCCCAATGTAGAAGGCGGCGGCATGGCTTTTGGTACAGACGCAAAAGTGGCTGCGGGTATTACAGCCGCTGTGCGGGAAGCAACAACTAAACCTTTGATAGTAAAACTTTCACCAAATGTTACGAATATTGTTGAAATTGCCCAAGCTGTGGAAACTGCCGGGGCAGACGCCCTTTCACTTATAAATACCATACAGGGCTTAGCAATAGATGTGGAACAACGCAAACCGGTTTTAGGCGCCGTTATGGGCGGGCTTTCAGGTCCGGCAATAAAGCCCATTGCTTTACGAATGGTATGGCAGGTAAAAAAAGCGGTTCGTATACCCATTATTGGGCTTGGCGGTATTGCCACAGCTATAGACGCTTTGGAATTCATGCTTGCCGGAGCCAACGCTGTTCAGATAGGCGCGGCAGCTTTTCGCGACCCTTTATTGCCCTTAAAAGTAGCGGAGGGCATGGCAGAATGGCTGGATGCGCATGGAGTGGCAGATGTAAATGAATTGGTGGGGGCGCTGGAAGTTTTAGGTTAGCCAAGCATAATACGGTTGCGTCCTTGTAATTTCCCTTGATACATCAATTCATCCGCTTTCCTTATCGAATCTTCAATAGACATACTTGATATATGCTCATGTAAGCCGATAGTCAGTTGCACCCGGATTTCTCGGCTACCCATTAGCATAGAGGTATTTTGCATTTTAACCCAAAAACTATTCATTAAATTCTCCGCTTCTTTAAGCCCGGTATTTCTGAGCAGCACTAAAAACTCTTCGCCGCCCCAGCGTATGAGTATATCATTGTCGCGGAAGAAATTTTGCATCATATAAGCTATATATTTGAGCACATTATCTCCAAAGGCGTGTCCGTAGGTATCGTTGATTACTTTAAAATAATCTATATCCAGTACGGCAATGCTAAGAGGTATTGCTTCGGATGATGTTACTTCCAGCTCGGTGCGATACCGTTCCAGCATACGCCGGTTTCCCAAACCTGTTAAAGCATCTAAAACCGCCGCCTCGGCAGCTTTATCTATTAACGATTGTCGGTTCTTTTTTATAAATTCTTGATTTATAACATTTATATACAGAACAATGAGGCAAGTTAAAAGGCTAATATTAGTCAGTAAAAAACGAAAGCCTTCTCCTAATATGTTGCCATAAAGGGGTATATTATTTAAGCTGAGCCAAAAGGCTATATTGATCACGAGCAATAAAAAAACATCCATTAATAGAATGCCCCAAGATTTTAATAATGGATACATGTGGTTGGATATTAAGGCAGTAACAACAAGAAATAATGTTCCGCAGCCACCCAAATAATAAGTGATGAATATATGCGTATAGGCGCAGCTTATACTGATAAATACATATGTACTTGCATAAATGCGCAAAATACTCTTTTGGCAAAGAAATAACATGATACAAGATCCAACAAAGATAGCAGTCAATAGAAAACCTAATTCAAATAGCCCGGTGAATAAGAAAAATACAGCATAGCAAAATGACAAGATTGTTGTCCAAATACAAACTGTTGTCACGCCAAACTGTAAGTCGATTTCATTATTGTCGTCTAGTTTAATATGCTTAAGAAGATGGTGTAAAAGACTCATATCGCTCACCAAAAATATGCACCTTTTACTCAAAAGAAGAATATGTCTATAATATTAATAGAATTCTTATTAGTATAGCTGTCTTTTAAAGGATTGTCAAGAGAAATAGCGAAAAAGGAAATTATGCCGTGAATTGCACAAGTAAATTCCAGGGTAAAGTGGCGCTACTGGAAATTGCTTTATTTAGTAAATAATATACTCTTTAGGGCGGCTGGTATGGCAACTTATATTCCCCCGCAGATTATTGATGAAATAATGTCGCGCATAGATATAGTGGAGCTTATAGGCAGTTATTTGCCGCTAATTAATCGCGGCAAAAATCATGTTGCCCTTTGCCCCTTTCATAATGAAGATACCCCTTCTTTCAATGTTAGCAAAGACAAACAGATTTATTATTGTTTTGGTTGTCAGAAAGGCGGCAATGCAGTAAATTTTGTAATGGAGATGGAAGGATTAAGTTATCCGGAAGCCCTGCGTAAATTGGCTGCTAAAGTAGGCGTAAAAGTACCGGAATATACTTCTTATGCAGCGCAGGCTGCTTTAGCGGAAAGGCAAACCATGCTGCGAGTGCATGAATTATCGGCGCTGTTTTATCAGGCAAAGTTGGCAGATAAAGATAATGTAGCAGCCGCTTACTTGCTAAAACGTGGTATCGGCGATTTGGTTGCTCAGAATTTTAAGCTTGGTTATGCTCCGGAAGGCGATTGGCAGGCGTTATATGATTATTTGAGTAAACTGGATTATACAAGTGAGCTGCAAGAAAAAGCTGGGCTGGTGAGCAAAAGCGCCAAAAACGGCTTGTATTACGATAAATTTCACGGTCGCCTGATTTTCCCCATAACCGATTATCGTGGTCAGGTAATAGCCTTTGGCGGAAGGGTACTGGGAAGCGGTGAACCGAAATACCTAAACTCTTCTCAAACTATGATCTATAATAAATCGGCTGTTTTATATGGAATATCTCAAGCCGGGCCGGCCATTCGAAAAGCGAATATAGCCGTGATCATGGAAGGTTATATAGATGTGATAACCGCACATCAACATGGGGTAGACAATGCTGTAGCCTCTTTGGGCACTGCCTTTACGGCAGATCATGCCCGTTTATTGCGCCGCTATACAGAACGGGTATTATTGGCTTATGACGGCGATAGCGCCGGCGCTAAAGCCGCTTTACGCAGCCTGGATATTTTGCGTAGCCAGGGCTTAGAAATTCGCATCTTGGAATTGCCACCGGGGCAAGATCCGGACGATTTTTTGCGAACAGAAGGCCGTGTAGGTTGGGAAAAGCTTATTGCTCGGTCTGCTTACGATGTATTAGATTATCTTTTAAAACAGGCATTAGTCACACATGATGCTAAAAGCGCTTTTGGCAAAGGCGCTATTGTGCGGGAATTAACCTCTGCTATTGCCAAGACAAAAAGTTTGGTAGAACGCGAGAGTTTTATAGCCAAATTAGCTAGGGAATTGGCAGTTTCTCCGGCTATTGTGTATGCAGATTTGAAAAAAAACGGCTATTCCCAAGTCGCTTTATCTGCAAATACGGTTATTGCTAATACTCTTACGGAACCTTTGGCTGCCAAAGCCAGTGATGCTCTATTGCAATTATGGCGTTTTGCGGTGGAGGATAAAGAATTTTTTGTAAAAGCCCGTATAGAACTGGGAGAAGATTTTACTGTGACAGCGGAGCAAAAAGAACTTGCCGCGCTGATAGAAAACTTGGGCGAGGGTTACGATTTTCAGCCGTCATTATTATTGAATTACATTTCCACTGAAAATGAAGGGTTACGGCAATATTTGTTGAAACTATTACAAATAAATGTTTCCGTAACAGAAGCACAAAAATGGTCAACCGAGTTAATAACCATTGTACGCGCCGATGCATTGCAGAAAAGAATAGAAGAGATAAGCCACGCTTTACTGAAAGCAGATTCCGATGGCGAAATTCGCCGCCTCTTACAAGAAAAGCAGAAGTTGGCTGAACAAAAGCATTTAATATCAGAATAGCCAAAGCACATGTTTTTTATCGCGGTTTATTAGTGAAAGCGAGGAGTACCCAAGGTGGAATATAGTAAGGCGGAAACAGTAAAAAAGTTGATGGAATCGGCCAAACAAAAAGGCCATATATCTTATACAGATATTATGGAAGCCCTTTGTGAGGTAGATTTATCTCCGGAACAAATAGATGAGCTATACGAGCAGCTAGCTCATGCGGGGGTAGATATCGGCGCGCCTACAGTAGTCATGGAAGCAGTAACCGATCCGGATGACGAGGATGTACCTGTGGTGGTAGAACCACTGGAAATAGATCTTTCTGTACCTGAAGGTACAGCTATTGATGACCCGGTGCGTATGTATTTAAAAGAAATAGGACGAGTACCATTGCTTTCCGCCGACGAAGAAGTTGAATTAGCGCGTCTTATGGAAGAGGGCGATGACGAAGCTAAACGACGTTTATCTGAAGCCAATTTACGTTTAGTGGTGAGTATAGCAAAACGCTATGTGGGTCGCGGCATGCTGTTTTTAGATTTAATTCAAGAAGGCAACTTGGGTTTGATTAAAGCGGTAGAAAAATTCGATTATTTAAAGGGCTTTAAATTTAGCACTTATGCCACCTGGTGGATACGTCAAGCCATAACCCGAGCTATAGCCGATCAAGCTCGCACTATACGTATTCCGGTACATATGGTAGAGACCATTAATAAGTTAATACGCGTACAAAGGCAACTTATTCAGGAATTGGGGCGCGACCCCATGCCAGAGGAAATAGCAGCTGAAATGGAGATAACCGAGGAAAGGGTACGCGAGATACTTAAAATATCGCAAGAACCGGTTTCTTTAGAAACACCTATAGGCGAAGAAGAAGATAGCCATTTGGGAGATTTTATTGAAGATGAAGAAGCGTTGGCTCCGGCAGAGGCGGCTTCCTTCTTTCTGCTAAGGGAGCAACTAGAAGATGTACTTTCCACTCTCACCCAAAGGGAAAAAAAGGTATTACAACTTCGCTTTGGCCTAGACGACGGCCGTAGCCGTACCTTAGAAGAGGTGGGTCAGGTATTTGGCGTAACGCGGGAACGTATTCGCCAAATAGAAGCAAAGGCACTGCGTAAATTACGGCATCCCAGCCGCAGTAAGAAACTTAAAGATTATTTAGAATAAACCGATTAGGTTTTATAGCAATATTTTGCTCTGATGTTTTACATCGTTTTAAAGCATAACAGTCCTCCCAAAAAAAGGGCTGTCGCATTATTATGCGACAGCCCTTTTAGTGGCTATTCGAAATACCTTTTTAGCAACCCATAAAACCCCGCACCATGACGGGCTTCGTCTTTGCACATTTCATGCACGGTGTCGTGAATAGCGTCGTAGCCTAGCTCTTTTGCTAAAGTAGCAAGTTTTTTCTTTCCAGCGCAGGCGCCATGTTCGGCTTCCGCGCGGGCGGCTACATTCTTTTTGGTATCATCCCATAAAATTTCTCCCAGTAATTCGGCAAAACGGGCTGCATGATCTGCTTCTTCGAAAGCATAACGGCGAAAGGCTTCGGCTATTTCGGGGTATCCCTCGCGGTCGGCTTGGCGGCTCATAGCTAAATACATGCCAACTTCGGCGCTTTCGCCGCTAAAGTTAGCATGCAGCATTTCCAGCACCCTTTCATCGCAACCCTGAGCTATGCCTATACGGTGCTCGTCGGCAAAACCAATTACTTTTTCTTGTTCGCTAAACTGCTCTTTTGCAGCTTTGCATTGTGGGCAGAAATCGGGAGCTTCAATACCTTCATAGATGAAACCGCAAACGCCACAAACAAATTTTTTCATACATCGATCCCCCTTAAATTATTTATTGTTTTATACAATCTTTTTTTGTACATACTCGGTTACATCCGCTACGGTTTCTAAACCGCTTGCCTCTTCAATAGTGATGTCATATTCATCCTCTATGGCTAGCATTATTTCAACCAAGTCTAAAGAGTCTATATGTAAATCATCGAAAGTACTGACGCCGCTGATGCTTTCTGCTGCAATATCCAGTTTTTCTGCTATGATGGCGATTATTCTTTCTTGAACCATATAGTTGTCCTCCTAAAACTATGATAACAGAATTATACGTTTTCATAACTGTAATGTCAAGCATTTTCCTGTTGCTTGGCAAGACAAAACATATGTTTGCTGCTTTCTATATGGCGTTTAATGGCGCTAAAACTTTCTTGGCTCATGGTATGCTCCATTCTGCATGCGTCATTTACTGCTATTTTCCTATCTACACCTAAAAAAATGAGCCAATCTGATATTAGTATATGTCTTTCGTACATAGTTTGCGCAATGCTGTTTCCGCTTTGTGTCAATGTGATATAACCATCATTATCTACTTCAATGTATCCGTTTCGTCGCAGGTTTTTCATAGCCACGCTTACGCTGGGCCTGCTAATACTAAGCTCATTAACAATATTGATCGCACGTACAGGATCGCCACTTAAGCCCAGTATAAAAATTGTTTCCAAATAGTTTTCCGTAGATTCCTGCGTTTTCAAAATCGCACCCCCCAGGATAGTTTTTACTCACAAAAGTATAATTTATATAATTGACAAGCAAATAAATTGATGTTAAGATTTTAAATAGTTAGTTGCAACTAACATCATATAAGGAGGATGAAAATGACTTTAAAAGACCTAGGCGTAGGAAAAAGCGCTTGTGTTTTGTCTGTTGGTGGCGAAAAGGTTTTGAGGCGGCGGCTTTTAGAAATGGGCATTACACCACGTACAATAGTAACAGTAAAAAAAGTTGCGCCTTTGGGCGATCCGCTAGAATTATTGCTACGGGGATATGTATTAACATTGCGCTTGGAAGATGCGGAAAAAATCGTGGTTGAAGAGGTCGCGGTATGATTTTTGCGTTAGTGGGTAATCAAAATTGCGGTAAGACCACACTGTTTAATCAGTTGACCGGTTCGAATCGGCATGTGGGAAATTTTCCCGGCATAACTGTTGATCAAAAAATTGGCAAAGTATTAGGCAAAAACAATTTATTTGTTGTAGATTTGCCCGGTATATATTCCTTGTCGCCTTATACAAGCGAAGAAATCGTTACCCGCGATTATTTGCTTAAACATAAACCTGATGCGATTATCAATATTGCAGATGCAACAAATATAGAGCGCAACCTGTATCTGACTTTGCAATTGATCGAATTGCAAATTCCTATGATATTGGCGTTAAATATGATGGATGAAGTCCAGGCTAATAAAGGTAGCATAGATATTCGCCAGATGAAAAAATCTTTGGGAATACCTATTGCGCCCATCTCGGCTGCTAAAAAGCAAGGCTTAGCCGAAATGTTGGAACAAGCTATTGGTATAGCGCAAAATTACAGTATTCCGCAACGTATAGATTTTTGCTCCGGATCGGTGCATAGAGCCATTCATGCGATATCTCATCATATTGAAGATCATGCGCAAAAACTTGGAATTCCGGCCCGTTTTGCCGCTACCAAACTAGTTGAAGGCGATGAACTTATTTTAAAGAGCTTGCATCTTACAGAAAATGAAATAGATTTGATTGAACATGCTGTGCAAGAAATGGAAACCGATTTACAAACAGATAGGGAAGCGGCTTTGGCCGATATGCGATATCAATTTATTGAAGATATTTGTCATGAATGTGTAGTTAAAGCTCAAGAAAGCCGCGAATACCGGCGCAGTATACGCTTTGATGCTGTTCTAACGCATAAAATATGGGCTTTACCGGCATTTTTTTCTATTATGCTTGCTGTTTTTGGGCTTACTTTCGGCATTATTGGCAATAGGCTCAGCAATATGTTGATAAGGGGAATTGAGGCTGTAAACGGCAGCATAGACCGGGCGCTTACTGCATATGGGCTAAACTCTGTATTTCATTCCCTTATTATTGATGGAATATGTAAAGGTGTAGGTGCTGTGCTTGGTTTTGTGCCAATTATCATCACATTATTTTTCTTTTTTTCAATACTGGAAGATAGCGGCTATATGGCAAGAGTAGCGTTTGTAATGGATAAGCCATTGCGTAAAATTGGTCTTTCCGGACGCAGTTTCGTTCCTTTACTGATGGGCTTTGGCTGCACAATTCCAGCAGTTATGGCTACCAGAACACTAGCCAGCGAGCGCGACAAAAAAATGACTATCTTGCTTACGCCTTTTATGAGTTGCAGCGCCAAACTGCCGATATATGCACTTTTTACCGCTGCGTTTTTTGCCGGGTATCAGGCTTTTGTGATGATCGGGTTATATATTGCGGGAATAATAGTTGGTGTTTTTTCCGGGTTTATTATGAATAAAACTGTTTTTAGAGGCGCCCCGGTTCCTTTTGTAATGGAATTGCCTAATTATCGTTTTCCCTCTGTGAAAACGGTTATTCTGCTATTATGGGAAAAGGCCAAAGATTTTATTCAAAGGGCTTTTACCATAATCCTTTTAGCAACCATAGTGATCTGGTTTTTGCAAACTTTTGATCTGCGCTTGAATCCTGTTGCTGATAGCGCAAACAGTATATTGGCAGTAATTGGACGTTTGATCAGCATTATTTTTGCTCCTCTCGGCTTTGCCGACTGGCGTGTTTCAACAGCTTTGATCAGTGGTTTTACCGCAAAAGAAGCTGTGATCAGTACTCTGGCTGTTTTATCCGGCGAAAGTATAACAGAACTTGGTCCAACTTTGCAGTCTTTTTTTTCTCCGCTTACAGCTTTAAGTTTTTTGGTATTTACATTACTATATACTCCCTGTGTGGCGGCTATAGCTATGGTTAAACATGAATTTGGCAGTATAAAGGGTACGGCTTTTATTATTTTGTATCAAACAGCCATAGCTTGGTTAGCGGCATTTATTCTTTATCAAGTTGGCAGATTATGTGGGTAAGGGCAGGTTGTTGCAGATTTAGCATAAAGCCAATTATAAATATTTTACCCACTTGTCAAATCGATCTGTTTATGATAAACTTAAGCACGTACAACCCTGCCTAAGGAAAGCGCTGCTCCAACGCCTCCTTGGACATGGGGGATAATTTAATAAAAGGAGGTAGGCTAATGGATGCGGAAACAAAGTTGGCGATAATAGAAAAATATCGCCTACATGAAAGTGATACCGGTTCTCCGGAAGTGCAAATCGCTTTGCTCTCCTATCAAATCAATCATTTGACAGGACATTTGAAAATCCATAAAAAGGATTTTCACAGTCGCCGTGGCTTATTAAAAATGGTTGGCCAGCGCCGTGGGTTGCTGAATTATATTAAAAGCAAAGACATAGACCGTTACCGCAAAATCATTACTGAACTTGGTTTAAGAAGGTAGTATCAATAAATATGAGGGCTGTCGTTTTACGGCAGCCCTTTATATTTGCTTTCCTATATGCCGATCCAGAGCTTTGGTATAGATGGCTTTAGCGCAGATAAGATCGACTAAGCCTACGCCAACCGATTTAAAACATCTGGTTTTACCATCGCTAATGCTGGGCGAGGGAATATGTTGCGCCAGATGATCGCCCATATAATATATATTTTCCCGCTTAAGAATACCGCTTGCTAAAGGCTGGCATAAATCTCCGCTTTCTTCGCAGGCGAAAGGCAGTTCGGTATATACTTGTGCCACCAGTTGCCAAAGGGCATCCGGTAATTCCCGCATATCTGGCATATACGAGCCAAGTGCGATATAGGTTTTCCCAGCCAGTAATCTTGTTTCATTAGGCAATACCGGTTCTTCAGCATTTGTGGCTGTTATCACCAGCTGGCTTAAGTTTAGCAACTCCTCTGCCGAAGCGCAAACCCTGATCTTAACTTCCCGATTTAATTCTTGAAGCAAGGCGCAAAGATAATCTGAATAATCTTTTTTATAAGCGTCATAGAAATATATATTTTTGATATTTCTAACCGTGCAGGCATATAGTGCTTGCGTATACCCTTGAACGCCGGCGCCGATTATGCCCAAGTTTTCAACATCGCGAGGACAAAGACTCCGTATAGCAGCCCCGCCAACTGCGCCCGTGCGTTCTGCAGTAAGAGCTTGCCCATCTATCAACGCGGAAATTTCTCCGCTTTCATTATCGTTAAGTACCATTAAGCCATGTATCATGGGCTTGCCTATACGGGCGTTTTCCGGAAAAACGCTAAGCACTTTCGCCCCTATAGCTTGCCCGGAAAAACAGGGCATGAAGAGCAGGTTTTTATTCTTATGCACAACAGAAATACGGTTGGGCATATAATAATCACCTTGCCGAATAATATCGAAAGCCTCTTCAATTTTATCTATCAATTCTAAACGTGTCATGGTTTTTAGAATATCTTCATGGTTAAGAAAAATCATCGCCATAGCCTCCTTTAAAACATAGTTTAATGGTAGGGCGGCGCTTTGTCAAATCTATTTTTAAACTTTCAACTTACAGTTGCTATTTCCAGTTGCCCACGCTATAATGAAATTAAAATAATTTACAGATAGTTTATTTATGAAAGGGGAACCACTATGGAAATTACAAAAACACTCACCACTAACCCCAAGCCGGAGCCAGATTGGCAAAATTTAGGTTTTGGCAATGTCACAACCGATCATATGTTCATTATGGATTATTCTGAAGGCCGAGGTTGGCATGATGCACGCATTATACCCTACGGGCCTTTAAGTCTAGACCCCGCCGCTATTGTGCTGCATTATGGGGTGGAAGTATTTGAAGGTTTGAAAGCTTATCATACCGAAGATGATAAGATATTACTCTTTAGACCACAAGCCAATGCGCGGCGCATTAACAATTCCTCTAAAAGGCTTTGCATACCGGAGTTGCCGGAGGAATATTTTGTGCAGGCGATCAAAGAATTGGTCGATATAGACAGAAATTGGACTCCGAAATTGCCGGATACCTCTTTGTATATCCGCCCCTTAATTATCGCTACAGAGGCGCAATTGGGGGTTAAGCGCGCTGATGAGTATAAATTCATCGTTATTCTTTCGCCGGTTGGCGCTTATTATGCGGAAGGGTTGAATCCGGTGAAAATATTTGTAGAAGATGAATATGTGCGTTCCGTACGGGGCGGCACCGGCTTCACCAAATGCGGCGGAAATTACGCTGCCGGTTTGGCTGCACAGTATAAGGCTAAACAAATGGGTTACAGTCAGGTATTATGGCTTGATGGCGCCGAGCGCAAATATATAGATGAAGTTGGCACTATGAATGTGATGTTCAAGATAAACGGAGAAGTTATAACTCCGGAACTAAGCGGCGGCACTATTTTACCAGGTGTAACGAGAGATAGCGTATTACAGTTACTGCAAACTTGGGGTATACCAACTTGCGAGCGCCGTATTACATTAGAGGAATTGCATCAAGCGGCCCAGAATAACACTTTAGAAGAAGCCTTCGGTACCGGTACGGCGGCGGTTATTTCGCCTATTGGTATGCTGAATATTCACGGGCAAGAGATAGCCGTAAGCAATGGTCAGATAGGCCAGCTTACGCAGAAAATTTACGATGCCCTAACCGATATACAATGGGGCCGGGTAGCAGATACTTTAGGCTGGACAGTAGAGGTATAACACCGGCTTGTATAAAAACGGATAAACTATTTGTCTTTACAAATACCACCATACACTGCGTATATGGTGGTATTATTCTTTTGGCTTTACCGGAGAACTTTTCCTTTAAAGGCGAGAAAGCTTTTTGCAGCAGGTGATGGCAATAGTCCCGGGCCCGGCATGGCAAACTACGGTGAAAGAGAGCGGTTCAATTGATATGTGGTGACCGGGAAAAGCAGCCTCTGCACATGTTTTAAGAGTTTCTGCCGCAGCTTTATTCAAGCTATAGGCTATTTTTAGCCAAATTTTATCGGGCCCGGCAAAATCTTTGAATATACCGGCTAAGTCGCCTTGTATGCCTTTTATTAATAAGTCGGTAGCCTGTTTTATTCCTCTTGCTTTGGCAACAACATCAATTTTTGCCCCTTTTATGCAAAGTATAGGTTTTATATTTAAAATAGTGCTGATAGCGGCAATTGTTGGCGAAACACGGCCGCTTTTTTTCAGGTATTTCATGGTATCGACCATCATATATATGGAAGAATACATCTTTACGCCTTCCAAATATTCTTTAATGCGTACTGCTTCCCACCCTGCCTGGATAAGCGTTTGCGCATCCAGCACCGCTTGGCGCTGTGTTATAGAAATACGCAGGCTATCAACTACTTGTACTTTACCGCCATATTCTTGCGCCAGCATCATGGCAGAAGCATATGAAGAAGAAAAACCACTGGACATGGGAAGATGAACAATTTCATCATATTCGACAAGAATACTATCCCATAATTCTTGTATCGAACCCAAAGAAGGTTGAGAGGTAGAGACTTCGCAGCCTTCATCCAGCTTTTGGTAAAATAGTTCTTGAGTTAATGTCATACCTTCAAAGAAAAGCTGCCCTCCTACTGTAAAAGGTAAAGGTAATACATAAAGCCCCAGTTCTTGTGCTTCCTGTTGACTAATACCACTGTTAGAATCAGTTACCACCGCAGTTTTCTTCATTTGTAGAATAATCCTCTCTATAGATAATCATAATCTTACATAGAGTATATCATAGGGGGGCTTTTACCGCAACCAAAGAATTTATGTTTCGTGGTTGTTTTTGCAGCATGCTTACCTTATAAATTGCTACTTAACTGTTACTCTGCAGGTGGTTTTTTTCTGGCCGTCTTCACTAACCGCGGTTATGGCTGCCCCGCCTTTTTTTAAAGCGGAAAGTCGGCCGTTTACAACTGTTACTATATTGTTATTGCTGCTGCTCCAAGTGATGTTTTTATTGTCGGCATTTTCCGGGAATATATTGCAGGAGAGCAAAAATTCTTCACCCACTTGCATAATAAGAGAAGTTTGACTCATTTTTACACTGGCGACCTTTACCGGCTTAGCCAAAACTGTGAAGACGCAAGCAGCAGTATAGCCATTATTATCGCTGATTGCAGTTATAGTGGCACTGCCTGCGGCTATGGCGGTCACTTTGCCTACCGCGTCTACCGTAGCTACAGCATTATTGTTACTTAGCCAGCTTATGCCTTTTAGGCTGGCATTAGATGGGTTAAGTATAGCCTGCAAGTTTGCATGTTTACCGCTTTCCAGAGTAAGCGAACTATTGTTCAGTAATATGCTAATTAAAGGTATTTTTGGAGTAGCAGAGACGGTAATAGTGCAGTTTGCTTTAAGCTTGCTGCCCGGTATACCAACAGAAACAATGGTTTTCCCCATTTTTATACCGGTTACCACCCCATATTTATCCACGGTGGCTATATCCGGCTTAGAGCTGCTCCATATTAAGCCGCTAAGATCATAATTGCCCGGGGAAAGCAGGGGGATGAGATTAAGTTTTGCTCCTATGTTCGCTGTTGCTAAAGAGCGTAATTTTAGTATTTTAGTAGAGGCTACCGGCAGTAGTATTTCTTCTGCCGGGGGTTTATACCCAAATTGTTGAATGAATGCCTCCGGTGTAAATTGAGTTTGCTCTGTTAATGTAAGCATGTTTTGGCTGGGCGAAATTGGCGCGGTGGTTGGTTGTTCAAGGGGAGCGAGAGTGGGTTCGATAGGGGCAGGTGCAGGTGCAGGATTGGTCTTAGGTGGTGCTTCTTGAGTTAATGTGAATGTGACCGAAAGTGGTTTATTGGATATTTTTGCTTGAACCCTGCCTATATTAGTGCCGTTGTGTTGTTGGAAAGTTTCATCAGGAATTAGCGGTGCAAAACCGTAGTTGCCGGTTTGCCTAATGTTAATGTTGAATGTAAAGGGGCCTATGCCGGAATCTTTTGTGAACAATGCCTGGGCAAAAGCAGAATATGTATCACCGAACCGTTGCACACCTTGGATGCTGATACCGGCATTAGCTCCTCCTTGTAATGTTAAAGTTTGTGGCCATAGCGACATATAGGGCCGTTGAGTAAGTTGAGATGCGTTTGTAATAATATAATACTCATATAAATCATCTGGTGGATGATAAATGGCGCCGTCAGGCATTGGCGAAACATTATCCCACCATAGATCTTCATCGTTTCTTAGCTCATTACTGCCCGGTGTTATCGATGCATACAGGGTAAAAGGAAAAGTAGTATGGCCTAGTCCGCCTTCTGCTATAGGTAAAAACCAATCCCAAGAAATAGTTGTCGATGTTCTTCCACCCTCTGCGATTTCTGCGTTTTTTGGCGATACCCAAACGTAAAATACATTACTTCCATCGAAGTTTGCCGCGTCAACAGCAGCAGCTACTTCGGGGTTTGGTCTGGTTTGTGTAGTAAGCGGAATACCGTTAGCGTCGGCTACACGCACATTTCCGCTTCCAATTAATCTATAAATATCTTCTATAGTGACATTTGTGCCCAGTATAGCGCTTAAAGCAGAATCAAAGCCCAGCATGGTATTCATAGTATTGGCTTCTAGTATAACACCACAGAAGTATGGTGTATTTGTGCCAATAACCTGCTTCCAAGTGCCGTCTTTGTCTTTTGCCTGTAGCAAGAAATGAGCTTGCTCAGTTATTGCGGGGTTGATTACCGTTTCTTTCGAAGTATCAGTAATAAAAAGGCTTACTCTAGCATACCAGTAATTCACCCATAAGAAAGTACCGGCGCCTGGTGTTGTTTCTTTTTCAGTGTTGGGGTCGCGTACAGGGGTTACACGTACAGCGGCTAAGCCTGTTTTATTGTTCAATGGTGTAACAAGCCCCCCTGGTGCGCGGATAAGAGTTGAATTTATCTCTATTAAACTGGTGTCATTTGTAGCCAGCATATCTTTGTATATTAGGTATTCAGCTGCATTGTTTACTTTAGCGGAACCGTCGGTGCTATACCATGGTGATAAGGGAGTTGTTCCGGGCTTATACCAGGCGGCTGTACCCTCAGCAGGTTTACGTGTATTTCGGTACTGGTCAACCTCCAGAGTCGTCCATGTCATCAAGCGTCCGGTGTCATCTTTCTCTGTGGCGGTAACTTGTGCGTTCTCGTTATTCAAAATCTCCAGAACCCGCCCATATCCCTCAGCATTGGTTATCTCTTTGCCATTATTA
>JGI24705J35276_12238078_pt1 | contig 15639 bp, 9 predicted proteins | sample TergutNt197P4_FD_35276 | JGI IMG/M metagenome (IMG submission 35276) | reverse complement strand
AGATTTTCATGTTTCACTGTAACCTTTTTAGGTTCTTTTGAAACATTCACCAACGCCAACATGCGTTTATTGCCTTTTTCAACTGATAGAGACCTCACTGAAGCGTTTACAGAAGTTTCTGTTTTCATGATACGGCATCCGGGAGGCATGTTACGACACAATAACGACCATGCATAATACCATGGGCGTATTTTTTCTTCCTCAGCACCAAAAAAATCATCGCCAAAAATATTCCAAAATCCCCAAACTTTCAGTTTGTCAGGCGCTTCCTTTGAGTGCATGGCATCATCAAGCATCCACACGATTGAACCCGAATATCCGGCATTAGCCGTTTGAAACAGTGCATCTGCAATGTCAATTCCATACGTGTAATCATATACAAACATCTGCGAATCGTCTATCGAAGCATAAGGTTTTGATTGTGCGCGACGGATATTTTCCCGATTCAACATGCTATCTTCTTTGGTCACGAATTTTAGACCTATCTCGCCCATTACGATTTTCTTCCCTGCAGGCACTTTTTTCTGATACGCATGGATAATTTCTGTATATTCGCCCGAATTGACAGTACTTTTGGACGGATACGTGTGTATGTCGTATAGACCGATAGCATAATCCATTTGAACGGCTAAACTGTCAACCCACCACGTCTCTTTTGTGGTCCAAATGGCAACATCCGGTCCAACTAATGAAATTTTACCAATAAGGTTTAGTTTTTCAAATTCCTGATGAAGCGTTTTCATGGCATTCGCCCATAACGAATAATTACCACGTGTTGCCGACCAATTTCCATTAGGTTCGTTAATCAGGTTATAGTGTTTGATACAAGTAAAGCCCTTTTCATTGATGAGATAATCAACATATTGAGATGCAAAGGCTATCAGTTCACGATTAATGGTTTGTTCACGCACATTCACAATGCGACCGCCCCAATCGCCAAAAATTACCGTCACATCACGGCTTTGGCAATAATTCAAGATCCACGAAATATGGTCAATGTTTGTTTCGGGCAGTAGTTTGCCATCACGAACAAACGAACTTGTGTTGATCATTACCCGCATTAATTTAGGCTGCATAAAATCCAAACGGTCATATATCTTTTGCTGATCGGCTTCGGAAATCTCCATGCGACCATTTCCGTAATTTAACTGGTAAGGATCCCATTCGGCGCCATTGCCGATATAACCATCGCTGACTACCTCGTTGAATATATAGACAAATACAGAATCCTGATATTTATTTCCTGATTTGCAGCAATTTGCAACTATAATCAGAATGAAAAGGAAAATAGTTCTTTGCATAATGCTTATTGAATGATAAATAATATTTTTCAATTGATGAATCAATGTTCCACTACAATTTGCTGCATTAACGGCTTATCGCTTTCTCCAGCGGTCTGCTTGTTCAGCACATCATTGAAAAATTCATCTGCTGTTTGGCGTATGTGGATATTTAGCATCCAAAGTCGGATTTTGGACAAGGACAAGTTCCCATTTTCCAAGAATTGCAACTTCCGGGTCGGTAACTTCTTCGTCATCGTTGTTCATTTTATTCTTGCCGGTGTAACTCACTGCCAACATCAGCGCTATTGCCGTCATCTTAAAAATTTTTGTTTTCATGGTTTTCTATTTAATACGTTTATAAATATGTTCAACTGATATAGCAAGAAATATATCAAGACCGTACAGGCTAATTGTGTTCTGATTAATGAACTTTAACCGAAATTTATTAGCCACATATCTATATTGGTTTTCAAAAAATTGAAAAGGACCAACAGGGAATGATTTTTTCTCCCCATCCGGATATTCCCATTCAGCTAAAATTTTTTCATACTCTAAAACCCAGTATTCACGTAAAACATCTTCAAGATGTGCTTCAACATTTAAATATTTATACACCCAGTACTTATGCTCAAACAGAGTATATTCTTTGGTTGTATAATCATACCAGCCCAGGCGTCCTTCCGGGAGGTATTCTACGTAGCCGGTTGGCGTTTGTTTTTGCTCATTTCCAACGCTAGATTTTAACAGAACAAGTTCCCATTTCCCCAGAATTGCCGTTTCAGGGTCGGTAACTTCTTCGTTATTGTTCATTTTATTCTTGCAGGAGTAACTCGTTGCCAGCAACAACACTATTGTTGTAATTTTCATAATATTTTTCATATTTATTTTAATTTAAAATTTATTATTCTCTCCGGTATGATACATGATAGATGATTTGATTAAAAACTAAAAAAAGCCTAACAGACTTTTACATCTGTCAGGCTTAAACATTAAATTAAGGTTGAAGTTCAAATTTAACTTCATCAATGAACCAGTCTCCACCGGTATTTGCTTGTGTGTACACTCCGATGCCTATATATACTTTTCCGGTATAGGTAGCGGTATATATCCCATTTGTTCCATTAATATAGTTACCCAACCCATACACACTTGCGGTAAGATCTCCATCAATAAATACGGAACTATTGGTTGATCCCCATCCATTCCATGTGTTAAAACACAAGAAATGATTTGTGTTCGGGTTGCTGCCGCTCTCAATGAAACTACCGGTTCCACTGTTTACATTAGGCGCTATATAGGTCTGAAAATATGCCCTGTCAGCCCCTGCTGCAAGTTTTATCTGGGCACTCAACAGGTATTTTTCCCCTTCTTCCACATCTACAGCCTGATAAAACACTGAGGAACTACTGCCCACAAATCGTGGAAAACGTAAGCAACCTCCAACACCTCCGGTTGGTCCATCGTCCGAATAACCAAAGGTCATAGAGATGCCCTCTGTAAGCACTGTCCAATACATTGCAGAAGCGGCTTCCATATCGCCACCCTTAATTAAGTTATAATTTTCGACAACGGTAACAGGTAACGTCGTTGATGCAATATCTCCCAATAAGCCTGTTACATTTACAGTTACATTATATTCGCCTTCGGCTGGAAAATAATGAGAGATGCTAATACCTGTTTTTTCTTCGCCTCCGTCGCCAAAATTCCAAACAGCTGATTGAATATTTGCAGAACCGCCGGCATCAAAATCAATTTTGAGACCTAAACCGGCAGAATAAGTAAAAAACGCACCTGCCGGTCCGGCAACAAAAATCGTTGCTTTGTCCGATTTAGCCGAATAACCTGCCGCACTGTTTACTTTGAGAATTACATCATAATTCCCTGCCGAAGCATACGTATGTTCCGGAGAACTTTCAGTGGATGTGGTGCCATCGCCAAAGTCCCAGTAATATGATTCCGCATTGGAAGAAGTGCTGGTAAAATTAACAACCATGTATTGCTTTGCATAAGTAAAACTTGCCATCGGTCTCGGTCCGTCAACAACTACAGAACTTATGATATCATCCTGTTTACATGTGGTAGCAAAAACAACAAGTAAAAGGATCATGAATCTGAACAAAATCTTTTTCATATCATTTTTTTTTAGAAAATAACAAATAAAATTTAAGGTTGTGGCGTCAAAATTGTCCGCATGGCGTCAACATCAATGACTACCACTACAGATGTATTCTGTTCAGCACGATTGTAATGGGTCGGTTCACCCATTTCAACGGCAAGTACTAATTGTTTTCCATCATACGTGCCGTTCAATAATTGATTGACATCCACCGACAAATAGAATGTTGCGCTACTGTTGCCATCCTCTACGGTTACCTTATTGGGCATTTGATATATGTTTGAAGGTAAAGCAACGGCATTATCTATCAAAGCTACTGCATTATCAGTTTCGGCTGACGATACCTGAATATTCACAGAAAACCCCTGAGGGTTGTCAAATTTTCCAGAACGTAGAACTCCTAAAATGATATTGAGTTTCCCACCTTCCAGTTTGAAATTATACGTATGCGTCCCGTCGCCGCTGGGAACAGGATATTGGTTGCTCGAACCGGTAATGGTAGCCTGTGGCATATAAACAAATGCCAACCCACAATCGGCTTCTCCGTCGCCTTTTCCGCAGCTCGCTACTGCTAAGGAAAATAACGCTGTGAAAGCTAAGACAAATCTTGTATTTTTAACTATAAAATCCATATTCGATTAATTTATTATTTACAACTATAAACTAAATTTGAAACTAATTATACCCTTCATTTTGTGTCAAAGTACCATTTGAATTTTGCACTTCGTTACGGGTAAACGGCAAATAATAATTGCGCGGCATGAAAACTCTCATAGCCACATCCACTACCTGATAACCGAATACGCCGTTCATGTCTTTGGAAACCCTAACGCCTTTGACCGGCTCATTTAATACTTTTTCCGCGTCTTTCCAACGGATTAGATCCCAATAACGATGATCCTCAAATGCAAGTTCAATTCGCCGTTCATGTTTTACTGCCTGCCTGAATTCGTCCTTGTTGGTAGTGATAATAGCAGGTAAATTAGTGCTTGCGCTTTTTCGAACCTGCATTAACGCTTCTTTTGCAGTAAGAGTATATCCATCAGAGGTACCGCCATCGGGTCCATATACTTCGTTCATGGCTTCAGCATAATTTAACAACACTTCGGCATAACGGTACAAGGGCCACAAATGTTGAGCCGTTTGACCTGTTACGAGATTCAAATTGTCGGTCATGAACTTCTTCAAATAATATCCTGTACGGCTGGTATTAGCTTTTGTCATATCGTCCGATCCTTCAGCCGATTGGTCAATAACACGGCTATTCCATGTACTGCCATTAACAACTATTGAAGCATTCAAACGCGGATCTCTGTTTGCATAAGGATTGCCGGGGTCAGGAGCGCCAATATATTCATAAGCCGAAACCATGTTTTCTGTAGGCGTAACACCACTGTTGCCACCCGGCGTTGAAATGGGATAATTTCTTATTTCCGGCGTATTCATTACCGCTTTACGTATAAAATATATGGATTCCGCATTTCCCATTGCTCCCGTTTGTAAAAAATAAGCATTGTAATTACGATTTTCAGACATGGAATACTCTTTAAATTCAATCAAATCGTGAGCGGCTTTTGCAGCGTTTTGCCATTTAACAAGGTCATTGTTAGGGTTATTGCGTGGACTTGCAGCATAAAGCAAAGTGCGTGCCTTAATAGCCAAAGCCGTTGCCTTATCAAACCTGCCCGCCTGATTAGCGATATTCCATCCATCAGTTCGAGGAACCGCCCAATCAGGCTGTATATTATTCAACTCGCCATTAATCAGACTTACTATATGTTCAACAATTTGATCATAAGTTGACTTTGGGATACGTCCTTTATTGGGATCATTATCCATGGTAGTGGTAACATAAGGCACACCTCCATACATTTTAATCAGTTCGGAATAATAATACGCTATCAACACTTTGGCTTCAGCCCTGTACCAGTTGAGCGTCATGACGTCTCTCTGGTAATTAATTCTGTTGTTGATATTATAATAACCGGTAGTGTCACGGTTCAATGCTAAAAACTTTTCCCCGTCTTTTGCATAGTCAAGGAAAAACCAGGCAGCCCTGATACCGTCATAATATCTCTGATATAAGCCGCTCAATGGATTTACACTGGCATTAATCGTCCCTTTATTAAAATAGGATACATTAGAAACCGCGGCAGTTTGATGCGCTTCGTCAGAAGCCGCAGCAAACAGATTACCATCTATAGTTTCAAAACCATATTGTAACGGTGTATACATTGAATTGGCAACATTCCATAATGTGCCGCGATTGGTTTCCATCCTTTCAGGAGTAGTGAAGGTATCAATTTTTGTGTCCAAAAAATCGCTACATCCGGCAAAAGAAAGAGCCATCATGGCAAAGAGAACTGCATATAAATTTTTTCTTTTCATGTTATTACATTTTAAAAATTAACTTGAATACCTACGTTATATGATTTGAGTGCAGGATAACCGTATCCGCTTTCGGGATCCATATTGAAATCTTTCAGCACATTGCTAATCGTAACCGGATTTAATGCGTTAACATACAGACGAAGTCTTGAGATACCTGCATTTTTTATGTATTGATAACAAAAATCATATCCCAATTCGATATTTTTGAGCCTTAAAAAGTCATTGCTACGAATCCAAAACGTACTGGCTCTGTAATTGTTTTCATTTTCCACAGTCGTTAATCTTGGATAGGTCGCGTTTGCTCTGGTGTCAATTCCCTGTTCGGGATAATACGCCCACGCTTTTTTTGCCCATTCATAAGCGTTTCCGTTGTTGACAAATGCTTTCATTTGCGGACTGTAATTCAATAAATATACGGAGGCTCCGGAAGAACCACAGAAAAACAGTGAGAAATCAAAGCCCTTATAAACCACATTTCCGCCGAAACTGAACGACAATTTGGGATATGACGGAGGTCCGATTTCGGTATTATCCAATTGATCAACGTATCCGTCGTTGTTTTTATCCATGTAACGAATATCGCCCGGCTGTACTGCGCCAAACATGGGTTCAGGAATACCCGCTTTCAACGAACCGTCTGCATTAAAATCACTCAATTGATAATATCCGATGGCTTCTAACCCCATAGGGGCTCCATAAGGCTTTCCGGTTCGAGCATTATACGGTTCAGCAGGCGTAACTTCTGCCATATAATCAATCTTGTTCTTTGCATAGAACGCCATCCCAAACAACGAATAATTGAAATCGCCTGCCCTGTCGTTATATGCGAGGCTTAACTCGAATCCTTTATTGGTCATTTTGCCGATATTGTTAAACTGCAAATTGATACCATAATAATTCATCAATGTATTATCAAAAGTCAAAATATCGCTGCGCTTATCAAGGAAAACGTCGAATGTCAAATCAATTTTTTGAAATAAATTCATATCAACTCCTGCATTGTACTTGATAGATTTCTCTGCAAATACATTTTTATTGGCAATAAACAGCGGCGCAATCGTACCCTGGCTGCCGTAGGGAGCGGAGTTTCCCATATAAAACGAACCGGCTAAACTGCTCTGATAATATTGTTGGTAGAGATAGCGTCCATCAGAAAGGAAATTTGACATATTACCTGTTTCATAGGATTCGGCGCCGCCGGTTTTACCTATTGACGCTCTTAGTTTCAAAAAATTCACTATTTCGTTGGATTCGAGGAACGATTCGTTGGATGCTATCCATGCACCTGATATGGCAGGATAAAACCCAAACTTGTTACCGGTTGCATAAGCATCGCTTCCAAAATACGAAAACCCGAACTCAGCCACATAACGACGGTCGTAAGCATAATTGACCTTTCCGTTATAGTTCAAATAATGATATTGATATCCGAATAAACCGTTTCCCTTATAATCCGAGATACGAAGATTCAGAGCCGAATTGATTTCGTTTGCTCCAAAACTGTTGGCATATCCTACGGCGAAGGATCCTTGCTTCCATTCTTCCATGCCGTTTGAACCGAGTCCGCTGGCGACAATGGAAGTCGTCTGGTCAGTGGTTTGACGTGCTCCGCCGAAATATCTTGCATAATTCTGGGTTTTACTGTAACTGCCAAGTGATTGTACGTAAAACGAAAAATCTTGTTGTAAATACAATCCATCAGTTAATAAATCCAATTTTTCTTTGAATTTGAAATTAGCCTGCATGATACGCAAACGATCGCTTATTCTTCCCAATCCTTTAATGGATGCAACGGGATTGTTATTATAAATCGTTGTACCTGAAAAATTACTTAAATCGTCTGTTACCAATTCATCGTACACTGGATAAATATTCGAAGGATAACTTGCTAAATTATTCATCAGACTGCTTGATGAAAAATTGGGGCGATTCCAGTCCTGCAAACGTCCGCCTATGTCTATACTGGCTTCAAGTATTTTAAACAAATTGATGTCCAAATTGGTTCTCACATTGTATCTGGTAAAACGATTATTGGACGTTTGGTCGGTATTATCAACATTATACAACCCCTGATGATTGGCATAACCTAAAGAAACGTGGTAACGAATAAGTTCCGACCCGCCATAAAATGATAAATCAGCATCGGAATAATGACCTTTGTTTCGAAGCGTTTCATCATACCAGTCTACATCAGTGTCTTTACCGTTTTTATATCCATCCAATTGCGCATTGCTGTATGTCGGCGTCCAAGCCATACCATGGTCATTACTGATAGCCTGGTTATACAAACTTGCAAATTCGTATGAATTGAGAGGCTTAAGAATGTTAATTGGGGTTTGAATCCCTGTACGGGTTTGAAATTGAACCTTTGGACTTCCTGACTCGCCTCTTTTGGTTTCAATCCACACAATGCCATTTGCTCCCCTCATTCCGAAAGTGGATAATGCCGCCGCATCTTTCAAAATTGATATACTGCTGATTTCTGAAGGCGACAGATACTCTACACAATCTCCTACTACCTCAAATCCATCCACAAAATATTTGGCTACATTAGCGTTACCTGAAAGCGAATATGTACCGATACCGCGAATAAACCAGGAAGCCGCACCCCAACGGGGTTCTCCGGTTCCTTGCAGGGAAAATAATCCAGCCAGCCGCCCTGAAACGGTATTGGACAGATTTGGGGTGGTACTCTTGTACATGATTTCGCCCGATACAGTCGAAACCGCCCCTGTATTGATTAAATCAGCAACCGGAAATAAATTGCCGGGTACTATTCTGTGAACTGTTATACTGTCTTCAAGTCCTGTAATCGGTTCAAATTCCTGCGACATGACATTGTTTGATACCAAAGAAATCAGGCATAAGAAGAACAGAATACTGATACATTGTCTATATTGTTTATTCATATTTTTAATTATTAAAAGATAACTGAATATTAATAACCCGGATTTTGAACCAAGATTCCTTTATTGATTTCACTTTGAGGGATAGGCTCCAAATACATCCGCGTACCCCAGTGAGTAGCATACGCTTCTGCATCCCAATATTCCATCAATACTGTTACTAAGTTGCCGCTTGCGGAACGACGAAATTGCATTTCCCTTTTTACTCCACCAATAATATCTGTCGCAATATCTGGGTGTTTCCAATGTTTCACATCATAATAACGATGGTTTTCGTTAAAATATTCTATTGCTTTTTCACGCCAGATGATCTTTCTGAGTGCATCTTTATCCGTTACGGCAATTGCCGGTAAGCCAGCACGATTATGTATCATATTCAAATTTTCCAACGCTTTGGTAGCATTTCCAGCTTCATTGTATGCTTCGGCAAGATTCAAATATATTTCTGCCATACGAAACAGAGGCGGCTCAAACCAGACTCTGGAACCGGCGCCGTAATAAAATTTAACCGAAAAACCGCAACCTTTTCCCACATCGGCTGTTCCCGGAAATCTACCGGATTGAGCGCCATTATTGGTTTCAAAATTGCTTAGATTTCTGCCCCAATTGTCCGGTTGCCATCTACCGTCGCCCGGATTAGTTAAGGTGCCTAATCCCGGTACACAGACATCTACTCTGAAACGTGGCTCTATCTTATTAATATTGTCAATATAATTTTGAGCAGGACGCGGAGCCGATTCGCCTATTTTGGGCCAGTCCATGTCGTTACCATCCTTATCATAATAATACTCCAAAAAGTTGGTCAGCATACCTACATTGTCAGTATCATAACGATTTGTACCCCAATAATTTGATGTATTATAATAATATGATATATAATTATTGCCACTGGCATCATCCATTTTATAAGCAAGAATGACTTCCTCGTTTCTCATCTGTGAACAGGCAGTACCATAATCGCGTGCGGCATTCGGATTTGGTTGCCCGACGCCGGCGCCTCCCGTATTGATTAATCGGTTGCCATTTGTTGCAGCCCACGTCAATACAGCCTCATTTGCCGTAATGGCTTCTTGCCAGCGACTTGCATCAACGTTGCCAAAACAAATCAGGCTGCTATTCTCCCCAAAAGAGTAATATGGCTGTGTCGAATTGAATAAGGGACGTGCGGCAAACATCAGAGCGCGTGCTTTTATTGCCATAACCGCACCTTTTGTAAGCCGACCAATATAATTACCTCCCTGATAATCGCTCCAAGAGTTAGGTAATGCCTCAATAGCTTCGTCGCATAATTCCAGAATATAATTGAGCATTTCCTGCAAAGATGCGCGAGGTATCTCTAAATCGTCATCTACGGTTAACGATTTTCTCACAATTGGAAGCCCTCCATAGCGATAAAACATTCCCATATAACGATATGCTATCAGACCGGTGGCTTCGCCTTTGATGTAACCTTTCATGGTTTCGCTCATATCGGGTACTTTATCAATGTTTTCCTTTACAACGAAACATTCTCTAATGTATTGCCAGTTTTGTCCGAAATGATCAGCGCCTGCATCTGAACCATCAGAGCCGGTAACGCTCAATCCGGCATCGCATATAAACCATGTTCCATGCCAGTTATACCCTTTACTGAGTTCGCCGGATATGGAACCCAATACGCCGTGTCCAACACCCCAGCCGGAGGGCCAACCATGTTTCAACACATCGCGATAGCACCTGGCAAGCGCACCCTCAGCATTTCTTGTGGTAGAAAATATTTTTTCCAAATCAACGGTACCCGAAGTATCCGGTTTTTGCAAAAATGTATCCTCCAAATCGCAGGAATGAGTTATTATCATATATAAACCGGCGATTATTAAACCAAATATGTTTTTCATTTTCTTCATTTCGAATTATTTTTAAAATTGAATATTTATCCCAAAAGTAACTGTCAATGTGAGCGGAAAAATATATGTGGCATTATCCTTTGTCTCCGGGTCAATCCCCATTTCCCTCATCTTGTTGATAAACGTGTATAAGTTATTCCCATTGGCATACGCACGCAGCGAAGATATTCCGGCGGCTTGTATAAAGCGCATGCTTTTAGGGAATGTATATCCTATTTCCATATTTTTCAACTTAAAGAAATCACTTGACCTCATCCAGTAGGAATTTTGTAAATAATTGTTATCGGTGGTAACGGGGTCGAAGGGAGCGCGAGGATAGGTAATCTTTTCGCCATTTTTATATTTTTCCTCAGTCCAACGTCCATCATATTGCCATTTGAAGGCATTACCGGACATTTTGTAGAAAGGCATTGACATACCGGGAGTTATATAAAACGAACCATGAGCAGTACCAATAAACAGCATCCTGACGTCAAATCCCTTATAATCAAATCCCAATTTAAGTCCAAACTGGTATTCTGCCCTGTTGGGATACCCTATTGGCGCTCTGTCCTTGTTATCAATAATGCCATCGCCATCGAGGTCGCGAAACTTGATGTCTCCCAATGTTGCTCGATTGCTGGTAAATGTATTATACGGACGCGAGTTGAGTTCTTCCAAAGTATTATACAAACCATCGCTTACCAAACCAAACCTTTGACCAATTTTATGTCCGGTTTCATTCATCCATGGATAGGGATTAGGAGCTTCAGCCCTGTAAATAACTTTATTGCTGGCATAACTCATATATCCTTCGATATTGTAACCGAAATTACCTCTTCTTTCTTTCCATCCTAACACTACATCATAACCTTTATTATTGGTTTTCCCTACATTAGCAGGAGGAACACTACCGGTAGAAACACCATATATAATCGGTATAATGCCCAGATTGGTCAAAATATTGCTGCGATCCTCATTAAACCAGTCGAAAGTAAATGACAGTTTGTTATTGAACAAACGGGCTTCAAATCCTACATCGTACTTTTCTGATTTTTCCCAAGTTACATTCGGATTACCCAAAGTTCCCTCGGTAACACCCATGAATTGCGGATTGGCGACATTAGTAGCATCACCCCAATAATATCCTCCTTGGTTCAAATTATAGGTGTTGGGTAAATACAAATACCTGCGGCTGCCTAATCCATCGTTACCAACCACGCCGTATGTGCCACGAATTTTCAGGAATGAAACCCATTCGGTTTTAGGGAAAAATGCCTCGTTGGTAGGCACCCAGCCTGCTGAAAATGCAGGGAAAAACCCAAAACGCTTTCCCTTGATAAATTGCTCGGTACCGTTGTAACCCATGTTGAACTCGACCAAATAACGCTGATTGTAGTCATAAGTGATTCGTCCAACCAAACCCATGATACCGGAAGGAGTATTGTTGCTATCGCTCGGCATGGTATATCTTGATGCTTTGCCCAGAAATAACAGTCCAAGATTATGCCCCCTGAAAGAACCATCATAATAAATTCCTGCATCAATATACAGTTTGTTCCAGTTGGATTGACCGGAAGATCCGAAGGAATCTCCTCCCATACTTCCGCCAAAATATTCCAGTATGTTAGGATCGTTCGGACTTCTCCGTACCGTGTAAGTCGGCAAAGAAGGACGTCTCGTAACATATCTGTTATAGTTATCCTGATAGTCCACGCTTGCCTGTACGCTTAACCCTCTCAAAAAATACGGCATCACATGCTTGATCCTTATAGTGTTGTTAAGCAGTGTGTTATAAATATATCCCGTTCCTGAAGTCAATAAAGATTGAACAGGATTTTGGTTACCAATCGAACTGCCGGTTTTTTGATCCAATGCTTGTTGTACCGTATTGGGCTGTATATCAAATCCGGAAATTAGATGGTTATCACTAATACCGGGACCGCACCAAAACGGATTTGCATCATAAATATACTGCATGATTACTTTATAACGACCGGACAAGTCGTAGGGACCACTATCAATACCGGGTCCTTGGGTGGTTCCAAATTGACCGAATAAATTAACCGATATTGTGGTGTTTTTAATAACATCAACATCTACATTAGCCCTGTAATTATACCGCGAAAACTTTGACCCCGTGTTGGAACCATAGTAACTGGTAGCATTGGTAATACTCTCCTGGCTGAAATATCCCAGCGAGGTATAGTATTTAACCCTGTCAGTACCACCAGAAATATTAACATTGGCTTGAAATTGCGGTCCCAATCTGTTGAATTGCTCAACATATAAGTCGTGGCTTCCATAATACAATGCAGGACTGTTTCTTAACAGATTTTTTTGAGCTTCAGATAAATGTGCCATTTGGGAGCTACTTAAATCTTTTTCATCAAAATCCCGGTTATTTTCAAATTTCCACAAGTCTCTCTCATCATATAAACGCATCGCATAACTGGCAGTTCCCGGAAAACTGTTCATTTCATTCCGGACGCCTTCATTTCGTAACATTGCCCATTCATAAGAACTTATCCCTTTTTGCAGTGTAGTAGCTTTGGTAATACCAAAATTAGTGGAAACACTTACTTTCGGTTTACCAACGTTACCTCTTTTGGTGGTAACAATAATAACACCGTTAGCCGCCCGAATACCATAAACTGCCGTTGAAGAAGCGTCCTTTAGCAGGCTGATCCCTAAGATATCGTTGGGATCAAGATTATTGAATGCTGCATAAGCCTGTTCGGAAGCCTGCTCAATCCCGTCAATGACAATCAACGGCGCAGTATTACCATTATAAGTTGCTACACCGCGAATAGTAATGTCTGCTGCGTTTCTGCCGGGTTCGCCGCTTGTCTGTATAGCGCTGACTCCGGGTGAGATACCTACAAGGGCATTGGAAATATTTGAAACCGGAGTTGCAAGTATTTCATTACCACTAACTACAGAAATAGAACCCGTTACGTTTACTTTCTTTTGTGTGGAAAAAGCAGTAACCACAACTTCTTCCATAGCTAAGGCTGACTCCCTCATTTCTACATTAATCGTAGTTCGCCCAAGAACTTGTACTTCTTGTGTTTCCATACCCACACTCGAAAAAACAAGCACAGCATCCGATGGAACAGTCAACATGTAATTTCCTGCTACATCAGTAACTGTTCCAATAGTAGTATTCTTTATATGAATACTCACCCCGACCAAAGTCTCTCCGGTATTATCTGCGACATTTCCTCTCACAGTTACATTGGTTTGACCGAACATTGTTTGTCCTGTTATGCTACATACAAGCAAGCATATCCAAACCCGCACGGATACGACATACAAAATATTCCTAATTTTTACATTCATAAAAATCTACATTATTAAAATTATTAAATTATTATTTTACATATCAGTTTTTAATAGTTTATTGTTTGATTATAACAATAATTTGATTTGACAAAGTCGAATTTCAGATTATCCCTTTAATATTGTATTTTATTTCATAGGCATTATAATTTCTTAATTTATATATTCTCTATTATTTTTCAAAAAGCAGACATACATCAATACTCCAAATTTGAAAATACAAAAATATATACTAATAAATCGCAAAAATGATATAATATTAACACATATTGATACTTTATTTTCAATTTTTGCAGTATGCCTTCTTTTTAATGATACTATTTTATCACAAAATAATATTATTATATATGATTAAGATATAAATGCCTTCATATCAATATTTTTGTTTTCGAATAGTTTTCCCTGAATTGTTTAGGCGTACAGCCTTTTTGTTTTTTGAATATCCGGTTGAAATTCGAAAGGTTATTGAAACCGCATTCGTAACAAATTTCACTGATAGAATGTGATGTATTAACCAACATTCGCGCAGCTACCCCTAAACGATAGTCATTCAGGTATTCCACAAAAGTTTTGTTGGTTCGTTTCTTAATAAAGCGACAAAAAGCGACTTCGCTCATTCCTGCCAACTCTGCCACATCCGACAGTCGAATAGCCTGTTGATAGTTTTCCTGCAAATAAGTCAATACCTTTTTCACCCTGCGGCTGTCAGGTTCTTCATTAACGTTTGAAAAAGATGTACTGGATAATATTCGTGCCTGTTTTTCTAACGATAAACTGTAAATAAGCTGCATTAATTTTATAAATGACTGAAATCCATTATGTTCACTTCCAATATCAATCAACATTGATTTGATTCTTATGGCTGTTTCAATCGGAAAAACCAATCCATGTTTTGCCTTTTCAAACATCTCACGGACTGTCCTGAATTGATTTCTTGTTAATATGTTGATAAACAGGTCTTCATGAAACTGAATTGTGATTTCCTGAATACAATCGCTTTTGCAGTTTCCATTTATCCATGCGTGTTCAAGATTTGGTCCGGTAATCAATACCAACTCAAAATTGTCAATTTCCTCAATGGAATCACCTACAATACGCTTAACTCCCTTAGCATTTTCAATGAAATTCAATTCACATTCCGGATGAAAATGAATAGGATAAGTAAATTCCTTCTTGGTTCTTGAGATATAAATGAAACAATTCTCGGAATTTAACGGGGTTACCTCTCTTAAAATGGTTGTATTTGACATTTCAGGTCTATGACTGGTTATGATTCATTTTGAAGAAGTCCGGGTAAAGGAACGGTTCCATACTTTGGCAACATCAATGACCGTACCTCTGCGAATGTGATTGATCAGGTCAATATGCTCCAAAGTGTACATGGCGTGGGTTTTGAATTTGGCTTAGCTTCATGATCGTATTTCCATACCGGATGAAACAGCACAAAAATAGTAAATTCTAAAGATCCCCCCAATGAAAAGTCAATTTTTTACCACAAGGTTCACAAAGGATTTTCACAAAGAACGCAAAGAATTGAATATTAGCATATTCTGATTTGTGAACTTTGTGCTTTCTTTGTGCCTGTTGTGGTGGGGTGTCAAAAATGTGGATAATGAACACGAATTTTCACGAAAGAGATTCGTGAAAATTCGTGAAAATTCGTGGGCAAAAATCTAAAACGAAACTTTGATGGTAAAATCGCCTTGCCGTACCATATACACACCCTGAACCGCCAA
>JGI24705J35276_12238079_pt1 | contig 15649 bp, 10 predicted proteins | sample TergutNt197P4_FD_35276 | JGI IMG/M metagenome (IMG submission 35276) | reverse complement strand
AATCATTTGCAGGATAATAATTCCAGTACCCTTTACGTTTCCACTGAAGATGTTCAATAGCGCCGGCAAGATAAAATTTCAAGCCGCTTTCGCGCAGATAGCCGTTTGGCTCGCCCCTAACAGCGTAATCGAAGGTCATTTTCCCTTCGGGCGCAATATCCACCTGAATGTCCATACGTATATTTCCATAAGTTCCGGCAATGGTTACCCAAATATGACCGTCTTTTTGATAATAAGTAAAATCTGTTTTCTTCCAGTCGGCGTCGGACGATATGTATTGCCTTGCGCTGCCGCGAATTTCAGCGCCCGTCAGATGGTTCAGGTTTACATCCATATTCAGGAAAGGACCTTTTTCAATCAACGTCTGTTCGCCTGATCTGGCATTGCAGATAAGGCCGGTTTCTTTGCAGAAAGGGATTTCAAAACCATTACCTTTCACAATTATCCGGTCGTCTGTTTCTTCAATATTCAACTTGCCTTGATAGACCGGTTGGGGCAGTTCAATCTTTTCCTGTCCCAACGTAATGAGATATTCATCAATTAATTGGTTGTTAGCGTCCATAAACTCTACTTTCAGTTTTTCACCGGTTTCCCAATGGTCGCCGGCAATTTCCATCATACCTTTGCGATGCGGCTCCACCGCCGGTAGTATTATCTCTTTACGAACACCCCTGTAAACGGCGTATGCTTTTATTTCATCAAGTTGAGTATGGTCGAAACGATTGTAAACGGGCAGGATGATCCGCTGTCCGGGTGTAAAATCGATCACTTTTTCCTGCAACAACCGCACCGGTGAATAAGCCTTTTTGGTCGACCAAAACTCCGGCTTTTTGCGCCGCCAGACATCCACGATACCCCATTCGCCATAACCGATACAATTACCCTGAAAACCTTCCGGCTTCGCTGTCCGGACAAACTCTTTCCACCATGGAACGCCAACTTTAGGTACAGGGAGCATGAAAATTTCATCTACATATCCCCAAATGGCGCCACCCAGTCCGCCGGACGATTCAAACAGGTTGCTCCACATCATGTCGATAGACTGTCCCCAAAATTCGCGAATGTTGGGATCGTCCTGTAAGGTCTGATAGGTGTAGCAAGCGGGATGCGCCCATTCGTCAAACAGCGCCGGAATGCCGTGTCCCTGAAAACGGACAGTCGTCATATCGTACTGCGTCAGATTTCCATCTATATAAGGATAGTGCATACTCAAAATATCATATACTTTTTTATCGTCTTTTACAAGTCCGGGATAACTGAAAATAACGGGGCGCGTGGCGTCCGTCGTTTTTACCCAGTCCCGGCATTGCCGGAAATTGTCGCCATAGACGCTCTCATTTCCTAATGACCAGAGCAGGATAGCAGGATGCGAGCGGAATGATTTCACCATTTCGCGGCATTGCGACAGGTAACGGTCGGTATATGCGGGATCATCCTGCGATTTACCAGGACTGTAATTCCTCTGGCGGTGAGTCTCCACAAAGCAAACTGCCGTTTCACATTCTACGTAAATACCGTAGCGGTCGCAATATTCCACGAATTTTTCGGTAGGCGGATAATGCGACGTCCTGACAAAATTCATATTGGCATCCTTGAACAGCAATGCGTCCAGACTATCCATATCAGCGGTAGAAGTGCGCCCCAGCACGGGATGAATGTCGTGACGGCAAGCGCCGCGCAATTTCACAGGCTGACCGTTCACTAACAGCCGGTTGCCAACGATTTTAATTTCGCGGAACCCTACCTTGCAGGTGAACCGGCTAATGGTTTTACCTTTCTTTCGTATCGAAACATTCAACGTATAGAGGTTCGGATGTTCGGCGTCCCATTTCAAGGGATTTTTCACGTCAAAAATATCAATGCCATCGCCATTCTTTTTGATGGTAGAAGAATAACTTGTTTTTACTCCGGTGTTGTCAGAAAGAGAATAAACAATTTCTGTTTCTGTGCCATCGTTCACCGCCGAATAAGCGATTTTCAACCGTGCGTCCCGATACAGGCTGTCCATCAGTGTTTCCACATAGAAATCGAGCAGATGTGTCTGCGGAAGCGCAAAAAGGGTTACATCGCGAAGGATACCGCCCACAGGATGATGTGCATATCCCGATGCGTAAGATATTTCGTCCAGCCGATCGGTAATTTCAACCTGTATTTCGTTCTTTTTTCCGGATTTCACAAAATCCGTAATGTCTGTTTCCCAACGGGTGAAACCGCCGTGATGTTCGCGCACGAATTTTCCGTTGATGGTGAGACGTGCATAACTGTAAACCCCATCGAAACGAAGTATAACACGTTTACCTGCAAAATCGGCAGGAATGGTAAATGTTTTCAGATAAATGTAGGGTTTATCATGCTCAATGGCATATCCCTGCATGGCTAATTCGCCGGGAGCCTGCACTGTTTCCCACTTTCCGGATGGCGTAAAGCGAAACTGCCATGCTCCGTTGAGGGACTGTACCGGTTGTTTGACGCCATCAACAAACGACGGAATGTGATAAGCGTATTCGTTTGCAGAAAGAGATAAGGTACAAACGAACAAAATGATTAAAGCGCTTAATGCTACTGTTTTGAAAAAATATCTTCTTTCCATTACGATGATTAAAATTTAATTAGATTATTGTTTCATTGAACCTGAAAAGGCGCGTTTGCCGTACCTGCACGACCCGTGCCGTCCAATACATATACATACAGCCGGTAATTGCCCCTTTCAGCGACAGAGGCGGTCATCGTATTGACATATGTTTTTGTGGTAAATACTGTACCTCCGGAACGATTGCCGGTATCCTTCAGGATTTCCCATACGTAAGTCATCATATTGCTTTTGCGGTCGGTGGCATCAACTTTACCGGTGAAGGTCGCTCCTGCGTTCACGCGGATATTGTTGCCGAGCGGTTTGGTGTTGTTGATATAGATGTCAGTAACCACAGGCGCAGTCTGTGTTGGCGAAACGCCGGTCCAACTTCGCTGCAATGCATCCGCTATGGCGGTTGTTTCGCCATTTATTCCGATGGTTGTATTTTTTTCAATAAGTGCGGAGAACCATGTAGGTGTAAGGTTCCAGCCAGAAGCCCAGATAAAGTATAAAGAACCCAGACAACGCGGCGACCTGTTTTGGAAGATGCTGGCATAACGACTTTCTAACAGTTGTCGTATTTCTTCGCTGGTAGATTCTACGGGAGTGCCCCATGATGTTTTTGGGGGATTGCTGTCGTGATGGTTTACTCCCCATTCCCCATTCAGAGGAATAACCATTCTACCTTCTTTCTGTGCAAAAAGCAGGTAAGAAAAAATACAAAATACTAATAATGTGCTTACTTTTTTCATGTGATAAATTGATTTTTAATTAATAAACTCTTCCAATGATTGATTTTTTTATTACCACCATAGCGTATAAATAGTTACAAGAATCGCCATAATTACTACAGCAATAATATTGAATGTACGACTTGTTTTGAATAAACCCGGCGTTATCACAATGGCTTTTTCACTCATTCCTTTTCGTTCCACAAGAGCAGTGACGAAAACAGTTAAGAAGCAAAGCACAAATACGATCATCATACGATCCATCCATGGGAGGCCGGGAAAAGTGAATTTCAAGACTGTTGAGAAAACAAATGTCCCGATAGCAGCCAGTAACGCGCCGTTTGAAGTCGCTTTCCTGTAGAAAAATCCGGTGAGAAAGATTGCCAATGCTCCTGGGCTGATAAATCCCGTAAATTCCTGGATATACTGGAAAGCCTGATCGAGCGAGGTAAGCAAGGGAGCAACGAAAACAGCAATCATCACGGCTGCAAAACTGCTTAATCTGCCAATTGTTACCAGTTTTTCTTCACTTGCTCCTTTTTCGACATACTGTTTATAAATATCCATGGTGAAAATGGTAGATATACTGTTCATCATCGAAGCCAGCGAACTGACAATTGCCGCAATAAGCGCTGCAAAAGCAAGCCCCTTGATACCTGTCGGGATAACATGACTCAAAAGCCAAGGATAAGCCTCGTCTGATTTCCCAAGTTTAACGCCCATAGCAAAAACCGCAATACCGGGAACAAGTGTAACCATAGGTAACAATAATTTAAGCAGACCTGCAAATTGCATTCCCTTTTGCGCCTCGTTTACTGATTTTGCGGCTAATGCGCGTTGTATGATGTATTGGTTACAACCCCAATAGTAGAGATTGGCTATCCAAAGCCCGCCAATGATGACCGACAAGCCGGGTAAATCCTTATAACCTGGATGCGAAGGGTCGAGTATCAGATGGAAGCGGTCGCGAGATGCTTCATAAAGGTTGTTGAACCCTTTAATCAGTCCGTCGCCATCGCCCAGAACATTTACAGCAATGAAAGTGGTAAGTAATCCGCCGCCGACTAAGAAAATCACCTGTACCACATCGGTAATAGCCACGGCTTTCAATCCTCCGTAAATGGAATAAATACAGGCAAAAAAAGCCAGAAACAATACGCCATACATCAGAGGGATGCCCATCACATTTTCGATGGTCAATGCTCCGAGATACATGATGGAGGTGAGGTTGATAAAAATGAAGACAGCCAGCCAGAAAATGCTCATCACGGTTTTCACCCGTGCATCAAAGCGTTGTTCGAGGAACTGCGGCATGGTGTAGATTTGTTTTTGCAGAAATATGGGTAAAAACCATTTGGCAACAATGATCAACCCCAATGCTGCGATCCAGTCATATGTAGCCATAGCCAGTCCGATGGCATAGCCGGAACCCGACAAGCCAATAAACTGCTCGGAGGAAATATTTGAAGCGATGATGGACGCCCCGATAGCCCACCAAGCCAAGCCTCGTCCGGCAAGGAAATAATCGCTACTATCGCGCTGTTTCCCCTTTTTATTTCTCGAAACAAAAAGACCGATACCAAGGATGAGCAAACAATATCCTGCGAAAATACATATATCAATAAAGGAAAGTTTCATCTTGTTATTTCCATTTTAATAGTTTTTCCAATACCGTCTTTTCCTGTTCGCGGTTAGATGTACCAATCCACAGGAAGATGCCTTTTGGATCAACTTCCTGCATGAATGTTTCCAGATCGGATAAATCAAGATCAACGATTACGGACGCCCCTTTTGACTGAAGATACTTAATGTATGGGATGTGCTGCATCACCGGAAAGTCGTCTGCCACGCCCTGTACCCACTGTATGGCTTTTATGCCCGCACTGAGAATCGTGTCCGTATGGTTCGCTACGCCTTTGCCATCCACATGGAAAACCTTGTGGGTCATCGTCTTCATTTCTTTTTGCAGAGCAGGTAGGGCATATTTATTGAACATTTCCGGCGCTATCATGAAGGAAAAGTCGTTCTGCAGAACATTCATACGACCATCTGGAACAGGAAGGTTCATCCATGTCACGGAAGGTTGCCCGTGGGCTTTCAGCAGACGGTCAAAATCATCATAAACTTCGTGAAAATGTTCATTAGCGAGTTGCACGAGAGTTGTAACCATCTGTTCATCAAGAATCAAGTCCATACAAAAATTTTCAGTGCCGCGCCATGCCGCCGCACAGTCCATTCCGGGCGTCAGAGACGTATATCCCACAAGGAACTGTCCTTCGCACACTTCCAACGCAGCCCGCGTAAGTTCATGCATGGATTTGTAATAGGGATTGTTCCTTGAGAACTTTATCTTTTCGAGGTCAGAATAGTCATTCACAATAGGTTCACACCACGAAGTAATATCCCCAAACTCCAGTTCGGCGCCATGCACTGCTGCAAAGAAATTAGGTCCAAGATTTGGCCAATACACAGGGAAAGTCTCTCCGAGGAATGTTTTACCTTTTACGCTGTCTAAGAAACTCGTAGATTGAAATTCAGCGTCCATCCATCGGTCGCGCAATGTTGCATGACCGGAATTGCCGATAATATTATCGTATTCTGCGTTATGACGATGAAAACGAACTGGAGCGCGGTCGATGATATTTCCCTCGAACCATGCAAGAACGCGCTCAACACATTCATCGTAATCTGGTTTAGTTTCTAAGTACATATTAATATTTAGCTGTTAATTTTAACATGGCACACCCTCTTTCCAAAGGAACATCCACAGACCAGATATTTCCGGTTTTCGACATTTCCAGTTCGACAGGCTTCTCTTTACCCGGATAATACGCAACGCAAGTCGTTTGTTTGCTCAACTCTTCGATGTTTGCAATTTTCACACACACCTTGTCAGTTTCACCGTAAACTACAGGAACAGAATATCCTTCGGGAATTTTGAAGATGTTGGCTTTGGCAAGGTTGTTTTCTACGGAAACAGCATGAGGCGCCAACACCCATTGACGACTTTGCATCAATTTCATCAACGGACCATAATCCAAATAAATTTGATCGACCTCAGCATCAGGGAGAATGGAATGGTCATTATCCGGAAACGGACACATTGGAAAAACGCCCATGTACAGGTATTTTTGAAAAAAGAAATCACCGCCTTCAGTCTTAACCGTTTCTAAATGGTCAGTCCACGCTAACGCGGGTTTATTGATGCAAAGAAAAGCCCCTGTATTAATTGGTCCTCCAGCATACCCAAATTCACAAAAAATACCGTCCATTTGTTTCAGGATATCGATTCGTTTCACCTCACAATTTCCTAAAATATATTTTCCGGCGTCATGAAAAACAGGTCCTAAATCTTCCATCAGTCGTTTCCACGATGTGAGCAACGAACGCACCGGTTTACCTTTATACCATGTAACGCCGTCGTCAGCGCGTTCGTTGGTAAGTCTCAACCAGTCCATTCGGTCAATACAAACGCCGGATGCGTCGGGTAATTCCTTCACGTGGCGGCGCGCCTGTTCCAACAAAAAATCGTGATAAGCAGGATCGCCACAGTCCATTACAATACATCCCTCCCACGAGTACCAAGGCTCAGGAGGCGTAGCGCCCATATATTCGGGCTTGGAGACACTCGTATCAGGACGAGCCACAATAGCATTGGATAACTTTGTATAAAGATAAGTATTGCAATCTTTCCACAGTTCGTTTTCATTCGTAATTTTTATTTTAGGCACCGGATATTCAACAAAATTGCCAAACTCGGTTGCATTAAAATAATTGATGACGAAAAATCCCTTCGCTTTCATTTCAGCAGCATAATCGTTCATCGCTTTCATTGAGGTTTTTACGTTGTTGAAACTATGCCATGATTCATTTTTATCCACAGGAGGTAAAAACATGCCCATGTACGGAAAATCGAAACTGGCTTGCCAATTGACGGTAAAACACATTTTTTTCATCTTGTCCGTATCAAATTCACCATAATGATTGGAATAAGCGCCGGTTCCACCTAAAAGATGCGCCTGCGGATTGACAGGATAAAAATATTCGGGATAACGGGCGCACATCCATGCAAGCGCCGGACGCCAATCGTCGTCATGCGCCGTAATATCCAACGAAAACAAACATTCATGTTCGGCAGAAATACGATTGTTTAATCTATCAAAAACAATATCGCCCTGAGCGGAAATATCCATTGTCAAATCAATGATTTCATCTTTCGGCGATAACGCAAATGTTATGCCAACGCCGCGTTCCGGTTCAATAACTGTTGACATGGGAATACAGAAAATATCCTGAAGGTAGGCGATACTCCATAATACCTGTTCTCTTTTCTTATCATAATTAAAATCACGTTGACCGTAATAATATTTTGCATCCGAAAATGGAACGCCAATCAACGGATCCATCCAAAAATTCGTATCATCGTTTAGTCCGAGATATCCTCTTTTGTGACCTCCCGGATATTTTTTCAACCTTTTCGCCAAAGATTCATCAATGTTCGATGAATTATATTGCGGAGAAGTCCATGCCGACCAATACAATGTACTTTTATCGACAGGATAATGTATCCGGGTACGGATGACTGAGCCCCACGGTTCGCCGATTCCTTTTACAGACAATTCCCAACGTATACTGTTCGACGTGGGTGTAAATTTGTCTATCAAAACGCAGGATTTTTGCAACGAATCATGTACCAAAGTTCTCTCGAAACTGATAGCTCCGTCATTCGTTTTCTTAACGATGGTCTGCCCGTCCTGCCGACTACCTGAAATGGTTGTTCGGGCTGATACGGGTTTTGTAAACTTCTTCCCTTTGACAGTAAGCGATTTTATTTCGCCATCCGAAGAAAAAAAAACGGTTAATCCCTGTGTTTGTAATTTATACGCTCTCTCAAAATTGGAACTACATGCGATAACGCAGAGAAGCATTAAGGATAACAAAATACCGTGTTTATTTTTTGAAGATGTCATGTTCTATTTTTTTTATTTTCACATTAGAATTATATAAATTATCACAGGCATCCCGACAGTTTGAAAACCCACGCATATTCGCAAGGATTATCAGCCGGAAAAAGAGCCGGTGGCGTAATGGTCACGTTATTGTCTGCATACGAATATTTTACGGAAGCATTACTGCCCAAAAGCGTTACGGATGCAGGTTTTTTCCCGACATTTTTAATGGTCATGGCTTTGCCTGAATATGTCGTGCAAATCACATACAGGTCTTTCCCTTTTGCGGTAAAATATGCCTGTATTTCAGGCTGTTCCGGCACATTCCACGAAGTTGTTTCATAGATGGCTTCTCCGTTTACTTTCAGCCATTTGCCCATGTCCATCAAGCGTTGCTGCATGATGACAGGGATACGTCCGTCGGCAGTGGGACCGATGTTAAGCAGCAGGTTGCCGCCCATGGCTACTTTTTCAATTAAAAGATGCACTAATCGCTCAGAAGAACTGTAATCCTGAATACCCTCGTTCCGGTTGTATCCAAACGAATTTCCTATTCCGCGACACTCTTCCCACGGATGGTTCATTTTCGCATCTTTCACATTTTCATCATGTACCAAATCATATTCGGTAGTATAATATCCGCCATGCTTGCCGCGCGTTTCCTTTCCCCAGCGGTCATTGACCACAACATTCTGTTTTACGGGCGAATCATTGTAGAGCCAAGCCAGAAATTCTGTACTTTTCCATTTGTCCGAAGGGTGATCCCATTCACCGTCGGGGAAAAGAATATCGGGGCTGTAACGTGTCACTAAATCCTTCATTTGCGGAATCATGTAATCGTCCACATATTTTTCCAGATTTTCCTTGTACAGCGGATTGAACCATTCAAAAAAACAATAATAGAAACCCATGTTCAAACCTTCCTTTTTCACGGCTGCCGTGAGGTCGCCGGCAAGGTCGCGGTGAGGCCCCACGTCTACGGCATTCCAGTTCCATGACTGCGCGCTGGGCCACAAGGCGAATCCTTCGGTATGCTTGGATGTAAGCACCACATAACGCGCGCCTGCTTCGCGAAAGAGTTTTGCCCAGTCTTCAGGTTGAAACATCTCGCATTTGAAATCCTTCACAAAATCCTGATATTTGAAATTTTCTCCGTAACTTTTATTGTGAAAAGTCCTGAACAGCGGATTTACCGGAGATGTCTCGTCAAACAATTTCCACCAGTACCATTCTGCGTAACAGTCATAAACGCCAGCGCCGTCGGATGGAAGCGGCCCCCATGCCGGTACGCTGTATACCCCCCAATGAATAAATATCCCGAATTTGGCGTCGGTGTACCATTTCGGAATCGGGCGACTGTCAATTGACTCCCAATTTGCCTCATATTTTAGCTGTGCAGATACGGTCGCTGCAAAAATAATGGCTGTTATACTCGCAATTACTAATACTTTTTTCATTTTTTATCTAATTTTAAAATCGTAAAAACTATAATTATCATCTTTTGCGTCGCCAATTTTCAGGTATCTTCTGCTGATGACCGGTGCAGTTTTCCCTTCCGGATGAAATTCGGCTACTAATAAATATCCACCTTTTTCTTTCGGCAGTTCTACCAAGCATGGCTGAATCTTTTTTGCGAACGGATTTATTTGCATGATCATATCCTGTTGCGTGGCAATTTCGCCTTTGCTGTTGATGAGTTTCAATCGTTTCATTTTTATTTAATTAAGATTGTTTGTTAAAATCATTGACTGCTTCGTAAAGCGCGACGATATTTTCAGGCGGCACATCAGGTAAAATATTGTGTACCGTATTGAAAACAAAGCCCCCTCCGGATGAAAATATCTCCATCCGTTCAAATACCTGATCGCGGATTTGCTGTTTGCTGCCGGTATTGAGCGTTCCCACGTTTTCAATTCCCCCTCCCCAGAAAGTACACGACTGTCCAAACTCCTTTTTGAGAAATTCGGGCGACATACCATGAGCATTGGTCTGTACCGGATTGAATATCTCTATTCCCGCATCAATCATGTCGGGCATCAGGGCGGATATGGAGCCGCACGAATGGATAAAGGTGTGCATCCGGCTGTGAGTCTTCACATAATCGCAAAGTATTTTGTGCCTTGGTTTGAAGAGTTGCCTGTAGATGTCAGGAGCCATAAAAGGACCTGAGGTCATTCCAAGGTCGTCGCCAAAACGGATGATATCCACAATGTCGCCAACTGCGGCACAAACTTTCTCGAGGGTTGCCAGATGTCTTTTCAGGAGTTCATCCAAAAGACGGGCTACACTGTCGGGTTCGCAAATTAAATCCATCAGAAAATTATCCATCCGTCTGAGAAAAGTACCCCATTCGAAAAGGTTGCAACCGCATACAATCATCAATGCCTTATCGGTTGTTTGTCGCAGATGCAGCGCTTTTTCGCGGAGTTGCCGGAAAAAGTCAGGGTTGCCGGCATGATCCCACGGACTGTGGACGTGGCGCGACCACAGGATACGGTTCATTTCGGCGTCTAAATGATCATAATGCTCCGGGTATCCGTCGATGTATGGAAAACAGGTTTGATCGAAAAAAGTGGCGCCAACCGGCATCCGCGACAAAATACGTTGCCGGTCATCGTCATACGTAACATACGAACCATCCGGCATCCTGACCGGCTTGAACCATTCGGGATAAAACGCGCTTTCGCCATTGGATAGCATGACGGGCGACCAGTCGGAAGGCAGGTCGTTGAATGTTCGCCCAATATCTACAACATCTACGCCAAACAGGTCTAATATTTCTTCATCCGGTTGGGCTAACTGCTGTACCACATCATAAATCAGGACAGGCAAATGATCCTTTCCCAGATGTTTGACTAAGTTGGAATAGGCAATAGCCGATATTCCGGAACTGGGTGTTGCGCCCAAATCAACCGGAACCCGGTCAGGCTTTTCATGGGCAATGGCTGACAAAATTCTTTCTCGTGAAGTCATATCATTTTTGGTTTTTGATTAATAATTGATTAGATACTACTGCTGACGCCAATCAGGAATGATGCAAAGACGAGAACGAGTAACCCGACCCACATCAATGTCCGTGTTTTCGGCAGGACATTTTTCCATTCCCCCCGATACAGTCCCCACAAAGTGGCAAAAACAATCGTCAAAGTCATCAGGATTCCCCATGCCACAAACGAAAATTCGCCCATCTGCGCTTTCCCCATACCGAAAAATACATAATTGACGTACCAGAGAAATCCGGCAAATGCACAACATAAATAGTTTACAGAGATGGAATGTCTATTCCCTTTGAAAAAGTTCACTGCTGTTTTGTTTTTCAGCGACAGGTACAGGCACCATACAAGCGTTGTGATAAACGATCCCGTGTACAGCACAAGGAATACGGCGCTATCCTGAAACAAAAGATTTGTTCCGGCGTCCACACTTGCCAGCGCGATAGGTTTTCCCTGCTCAATACCCAAAGCAGCCGATGAGCCGGTCACGCCCACAAACAACGCTGCGGCAACTCCCTTCCTGATGTTAAATTCACGGTTAACCCTGTGTACGTTTTCGGTTTCAGCCTGTTTGCTTTTAAGCAATCCGGCATATCCCGAAATGCCGATTCCCACGAGCGATACCAATATGCCTGCAATGAGCAATACGCCGCCATTGCTTTCAAACAGTACAGCCAACCTGCCGTCGAGCATGGGTGGAACCAGTGTGCCTATTGCCATCATCAATCCGAGCGACAGGGCATAACCTAAAGCAATACCCAAATAGCGAAGTGAAAGACCGAAAGTGAGGTTGGCGGCTCCATATATGGCGCCAAGAAACAACACCCACCATAATGTTGATGGCGGAATGTTGCCGAACAACCGGAAAAAATCCGGCACAAATATCAGACATACGGCCAAAGGAACAATGATGTAGCCGAATAAACTGTAAACCAACCAGTAGTTTTCCCATTTCCAGTTTTTTACCCGGTCAAACGGCACGGCAAAACTGCCAGACATCAATGCGCCCGTTGCTATCAGCAGAATACCGTATATGATCATGTAGATATTCATTTTACTATTTTTTAATTGGTTTTGAACTTGATATGAAGTATTTATTAAGAGTTAACACATCGATTTCAATTCTTGATTCGCATTAATTACTAAAACGCAATAAATTTTATTCATTTTCTTTTTTTTAATGATTTTCTATTAAATTAATTATTTAGGCCACGTTTTTGTCCAACCACAAAATCAACTCCTGCGGGTCTTTTCCGTAACCGTTGGCTCCGATACTCTGTGCAAAATCGTTATTCACGGGCGCGCCGCCCACCGCGACTTTCGTGTCGGGGTATTTCTGACGAATCGAGGCGATGATATTCCCCATGTTTACCATAGTAGTGGTCAACAACGCCGACAGACCTACGATGGCTTTGGGATGCGTATCGAGCGCAGATACAAACTGTTCGGCTTTCACATCCACGCCCAAATCTACCACTTCCCATCCGGCGCCTTCAACCATCATGCAACACAGGTTTTTACCAATGTCGTGCAGGTCGCCCATTACCGTACCCATGATGACCACGCCTTTGCGTTGCACCTCGCCCGATTGGAAAAACGGTTTGAGATGCGACATGGAAGCCGACATTGCCTTGGCTGACAACAGCATCTGCGGGACAAAAATCTTGTTTTCGGTATACTTCTGTCCTACATGATTCATGGCAGGGACTAATGCCATGTTCAGTATATTGCCGGGCGCAACGCCTTCGTCAAGCGCCTGACGCGTTAATTCGTCCGCACCCGGTTGTCCTTTCATTTGAGGCGGATAAGGAGAAGTAAGATTTACTTTTCCATTTTCCACACATTCGGAAATTTTCTCTAATAAATTGCTCATTTGCTTATTGTTATTTATATTATTTTATTTTGAAACAGATTATTTATTTTTCTTCTAACTGAAGTTTCTTTTCCTTGTATTTACCCTCTACTACTTTTTGGTTGGGCGCCAAGAGTTTAAATGAAACGTCCCAATTATCAGGCCACGCAGGTAATACATGCGATTCACCATTATATGTTTGTAACAACATATATTGAAGGGTCATCATCAAGTTGCTTCCGTGATCCTGATCGGGCGTCCAATCGTAGTTTGGTCCCCACATTGCCGGAAAACGATGATTGACATTAGTATTTTCCACCTTTTCTTTCAACATGGCAGGAAGGACGTCCTTCATTCCGAGAATAGCAGCGATTTGACTGTCCTGCCCCCATCCGGTGTTTTGCCTGAATATACGCCGGTTGAAAGTACGGATACCTGCATCTCTCCAATCGTTAGCGAAGTTTGCCAATCCGAAAGGAAATACAACATAAAGTTCCGGATTTTCAACATTTTCAGTCTTTGAAAGATATTCTTCTGCCGGTAGAAAGATATTGCCTTCTGCCGTCCATCGCCGGGGAATACCGGGTAATGTCTTTTTAATCTGTATGTAAAAGGCTTTATCTTCTTCGCTTATAGTTCCCTCCGGCAACACGGCTAAAGCATTCATCAGATAATGCAGCCCCGCAACACATGGCATATCGTTGACAATATTATACCAATAAGTCTCTAATGCTTGTGTCGGGGAGATTTTCATTTTATCTTTTCCTTGAACAAAGCGCGAATCGAAATACTGTACTATTTCTTTAAAAGCAGGTAACGCTTTCTTTGTAAGAAAGTCGCTATCACCTGTGTACCAATAGTAATCAAGCATCAATTTTGATAACTCAAGACCCTGTACCCAAATATGTCTGATGTATTTGTTTGTGACCTCATTTGAACTTACTCCTATACGATCCCAGCCATAGTCGCTATTGGCATACGTACCGAATACGGTAACCGTTTCGGGTATGACAACGCCCTTTGCTCCGTAATACTTGTCCGCCAACGTTCTGAAAGCATCCATGCGGTTGAGATAAAAATCGAATAAAGGAAGCATCATATCAAAATCTCCCGAAGCACACATAGCGCAGTATGGAAGACGTGTGTTTTGCCACCAAAATTCATTTCCCCAATTTCTGAAATCCGGACCGTATGGCAAAGACGCATTGACATATTGAGGTTCGGTAGTAAAAATGGAACCGTTAAATTTGATAGGAAAATTTCCACGACCGCTTCCGGCTGCCATGAATCGTTGTAAAATATAAGATTGCGTAAGTTTCCAGCCAAACTCCTTATCGTCGGGGACGTCAATGTATAGGTAACTTCTGTCCCAAAATTCGCTCCACCATTTTTTACTGTTTTTCAACGCTGTTTGTAAGGTAGATTTTTTGTCAAGCGCTTTTATTTGTTTCATCCATTCGTCAATGGACGGCGACTGTTTCGAATGGGTTGTTATTTTGAGCGACGCCTGTTTGACAATTCCCTTTATAGAGAAAGTCGAATCGCTCGTTTTAACAAAATTTTCACCGGTCATATAAACTCCGAAGGCGCGGTTCGATACAGGGTCGGGGAAGTTTTTCGCGTAATCCGTTTTGTCCTGATGACGCATGGTAAAATCAAATAACTGTGTTCCCCGATTGTAATGACACCACGAAATTGCATTTTTTTCAGGCAGGAATATATCCGCCGATTCTTCAAAAACAAGACCCTGTGGAAAACCCGATATGATATATGCAGAAGCCGCTTCTTTGCTTGTAATGACATGTGGTTGTTTTCTCCATGATTCTGCCGTGACGGTTAATGTTCTTGGCAGTTCACTCTCAAAGGTCACATAAGCCACTTCATACGAAGTATCCATAAACAAACGGATCATCGTCTGTTGCCTGTCTTTTCCGGCTTTAATCTCAATAATTCCGTCGTTCAATATTAACATCTGGATAAAAGGATTACCTTTTTCAAACGGATTAGGCGAAAGCGAAACACGAATCCTGCCGAGTTTCATCAGGCGGTTCCATTCGCTCATTGCGTCTGTTCGGGATAGATAAAAGAGCAAGTCTCCGCCTTCTTCTACCCAAACATTCATTCCCAACTCGCCGTTACCCAAGGGCATCGAACCGCCGGAATGTTGCGACGGCGTGTTCCATACTACATTGTAATCATTGGCGCTTTGCGCATGCAAATAGAAAATATTGAAAAATAGAATACTGCAAATTATAATTTTAATGCTTATTTTCATTACTTTTTTTAATTGACTAAAAAATACGATACGGTTTACGATATTGATAACGGTACAGCCTGTGGTTTTCCGCTTCTTTGTCATCGCCAAAACTTAACGTTGCGGGATCCCATTTGATGGGTCGTTGCAATTCGGTGGCGATGTTGGCTATGCAGCAAAGCGTGTTGGTACTGCAACCTACTTCCACCGGAGCGATGGGGTTCTTGCGTGAGCGAACGCAGTCAATGAAATTCTGCATGTGCGGCGAACTGACTTCATATTGTCCAGCGCCAATTTG
>JGI24705J35276_12238081_pt1 | contig 15690 bp, 18 predicted proteins | sample TergutNt197P4_FD_35276 | JGI IMG/M metagenome (IMG submission 35276) | reverse complement strand
TAAATAATTAAATAGTAAATAAAAAAGAGATGGAATTTAAAAGTTTAAAAAATATTGAATCAAGTTTCAAGCAGATACGGTTCTTCGGAATTGTATTCCTCTGTCTTTGCACCGGCATTGTGGGTTACTCAATCTGGAGTTCTTACAGTTTTGCGGAAAAGCAGCGGCAGAAAATCTATGTTCTTGACGGCGGCAAGTCATTAATCCTTGCACTGTCACAGGATTTGTCGCAAAACCGACCGGTGGAAGCCCGCGAGCATGTTAAACGGTTTCACGAGCTGTTCTTTACGCTTTCGCCTGATAAAAACGCTATCGAGTCGAACATCAAACGTGCGCTGTTCCTATGCGACAAATCGGCTTTCGGATATTATAAAGACTTGCAGGAGAAGGGATATTATAACAGGATCATTTCCGGAAATATCAATCAGACTTTGCAGGTTGACAGTATTATATGCAATTTCGATACCTATCCCTATAAGGTTACCACTTATGCAAGACAGTTCATTATCCGGGAATCCAATATTACGGAACGCAGCCTTATTACTCACTGCAGTTTGATAAATTCCGTCCGTTCGGATAATAATCCTCACGGATTTACGATGGAAAATTTTGAGATTATGGAAAATAAAGACTTGCGTGTAATTGACCGATAAACAGGAAAGGAGGATTTTATGAAACGGAAATTTAATGAGTTTATAGAAAACGTTTTGGACAGAATGGAATATTCTCTAAAGCGCCTGTGCGGAAAGCCGTCGCCAATGAAACGGTTTATTGTGGTCTTAACGCTTGGCGGCATACTTGCCGGCGCCAATATTTATTTGGTTGTAAGTTCAATATACTCAATGGGCAAAAACAGCGCCGAGAGAGAAATGATGGAGATGATGGAAATCCGGCATATTCAGCCCCTTGAACTGAAAGAGCGTGAGGACAGCGTTCAAATTAAGAATTGAGAATGGATAATTGAGAATTATAGTGTAACAGTTTAATATTTAAAAAATTATGGAAAGTGAAAAAATGAGTGAAAAGCTGAAGCTGACGCAGAAGCAGAAGGAAATGATGAAGAAAATCTTCATCTACACAATTATGGGAATTGCGTGTGCAGCATTCCTTTACTGGATATATGCACCCAAGTCGAAAAATGTAAAAAACGCTCAGTCGGGATTTAATACTTCCATTCCGACTCCAAAGGAAAAAGGTCTTATCGAAGACAAGCGCGAGGCATACGAGAAGGAATCGGTAAAGGATAAGCAAACCGCACGTATGCAGTCGCTTCAGGACTTTTCGGCGCTTGTCAGCGGTAATGATTCCACGCATGCGGATGATTTGGCTATGATGACAGAGGATAACGCAAGCGCTTCCGGAACTGCCGAAAAGAAAGCTACGCCCCGCGGAGCGTCAATCCAAAATTCGGCAATGGCTTACCGTGACATCAACCGCTCGCTCGGTAATTTTTATGAAACGCCGAAAAATGATCCCGAAAAGGAGAAAATGAAACAGGAACTCGAAGACTTAAAATCCCGTATGGAACAATCGGAAGCAAGAAAAAATGAAGTGAACAATCAGCTGGCTTTAATGGAAAAGTCCTTTCAGATGGCGGCAAAGTATATTCCTACCGGTCAATCAGGGACTGCCTCAGCTGCGCCAGTTGCTTCTGCCGGTCATGTTACTGAAAAAGTGAAAGCGCCGGAAAAGTCCGATGTCATGCCGGTTACCGCTGTAAGAGAGCGAACGGTATCAGTACTTCAAGCCGGGATGTCCGATGTCGAATTTATCGAAACTTACAGTAAAGACAGAAATACCGGCTTTCATACCGTAACGGCGGAGACCGGCGGAATGGTAAGAAATACCGTTCTCGCCTGCGTTCTTGCCGACCAGACCGTGATGGACGGCGAAAGCGTCCGCTTCCGTCTGATGGAACCAATGCGGGTGGGTAAAATGTATATACCGTTTAATACACAACTTACAGGGCAGGCAAAAATTCAGGGCGAACGCTTGCAGATAACCGTCAGTTCACTGGAATATGGCGGCAGTATCATCCCTGTGGAAATAACGGTGTATGATACCGATGGTCAGAAAGGTATTTTCATACCCAATATCGAAGAATTAAATGCCGCAAAGGAGATTGCCGCCAATATGGGTACAAATGCAGGAACAAGCATTAACCTGTCCAATGATGCCGGAAAACAGTTTGTTGCCGACATGGGGCGAAACGTGATTCAGGGCGCTTCTCAATATTTTTCCAAGAAAATGCGTCAGGTAAAGGTACACCTCAAAGCAGGATATAAAGTGTTTTTAGTAGCCCCCTCCAACTCCTCAAAAGGAGAAGTGTTGGCTCAAAATATATAATAAATTGAGAATGAAGAATTGTAAATGGTAAACAGTAAATTTAAAAATATTAAAAAATGAAACAGATTTTCTTAGCGCTTGCCTTTGTTGCAAGCCTCTTTTTAACAAATGCAAATGCACAGGACAAAAAGGATACCGGTGTACAGAGCAGCAACCCTTCCACCGGCGACCTGTTCAACGGACTGACACGTCCGCTCACTTTCAGCCGAATGATTCCGCCTTATGCGTTGGAAGTTACATTTCAAAAGACCGTGCATATTATTTTCCCAAGTGCGGTAAGGTATGTTGATTTAGGCTCAATCGACCTGTTGGCAGCAAAAGCCGACGGTACGGAAAACGTACTCAGAGTAAAAGCTGCCGCAAAGGGTTTTAAAAAGGAAACCAACATGTCGGTTATAACGGAAGATGGAAGCTACTACACATTCAACGTCAAATATGCCGATGAACCGGAAAAACTCTCTGTTGAAATGGCGGATTTTCTTAATTCGGGGAACATAGAAAATCGTCCGGGTAACGAATCGCCGGTTCTGTTTTCCGATTTGGGCAACGAGTCGCCTTTTATGGTAAAGTTGATAATGGAAACGATTTACAAGAATAACCGGACTAAAATCAAGCATATCGGCAGTCGCGCTTTCGGGATACAGTGTCTTCTGAAAGGCATTTATTCGCATAACGACCTGCTGTTTTTCCATTTCTCGTTAAAGAACAATTCAACTGTCAGTTATGATATAAATAATATTACGTTCAAAATTGTGGATAAGAAGGTAGCCAAGCGAACTGCGATTCAGGAGCAGGTTATTGTTCCTTTGAGGTCTTACAATCAGGTAACTACTGTTGCAGGCGGCAAAGAGGAACGAATGGTATTCACTCTGCCTAAATTCACCATTCCAAACGACAAGCAGCTGATTATTGAGTTTATAGAAAAGGACGGCGGACGCAACGCAACGCTTACAGTTGAAAATGCGGACTTGACAGGGGCGGAAGTAATTGACAACTTAACGGTTAAGGTGAAATGATTATTTAATTAAGAATTAAGAATTGAGAATGAAAAATAAGAATATATATAAATTAATTATTTTGATGTGCTTTGCGCTGTGTCTGAACTTTTTTCAGGCACAGGCGCAAAGGTGTCTGCCGGGGCAAAAGGGGATAGAGGTAACTGCCGGTACGGTTAATGGATTCAATTCACAGGACGGATTTTATTCCGGAATTGCCTTTTCGCAATATGTGAAAAGCGCCAACAAGTGGAAATTCGGTTTTGATTATCTCGAAAAACGCTATCCGTATAAGAATATCAATATTCCGCAATCACAATTTACTGTTGATGCGGGATATTATTTGAATTTTCTATCCGACAGGCATAAGACATTTTTTGCCTCTATCGGGGCATCGGTGGCAGGTGGGTACGAAACCATTAATTGGGATAACAAGTTGCTTTTTGACGGCGCAACCATCAACAACCAAGATAATTTCCTTTATGGCGGCGCCTTAGCTATTGAGGTTGAAGCTTATTTGACGGACAGGATTCTTCTGCTTGTCACAGTCAGCGAGCGGTTGCTTGCGGGTTCTTCCATTGGACGGCTCAATACAACGCTTGGAATTGGAATAGTTTACATAATCAATTAATAATCAATAAAACAATGAAACGATTTGCAGCTTATTTTTTATACACGCTACTGCTTGCCGCAGTAGTCTGTGCCTGTAGCGACCGGTTGGATATTATACAGAACTACGATTTTGATTTACAGACTTTACCGGTTCCTAAAACGGTTACACAAAATGAAACGGTGGAAATCCGGTGCCAGTTAGTAAAACAGGGTAACTACATTGATACAAGGTATTTTATAAGATACTTTCAGCCTGATGGAGCCGGCGAATTGCGTCTGGATAACGGAACTCTGTTGACGCCCAATGACCTTTTTCCGCTGACAAAGGATGTTTTCCGGCTGTATTTTACTGCGTTCACGACCGGTCAGCAAACAATTGACATTTACATAGTTGATTCGACTGGGCAGGTGGTTCAAAAAACTTTTGCGTTTTCGGGGAATACGGATACGGGGCAATCCGATAACACCAATACATAGTAATTCAGGACAAACGCCTTGGTTTTCAGGGCGTTTGTTTTAATTATTCCTCAACAAATATACCGGTTACTTGTAATTACAAATTAATATAACTAATTTTACAGAACATTTAAAATGATGAAAACAAAAAATCAATTTGAAACTGTCAGGCACTGCCCCGGCAGCGACGCAATCACCCAAAAGATACTCAGGCAAATCAAGCTGAAAGCGCCTGAGCCTCATATTGCCATCCTTTACAGCGTATCAGGGGAACAGGCTCTGCTCTTGGCAAAGGAGTACAAGACAGCTAAAATTACCGCCGGTGATAACGATAGGCTTTTCTTTTCGACCATAATGGGAAAAGCCGCACAAAACGGAGTACAGGACAGAATAAAAACTGCCTTTACACCGTCGCTGACAGATTTGCCATTTGAGAAGGACAGTCTGGACTTGATACTTTCCGAAGGCGCATTTGAAGAACTGGATTTCGGTAAGCGGCTATATGGATGGCGACCTTATATCAAGCCCGGCGGCTATCTTGCCATGTCGGAACTCTGCCTTTTAACAAACAAAGAACTTCCCGACGAGCTATATGAATACTTCAATAACTCATATCCTTTAATGGAAGTGGAAAGCATAGACTATCATCTTGCACAAATACGTGATGCAGGCTACAAGCTGCATACCCGTTTAACGTTTCCGGACGACTGCTGGTTCGCGTATTACAAATCTATGGAGAAAGGCATGAAAGAACTGTTCGATAAGGATATGGAGGAAGAAATAAACTTCTATCTTACTTATAAAGAATATTTTGGATGCGTTTATTTCGTGGCAAGGAAAGCGCCCATCATCTCTGGCGAATCTGTTAATAATACCGTACTGGATAAACAGCAACGAATGTATCTTCAAAATCACCTCATTGATAAGCTATCCTTAAAAGAATGCAACAACACGTTGCGCTACGTACAAAGCTGGCTTACCGACAATATCGTCATGGCAAACCATGAGGCGATACTGGAGGATTTCAGGCAGCAGGACGGATACTGCGACTGCGAGGTTCTTGCCAATGTTTTTTATACCGTTATGGTAGATAAGGACAGTGAGGAATATTTTCTTTAAAATAAAAACGGGTAGAAGATACGGAAAATAATCCTGTTGCTTCTACCCTGCTTCTAATCAGTTTGATCAAATTTTCTTTGATAAATAAACTGTAACAAAACTTTTTAACATGCTTCTTCAATTTCTTCCCGCGAGGGTATTTCCAAATAATCGGCAAGCATGGGCAAACTGCTCCAAAAAAGCTGTTCGCAATAGTCGTCGCCAAGTTTTGATGCAAGTCTTTCCATTGTAGCGTCCCCAACACGGCTTGTATCATAGCCGATTGATTCCAAGTCATCACGATGAAGAGAAGAGATTTCAAAAAATCCCTTTTTGTCCTCTATCACACGAACCCAATTAGCCGTATCGCAGAAATCCTCGTCGTTAATTAATTCTGCAAAATCCTCCGGCGTATAACGTTCTGCTTCACCGTCTTTCCATGCACGGATTATCGCTTCATCATCCGCATTCCGTTCAAATTTTTCCACAGGGAAAAGATAAATGTAAATCATAAGAATTATATTTTAAAAATTTTGAAAAAAACGGACTATCCGTTTCCAAAGGCTTGCAAAGTTTCGTGTTCCGTCCTCAAGGCAAGGTTTTTTGAAAAAATACAAGCTGAGCGAAGCGAAGTCTGGAGATTTTTTCAAAAACGGCGAAGCCGCCTGACCTTGACGGGGCAGGAACACGAATGTACCTTTGCCTTTGGAAGCGGACAAGTCTGTTTATTGGATAAGACATGATAATTGAAAATTAAATTTTGTAATTATTAATGAGAATATTAACTCACTTTCTGGTGTCCCCAGCTAATGTATAATTTACTTTCGCTGTCCATTTCCTGCTTCAACAGTTGTTCGATGATGGATTCGGAGATGTTAAATTCCTCGTAAATATCCGACTGCTGTTTCACTTCGCCTGTCTTAATAAATTCATTCAGCCGTTCTTTGGTAAGAACGAGCGCCATCAGGTTCTGTTCTATCGAATCTTCATAAGTGATAAAGTGGACACGGGTTTTGTCTTTTGAATCGAGCCGGATAAAGCGGAAATAAAACTGTTCCATTTTCGGAATATTCCATTGCAGGGATTCAAGGATAACATCATTGCAGGAAGGGATATTTGCAGAGCTTTTCAGCGATTGCTGCGTGCAGACAAGTACCCCGTTTTCGGTTTCCTCAAACTGCTGAATAATGCTTTTCCGCTTTGCAAACGATACGCTTCCGTCAATAACAAATAGCGGACGACTTGGAAAGCGTTCTGAAATGAAACGCCTGTACATTTCCAAAGCAGCAAGCGTGGTACAGCCAATAGCCGTTTTTCCACGTATTTGGAACAGCAGCCGGGCAATAACACGAGATTTGGACGGATAACGTTCTCCGTAATATCCTTCTATTAAATTGGGGACAGAACAGACTCTTATCAGAAGCGTTATCTGCCGTATCAGCTGTAAGGCTGCGTCTTTACGGCTGTCGCCAGTGGAAGAAAAATAGAGATTGCATATCCGGCAAAATTCTTCCAGAATGGTACGGTAAACCGATATTTCGCCGGCGCTGAATTGTGCCGTATGGGTATGAACCGAGTACTTTTCACCTGCAAATTCCCTGAATTTTCGTGTGATAATGGTTTTCTCAATGAGTTCTGACAGATAAGCCTTGTTAAAAATATCCTGATTCTGTTTTTCGATACCAAACACGGTTGTTTTTACCGGACAGAAGCATGAACGGAACAGTTTCGCCCCGCCTCTTGCAGGATATGGCTGTCCATAAAAATCATTGTCTTTGCTGATTATTGATTTGTCTTTATCTTCTAAATATATTTCAGGACAAAAGCAGATCATGTTCATCGAATTATTATAAAGTAATTCAATCTGGGAATATAATTCGGTGATATTGTTCCGGGTGGTTGTACCTGTGTCCAGCAGCTTGTATTTCAGCCTTCGGAAAAGACCAAGCGCAAGTACGGTGCGTTGAGCTGATGGGTTGGTGATTTCATCCGATTCGTCGAAAAGGAGGCAGATTTTTTTACTGCCGGTTCTGATAAAGAATTTCAGTTCCCACTTCAGCTTGTCAAGCATGGACGTTGAAACGAGTAAAAACTGTCCTTCCCTGATATTTCTAAAATCACTCGGTTCTGTCAGCTTTATAAAATCTTCACCGTTCATTTTCAAAAACGGCTCCCAAGTCAGATTGACGGCAATGGCGGGAGCAAGAATGATTACGTTTTTTACCGTTTTATTCAATAACAGGTACTTACCATAATGATAGACTACTGCTGTTTTCCCGCTTCCCTGCTGCCAGTTCAGAAGCGCATACCGTTTTTGGAATACAAGTCCCATATCCTGCTTTTGTAATTTTGTAAAAGAGCATTTTTCTCCATCCTTATTAATGAATGTGAGCGTGTCAATATAGCTGTCCAATTCAGGATTATGTTCCATAGCGCCAAACCTTTGACTTTGCAAAAGATATTTTCTTCGTTTTTTCTCAATTATCTTCATTGCAGAATCATATTGCCGATATAGCTTTTTTGTCATTTTATCATATAAATGTAAGCCGGCGCCACGAACAACCAAATCGTTTATCGAGACGTATTTTGTCTCGACTTTATCTAACAGCCTTGGGGTGTATGCTTTGAGGCAAAAACCGTAAGAAGTTTTGATTAATGCGACTTCCCTGCGCGGTTTTTCGTTCTGCTTTCGGATGTACCGATCAAGAATGGATAATATCTTTTTATACGTAAGACGGTTCTTTTCCCATTCTGCATATTCTGATGAAGAATAATGTTCCGGAGGCTTTTGATTGCGGAATTTTTCGACAAGGGCAGCAGCTTTTTTCAAATGTTTCCTTAAATGGGGATGAGTTTTCAGTTCATAAAGATATTTTTTCAGTTTATATTCAAATGCCTGATACTCATAACTGATAAATCTGCGATTTTCACGGATTATTTTAATTCTTTGGTTTTTTCTTAATTCTTTGAATGCTGCAATTTTTTCTTTCAGTTCCTCATACGATAAAAATTCATCCGGCAGGTACTGATGATATACAAGATGTCCTGACCAAGCGGAAAAGACCATGATTTTCGTTTCAAAATTCTCTACACCTGTGGAAGCAAAAGCGTCCGGGGGAAGTTTCATCTGTCCGATAAACAATAATTCACGGTTGATAGCGCTGACCTGCGATTTGTTCCAAAATTCGTTTTCAAGAAAAGAACAGGGGACCACCATTACGAGCAGTCCGGCAGGAGAAAGAATTTCGGCAGCTTTCATACAGTAATAGAATTGAGCGGGTTCATCTTCAAAAACAAGATTAAACGGAGGATTACCGATAACCATATCAAATTTTTGCGACGGATTATACCGTTTGATATCGAAAGCTTCGATATGAGTTTCGGGATAAAGATGTCTGGCTACCGTAACAGCGTTTTCGTCAATATCAAATCCATACGTATTTTGCTGATTGGGCAGAAAATTAAAGAAGTTTCCCATACCGCAGCACATGTCAATGACTGTTTCCGAAGCGCCCGGCTCTGCAAGTTCTGCCATTTGCAGGCAGATTTCGTGAGGAGTGAAGAATTGACCGATTTCAAATTCTTTTTTTGCTTTTGAATATTCATGGTAGCTGTCAAAATCGGATTGCCGAAGATTGTGCAAGCCGCCCAGTCCGGTATAGCTGTTATAAACAGATTCAGGAGTAAAAGCGTCATCACTGCTAAGAATAGAAGTAAGAATTGCTTCGTTTAATTCCGCTCGCCTTGCTTGGGGAATCTGTTGAGGAATAATCTGATACATAACTTTTTTCGTTTTAAAAATAACATTCCATACAATTCGCATTCTCTTTCCAGATACTAATTTTTCCCTCTTTGTCAAGACTGTTCTACCACTTATCGCAGACTTCGACAAATTCCTGATAACCGTCTTCCGGATTATAATTACACTGCATGAAGCCCGTAACCCATTCCATTTGTCTGAAATCTGTTTCTTTCCACCATTTCTTAGCGGTTTGAAGTGCGGAGTTTTTGTTTGTTTCTGTTTTCATATTTCTGTTTGTATTAAAAGTTTTAAGGAAAACGGACTGTCCGTTTCCAAAGGCGGAAAAGGTTCGTGTTCCGCCCATAAGGCAAGGTTTTTTGGAAAAATACGATATGAGCGAAGCGAATATGGAGATTTTTCCAAAAACCCGAAGGGCTTGACCTTGCCGGGGCGGGAACACGAAAATACCTTTGCCTTTGGAAATGGACAGTCCAAACAAATAATAAAGTATGGGTGCAGTGATTTACGGTTTTTATGGCAGGTATTAAAAATTAAGAGTTTTAAGATTCTTAAAAATCTTAAGAATCTTCTTTATCCGACGGTTTTCCCTTGTTTTCCTCATCTGACGGTTTTCCCTTGTTTTTTAAAAACGCCTGAACTTCCGATGCTTTATAGTAGGTTTTCCGGTCGCCCTGATAATAGGGGATAATTTTCTTTTGCCGGTAACGGGCAAGCGAGCGCTTGGTAATACCGAGCAACTGGCACATGTCCTGATTATCAAGAATTTTTTCGCCGTTCATGGCGTCTTTTATTTTGGCGAGTCTGTCTAATTTCTTTTCAATCCGGTCGAAACGGGACATAAAGAATTTTTTCAATTCTTCAAAAAAGTCTTCCAAGTCTTCCATTAACTCCAAAGATTACGTATTTAATTTTCTGCAAAGTTTGGGTTTTGTCCGTTACGTTATAACGTACCACGGTATGATTTTTTTGACATCATTTTGTCTTTTTATTGACTATCAACAAAATAAAAATCCGGCTACCTGCTTTTTTAGGGTAAATAACCGGTTTTTTATAGATTTATACCGTATCATGGTTTTTTATACCATTTTTTCGGCGCTTTCATGCGATCTGTCAAACATTTTTTAAGTTTATCAATAAAAGGAGTTTTGTCGTTTCGGATGCGCATTTCGTTGAAATCGCGGGAAAAATGAGAGAGGTCGAAGTTGAATACTTTTTCAAAAATAGTAGCAATCTGATTAAGTGAAGCTTTTCCGAAATTGAAACAATCTATTGCAGCAAGAGCATAAAGTAACTCAATTAAATCGGTTTTCTTGGCTGTCCATTTTAGGTTTATTTTGGATATCGCTTGATTTTGGAATGGACAACCGGAAACGTTTTGTTCAGCCAAAATTTGTTTTTCTATCCATTCAATTTGTTTGTTTACAAGCTCAATGGCTTTTTCAAGATATAAAACAACTGTATTTTTCCCCCGATACCTTGGTTAAACCGGACAATTCAACACTGGTATAAAGAAGTGAATTATGAAACGTTGTCTTATCAGTTGAGGCAACGTATTCTGAATGCAAGAACAGGACGAATTCTTCATACTCGTTTTGCAGTATTTAAATGTCAATACCAATGTCCTTTTGTAAAATTTTCTGCAACCTGCGGAAAAAATTTGTTTCAATAAACCGCTTCATAAGATGAAATGTTTAATATGTTATTGTCACAAAAGTACAATAATTTTAAATAATCGAATCATCTTAATGACTGAAAGCTACGAGAAAGGGTTACGTTTTATTTCACTATGATGTATTAAAAGAATGAGTATAGTTTCCAATTAAAGAAATAAAAATTTACTATGATGAATGAAAACAACACTAATATATAGTATTCTTTGTTATTTTTTAATTTACTTGTTAACAAAAATATAATTGAATTTGCAGAAGAAAACAAAAATAAATAATTTAAGAAAACAATAAAACTAAATTTTCTCTGGATTCCAAATGCTAAAGTTAAATAATTAACTTCACTTGTCTTAAATATAGCCAGCAAGAGTAAGAATAAACATGCGATTCCTAATAAACAATTTATTAAAAATATTGTAACCGCTTATACGGAATAAGCGGTTATTATTATTTCATTTTTATGCCACTTCTTAGTAAGAAGTAGTACAATCAAACTAATTTTATCACATTTGCATTGGCTTTATCCACAACTGATTGACCCAATGAGGCTAAATAAATACGAGTAGTAGTTTCGTTTTCATGTCCCATACTTTCACTAATTACTTCAATAGGAACACCTTTTCGAAGCGCTATTGTCGCCCATGAATGGCGAGTAACATATAAACTCAATGGTTTTTCTAATCCCATCATGTTAGAAATTTTTTTTAGACGTTTGTTATAAGTCCCTAATTGACTGACATGGTCACTATTTTGAAGAGTGTAAATAGGTAACAGGTAATCATCTATTGTTTGCATTTGATATTGAGTTATGATTTCCTGCATACACACTTCAATCTTTATTGATAACAGTTGCCTAGTTTTGCTACGAGCATAAATGATGTATCCGTTTATGATGTTACTTTTCCGTAGATTAGCCATATCAACAAATGACATTCCTCTCATGTAAAAACTGAACATGAAGATATCTCTAGCTAATGCCAATGTCTTGCATTTGGACAAATCCATATACTTGAGCTGGATAATTATATCTTCATTCACAGCTCTTTTAACAGTTTTGTCTATTCCCATATAAACGCCTTTGAATGGATTCTTTTGAATTGTTAATCTTTTTTTGACTGCTTGATTGTATATAGAACGTAATGCTCTTAAATAACAGGATGTGGAGTTTTTTCTTAAGCCGGTATTTTTTAAGTACGTTTCATATTTCATTATTAATAAGTTATCAATATCTTCAATCAAAACATCTCGTCCTAAACGAAAACGAAAAAAACTCATTTTGACAGTACTATAAATGGATGCTGTCTTTCGGCGGTTCTCATCTTTCAAACTTTTGATAATGTGATCAATAAATGTAAACAGATAGCCATTGAATGAGTTGTTAGCATATAAATCGACTAATTCTTTTATAGAATAGTCACCCCCTATTTCAAGTAAATGAACAAGTTTATCAATTTGATTCAATTCTGCCTCCAATCCTGTTTTTATGGATTGTAAAGAGGAAATTCTTTCAGGATCAGCATTTTCTAATCGAATGGATTCTTTTTGACAATTCCATTCATGAGGATACAATTGATAACGTGTTTTTAGCAATTTGACTTTTCGATTATGAATCAATTGCAAAAAAATTACTCCTTTTTTACCATACACTTTTGAAGGTATGAATTTCAATTTAACAGATGTACTCATTGTATGCAGTTTAAATATATATAATAAATTTTATTATTGAATGACTGCTAATTGCAGATATATTACAGTGAATTAACATCAGTCAAAGATTTTATTTCTTCAGATTGCTATATCATATTTTAAACATTTTTGAAACGTTTTTTATGAAAGCTCTGTAAATTTTCTATCATTTCCCTGCTGCTTTTAATTGACTTATTTTCTATCAATGACTTGAGGTCTCCGGCTTTGTAATGATGTTTTTTCGCAATTGTGGAAAAAGTTATTTCTCCACTCTTACGCAATCTTTGTAAAGTTTTTAAACTTATTTTCAGATAGCTGCAAACTTGCGTTTCGTTCATCCATGTGTTGTCGTCTATGGGAAGCCGTTCTGTATATTGTTCAATAAATTCGTTTATCCGGTCAATTTTTTGAACAAGCTCTTTCCATTCCTCTGTGTTGATAATAGTTGTTTCCATACTGTTTATGTTTTATTAGTGCAAAATTCGTGAATATCTGAATCGCTTTCATGGACTTGATGTATGAAAAATGATGACAGATGATGACGTATATACTCACATACATTCTTTACATTCAATAATTCATATAGATTTGCTGACTTAAACAAATTTAAAAATTATGGATACAATAACTATCGACGAAAAAACATTCAACGAATTGATGTTTCGTATGGAAATGTTTGTCGGCAAAGTAAAAGCGCTTTGCGAGCAATTAAGTGAAAGGAAATTAAAAAAATGGTACGACAATCAGGATGTATGTCAAAGGCTGAATATTAGTCCGCGCACCCTGCAAACCCTGCGTACAAACGGAACGCTGCCTTATACGCAAGTAAACAGGAAAATGTTTTACAAGCCCGAAGATGTGGAAATGCTTATTGTTAATCCGGTTAAAATGAAAAGTTATGAATAACGGAATGATTACAAAAGAAGATGAAAGGCTCGTTTCCCTTTTGGAAACGATTGGCGAGTTGTCGAAAACGATAGAAAATATTGTCCGTGATTCCAAAGTTAAATCCGGAAACGGACAATATTTGACTGACAGGGAATTATCACGGTTATTGAAAATCAGCAGACGGAGTTTACAAAATTACCGTACGGAAGGAAAAATTCCCTTTTACCGTGTCGGAGGAAAAACGCTGTATCGTGAAAGCGACATTGAAGATTTTCTTGCAAACAGATATGAGACACCACAAACAAATGAACGGTTCACGCATATTTGAACCGTTCATTTTTCTGTAATACATTCCATAGATTTCCCATGTCCTTACTTACCTTTTCGTTAGTAACTCTTGCATATTTTTGGGTAGTTTTGATATTGGTGTGTCCCATTGTCTTACTGACTGATTCAATTGGAACGCCGTTGGTAAGGCAAATCTCTGTTGCGTATGTGTGCCGGCTTTGATGCCAACTAATATTTTTTTTGATACCCGCTGCAATGGCAATTTTTTTAATACCGTTTTCCAAAGTGGCATAACATGGAACAGGCAGCAACTTATCTTCTTTGGACATATCCTTATATTTCTCAATAATTTTCAGGGGAATATCCATTAAAGGTATATTTGACGAAACGGAAGTTTTTTGTCTTCGGGTAATTATCCACAGATTCCCGTCAAAGAAAATCTGTAAATTGCTTTGAGTTAGGTTTTTCATATCTCGAAATGATAATCCTGTAAAACAACAGAATATAAATAAATCTCTTACGAGTTCATGTTTTTTTTTCAGTGTAACATTCATGAGCGCCTGTATTTCTTCGCTGTCCAGATAACCGATATCCGTCTCTTCCTGTGATATGGAATAATCAACAAAAGGATCAAAGGTAAGCCACCGGTTTTTGATGGCTATTCCAATCATTCGGCGCAAAGGCATCATATATAGCCAGACAGTATTATGATGCAGTTTTGGCTCTGTTGTCAGATACAGTTCAAAATCAGTTATAAAAGCCGGCGTAAGTTCTATTAGAGCCATATCAGACCGGTTATACCTTTTTTTGATAAATATTTCCAGATGTACATAAACATCCTTATATTTCTGAAATGTTGATCGCGATTTTAATCCGGCATCAACCATTTTTTTGAAATCTTCATTATGCTGTTTGAATATCTGCAATATGGTTTCGCACCGCAAATCAATGCCGAGAAACGAGTTCTTTACTTTTTCGGCTGTTACATACGAATCACGTTCTTTAATTTTTTTATAATGCAGGTCAATACCGGCTTTAATTTCGTCGAGTGAACGGTTGATTTGCTGTGCTTGTTCACCTTTACCGATTGCACGGTTATACTTTGTTGCCCATAAATCCGGCTTTACGGAAATCTTGCAGCTGAACTGCGTCATATTTCCGTCAATAGTAATTCTTGCCATTACAGGCGCTTCGCCGTCCTTATTCAGACTGCTCTTTTTGAGGTAAAATAAAACTTTAAATGTACTTTTCATCACTCAATAAATATTTTCAAAATTAATAATCATTGAGCTATCTGTTGGCACGCAAAATGTAGTAAATCAGAACAAAAAAAACTTTTAATCCGCTTTTTTACTGTAAATAGAAAAGTTTCATTACCTTTGTTTGAGCAAAGGAAAAAGCAATAACAAGCAACCGTATGAAAGTAAATGGCTTACATGAAATATTCAAACATCATTTATTTCAATCGAATGAACGGAATGTATTGAAAACAGGTAACGATTTAGTAACTGAACTGTATTCAATAAACGACTTTTTCTGTCCCTGTCTGTTCATTTCTCCTGTCATTAATAAGATTTAAATCATTGTAAATCAATTAGTTTTCTTTGTGTTTCGTAGTTTTGCTTTTTTGTTGTACCTTTGCACTCTAATCAATAGTAAAAGAATAAAATAATGTCTGAGAAAATAGCAAATTTACCATACAAAGTAGCCGATATACAATTGGCTGATTTTGGAAGAAAAGAAATCGAAATAGCCGAGCATGAAATGCCCGGTTTGATGGCATTGCGTAAAAAATACGGAAAAGAAAAGCCTTTGAAAGGCGCACGCATCACAGGGTCGCTGCACATGACCATCCAAACGGCTGTGTTGATAGAAACATTGGTCGAATTAG
>JGI24705J35276_12238082_pt1 | contig 15695 bp, 15 predicted proteins | sample TergutNt197P4_FD_35276 | JGI IMG/M metagenome (IMG submission 35276) | reverse complement strand
CCATCCCCCTCTCCCGCCCCTGCGGGGCACCCTCTCCCACAAGGGGAGAGGGATAAGAATGTACAGACTTGAACCAAAATCGCTCTAGCGCATTTTTAACCCTGTATAACGAACAACGGCGCTTTTCGCGCCGTTGTTCGTTATTGCGGACTCGCCTCCCGTATTACTTGGTGGTACGGCTTTTTCCCGTTGTAGCGGAAACCGGCACCTGCGTAAAAGCCTGGAAAGCCTCGGATGACACGCGGGTAAGCTGCTCCACGGCAGTGCGGGTTGTGTTCAGGGTGTTCTGAAGGGCATTCATCGTGTTCTGGTCGGTAATGGGCAGACCCTTGAACATTTGTTGAATGGTTTCGAGAATCTCAGCGCTGCTATTGGTGAGTTGCTCGCCGACGAGTTTGCCGATCTGGGACTGAGCCTTGGCGGCAATTTCGGCGATTTCGCGCGCACCGGCGAAAACCTTTTCGGCAGAGTTTTGCGCAAAACGCGTGCGGAGCTGAACGGCGTCCTGAGGATTCTTGATTCCACTAAGGGCCTTGGCGTTGTTGACGCTATCTTCGAACAGCGACTTGGCAACGGCAACCTGCACTTCAATGACGCGCTGCGTGTTCTCAATGGATAGCTGCGCAAGTTGCACAGCCGCTTCGAGACTCTTCTTCTGTATTTCGTTGACCTGTTCCGGTTTGGCTGCCATATCGATCCCTCATGAGTGTGTTAAACACGGCGGTATAATTTGTTTATGCCGCATGGAAACGACTCTGAACAATTCTCCCGAGCCGAGTTTTTCATTATGCGTTCGTCCGAGTGACAGAGCAAGCCTAAAGCATTATGCACTGGACAAAAAAACGCGACTTTTTTACGTTTTCCATGAACAAACCATTTCAAGGCTTGCCCGCGCGCAGTCTTGGCATTCGAGGCGTCAAACTGCGAGCAGAAAAACAGGAAAGAAAAATGCCGGTTTTCCTATTTTTGCCCCCACCGCTTTTTCCCATCTGACATACGGCTTTTTGGACGTTCGCCTCGCGTTGCCTGTTTCTCCCAGGGTTTCTTTTCCCAAGGCTTCGCGGAAGCCTTGTAAGGTTTGCCATCGCGGCGCGGGGCGTCGGCGGTATCCCTGGGGCGGCGCGCGGGCAGCGCCTCGCCTTCCTCAACCGGGCGGGCATCGAGCGAGCGACCGCGCACAACGATGCGCTTCAACGCAGTAAGCAAGTCGGCGGGAAGCCCTGCTGGCAATTCGACGGTGGAAAATTCGTTGAAAAGGTCGATCTGACCAATGAACCGGCCTTCAATACCGCCCTCATTGGCAAGCGCTCCCACGATTTCTTTCGGCATAACGCCATGATCCCGGCCAACCGCGATGCGGTAGCGTTGTGTTTTGCCGCCCGCAAAAGCTTTCGGAGAAAGAGGCTCCCTCGCTTCCCGTCGTGTGCCGCGCGCGCGCGACACGCCGGTCGTAAAGATTTCCTCGCGCAACGCCCTGCCCTGCGGATGCGGCATGGTGGCCTGCTCCCACCCTCGGCCTTCTTCCTCCTCGATCTGCAATGGACGGCCAACCTGGACGAGATAGGCGAGCGCGGCGGCGACTTCGCGGGAGGAGAGATCGTTTTCTTCCACGATCTCTTCCACCACGCTCATGAAAAAGCCCAGTTCCAACTCCTGGTCGGCCAGTGTGTCCAGCACCTTCTGTTTGAACTGGCTGACGCGCAGACTGGAAACATCTTCGCGGCTCGGCAGCGCAATCGGCTCAATCGACTGGCGGGTGGCGTATTCGATGCTCTTCAACATCCGCCGTTCACGCGGCGCGACGAACAGGATAGCCACGCCCTCGCGCCCCGCGCGTCCGGTACGGCCAATGCGATGGACATAGGCTTCCGTGTCGTAAGGAATGTCGTAATTGATGACGTGGCTCACGCGCGGCACATCGATGCCCCGGGCGGCCACATCCGTGGCAATGACAATATCAAGCGCACCGTTTTTCAGTTGCTCGATGACACGCTCGCGCAACCCTTGAGTCATATCTCCGTTGAGCGCGGCAGCGGCATAACCGCGCGCAGCGAGTTTATCGGCCAATTCTTCCGTCCCGATCTTCGTGCGCACAAAGACGATGGCGGCATCAAGTTTTTCTTCCGCATCCAGGATACGGGTAAGGGCATCGAGCTTGTCGACGCCGCGCACCAGCCAGTAACGCTGGCGGATTTTTTCCACCGTCGACGTTGCCGCGCGGATGCGCACTTCCTCCGGTTCGCGCAGGTGACGATGCGCAACCCCGCGAATCGCGGCAGGCATGGTTGCCGAAAAGAGCGCCGTCTGGCGGCTCGAAGGCGTGTGTTCGAGAATCCATTCGACATCCTCGATGAATCCCATGCGCAGCATTTCATCGGCTTCGTCGAGCACCAGCGTCGAGAGGGCGTCGAGCTTCAGGCTGCCGCGTTTGAGGTGATCCATGATCCGACCCGGCGTACCGACGATGACCTGCGCACCGCGCGCGAGTTGCCGCAACTGCACCACCATGCTCTGACCGCCGTAGACCGGCAGCACATGGAAATTTTGCAGGTGATGCGCGTACTTGGTAAACGCCTCGGAGACCTGAAGCGCAAGCTCGCGTGTCGGGGTAAGCACCAGCGCTTGTGGCCGCGCGCTGGCAAGGTCGAGCCGGGTCAGGATCGGCAAGGCAAACGCGGCGGTTTTACCCGTCCCCGTCTGCGCTTCACCCAGCAAATCACGGCCCGCGAGCAAATGCGGAATACACGCAGCTTGGATGGGAGAAGGGGTTTCATAGCCGACTTCGGCAAGCGTCGCGAGCAGGTTGTCGGGAAGGCCGAGTTGCCCGAACGAAGTCATCGCGGCGGGAAGGATAGAGGTTTCAGTCATGATATGGAATGGGTGCCAATGGCGTTTTCCGAGGCTGGCGGCAATGCTTGAGGAATATGTAACTCTCCTGCCAGTACAGAAAAGCAAAACACGGCTCAAAGGCCGTGTTTCAAACAGAACACGGCCTTTGAGCCGTGTTCACGAAATGCGTACTGCTTAGATAGGACGAATGTTTGCCGCCTGCAAGCCTTTGGGGCCGTTTCTGACTTCAAATTCTACGCGCTGGTTTTCAGCCAGCGTCCTGAAGCCTTTGCCCTTGATTTCGCTGAAATGCGCAAAAAGGTCGTCACCGCCCTGCTCGGGGGTGATGAAGCCAAAGCCTTTGGCATCGTTGAACCATTTGACGGTACCAGTTTGAGTGCTCATGTTTATTCCTGTGAAACAGATTGCATAATATCGGGTCAAGCCCGGGAAGCCAGAACGACCAAAAAACGTATCGAGGGAATCCAACCGGGCATTCATGCACGAACACAGGGCCACCGCAGGAACAACGTTTGAATCGACTGCCGTCCCGCAAGATACACGGTTTTCGCGGCGCGTGTTGGTTTTTAGAGAAATACCTGTTGTTTTTTTGACCTTATCTCTTCCCCTTGCCTCCCAACAACGATCCGAGAATGCCTCGCACGATTTCGCGCCCGACAGACGAACTGGCGCTGCGCACCACGCTCTTGGCCGCCGCAGTCAGGATACCGTCACGGCGGCCATTGCCCAGCAGAATATCGGACAAAGCGCCGCCGCCGGTATCTTTCGCCATCGGCCTGTCCGTCATCCCCTTTGATCCTTGCGACGCAAGCTGCGCAGTTTGTGCCGCCCGTGCCGCCAGTTTTTCATAGGCCGATTCACGGTCTATCGCTTCATCATAGACGCCTTTCAACAACGAAGCGGCCTGAACCCGCGCGCGCTCGGCATCGCTGGCCGGACCGATGCGGCTGGCCGGAGGCAGGACATGGACGCGCTCCACCATGTCGGGTCGCCCCTTTTCGTCGAGAAACGACACCAGCGCCTCGCCGACGCCAAGTTCGGTAATCGCCGCCTCGGTATTGATCTCCGGATTGGCGCGCAAGGTTTGCGCCGCCGCCTTGACGGCTTTCTGGTCGCGCGCGGTAAACGCCCTCAGCGCGTGGTTGACGCGGTTGCCAAGCTGACCAAGGATGTTGTCGGGAACGTCGGTAGGGTTCTGGGTAACGAAATAGACGCCGACGCCCTTTGAGCGTATCAGCCGCACAATCTTCTCGATCTTGTCGATCAACACACGCGAGGCATCCTTGAACAGCAAATGCGCTTCGTCGAAGAAAAACACCAGTTTCGGCTTTTCCGGGTCGCCGATTTCGGGCAGGCGCTCGAACAGTTCGGAAAGCAACCAAAGCAGTAGCGTCGAATACAGCATCGGCGAATTGAGCAGTTGATCCGCCGCCAGAATGTGAATGACGCCCCGCCCCTGTTCGGTTTGCAACAGGTCGTCGATATTGAGCATCGGTTCGCCGAGAAAAAGCGCCCCGCCCTGCTGTTCGAGCGATAGCAGCCCGCGCTGGATCGCGCCGATGCTTGCCGCCGATACGTTGCCGTACTGGGTGACGAATTCCTTGGCATTCTCTCCAACGAACTGCAGCATCGCGCGCAAGTCCTTGAGGTCCAGAAGCAAGAGCCCCTTGTCGTCGGCAATCTTGAATACCATCGTCAAGATGCCTTCCTGCGTCTCATTCAACATCAGGACGCGCGACAGCAGCAACGGCCCCAAATCCGAGACCGTCGCCCGCAGCGGATGCCCCTGCTTGCCAAATACATCCCAAAATATCACCGGAAATGCGCGATATTCCGGCTCAGGCAACTGCAATGCCTGCAAGCGCTGCTTGAATTTCTCCGACGGGACGCCCACCTGCGACATTCCGGACAGATCGCCCTTGACGTCGGCCATGAAGACCGGAACGCCGATGCTGCTGAAACGTTCGGCCATCATCTGGAGCGTCACCGTTTTGCCGGTGCCGGTCGCGCCGGTGATGAGGCCGTGGCGATTGGCCAGTCCGGGCAGCAAAACGGCTTCTTTATCGCCGAACTTGCCAATGGGTAAGGATTCGATGCTCATGGAAAAGCTCTCCTGATACTCATAAAATTCGTGTAGACACTATCTTTTGATATAAAAATACCCCCTATGGGCACATTGAACAACCGTCTGTGACACAACAACGCAATCATTGCCTGATATACAAGTACAGTTACGGCACTGGAATTTTTCCCGCCCGTATAATGTTGCCCCGATTACGCCGGAGCCGTGATGCGCTTTTCCACGGCTTGCCTGTCGGCCCGAACATTTCCACGGAATGAATGACATGAACCTGCAAGTCAAGAAACTCACCGACCTCGATGTACGCGGCAAGAAAACCTTTATCCGCGCCGACCTCAACGTGCCGCAGGACGAAGCGGGCAACATCACGGAAGACACCCGCATCCGCGCCTCCGTGCCAACTATCCGGTATTGTCTCGATCAGGGCGCGGCAGTGATGGTGACTTCCCATCTTGGTCGCCCTACCGAGGGCAGGATCGGCCATGAAGACACCCTCGCCCCGGTGGCCGTGCGCCTGGGGCAATTGCTCGGCCAGCCGGTAAAACTCATCACCGACTGGGTCGACGGCGGTTTCACCGTCGAGCCGGGACAGGTCGTGCTGCTGGAAAACTGCCGCTGCAACATCGGCGAAAAGAAAGACGATGAAGCATTGTCGAAAAAGATGGCGTCGCTCTGCGATGTCTATGTCAACGACGCTTTCGGAACCGCGCACCGCGCCGAAGCGACCACGCACGGCATCGCCCGCTTCGCGCCCGCCGCCTGTGCCGGCCTGTTGATGAGCGCGGAGATCGAAGCGCTTACCCGCGCGCTTGGCAAGCCCAAACGCCCATTGGTCGCCATCGTCGGGGGGGCGAAGGTTTCAAGCAAGCTCACCATCCTGAAATCGCTCGCCGAAAAGGTCGACCAACTCATTGTCGGCGGCGGCATCGCCAATACTTTCCTGCTGGCCTCGGGCAAGCGTATCGGAGCTTCGCTCGCCGAACCCGACCTGGTGAAAGAAGCGCATACCGTCATGGACCTGATGCGCGCGCGCGGTGCGGAAGTGCCGCTCCCCGTGGATGTGGTCGTCGCCGACGAGGTCTCGGCGCTCGCCCGCGCCAACAAGGTCTCCATCGGAGAAGTCAGCCCTCACGACCGCATCCTGGACATCGGCCCGAAGAGTGCCGCGCATCTGGCGCAGCTTGTCGCCAACGCGGGAACCATCGTCTGGAACGGCCCGGTTGGCGTGTTCGAGCATCCGCAATTCGCGGGCGGAACCAAGATGCTCGCTTCGGCCATTGCGCACTCGCAAGCATTTTCGGTCGCAGGAGGAGGCGATACGCTGGCGGCCATCGCCAAATTCGACATTGCCCACGACGTGGGCTACATCTCCACGGGCGGCGGCGCTTTCCTGGAATTCCTCGAAGGCCGGACCCTGCCCGCCATTGCCGCGCTGCAAGCGCGCAACCAGGACTGACGGGGAATCGGGATACGCGTCGCGCGTGCGAACGACACCCACGGACATACGAACATGAGCCTCATCAACATCGGCAAGCTAGAACTGGAAACCGTCGTTCACGGTTCGCCCGCCGCGCCAACAATCCTGCTGATCCAGGGACTTGGTACACCGCTCACGCGCTGGCCGACGGCGATGATCGAACAACTGACCGCCGCCGGTTTTCGCGTCGTCGCTTTCGACAACCGCGACACCGGCCTCTCCACCCGGATGGATGTCCTCGGCCTGCCCGATGTCCATCGGCTGATGAAGATACAATCCTTCGCGCTGCCGTTTACGGGGATGCCGTCCATGTTGTCAGCCTTGCCCATCCCCTATACGCTCGCCGATATGGCCGCTGACGCAGTGGGGCTGCTCGACGCGCTCGGCATCAGCGCGGCACATATCGTTGGTGCGTCGCTAGGCGGCATGATTGCACAAATGGTCGCAATCCATTATCCCGAACGCTGCCTGTCGCTGACTTCCATCATGTCTTCAAGCGGCAACCCCCTGCTCCCGCCCCCCTCGCCCGCCGCCCTGCATGCGCTGTTCGCTCCGCTGCCGGGCGCAAGCGACGAAGCCTCGCTCATCGAGGACAGCATCTGGCGGCAGAAAGTGCTGATGAGCCCCGCGTACCCCACGCCGGACGAGGAACTGCACGCCATGTTCGCCGCTGAATACCGGCGTGAAGGTTTTTATCCGGCAGGCGTCATCCGGCAACTATCGACGCTCCTCACAGCGGGCGACCGGCGTTTGCAGTTAAAGGCGGTTCGGGTTCCGAGCATGGTTCTGCACGGCATCGACGATCCGCTCATCAATATCGCCTGTGGGCGCGACACGGCGGCAGCCATCCCCGGCTCCGGATACCGCCCCATCCCCGGCATGGGGCACGATTTTCCCAAGGCGCTCGCCGGGGAATTCGCCTCCGCGATCCTGTCGGCAGCGTCAGGCGCGTCAGGATAGGCTCAGCGCCCCTCCAGCGCGGCGATACGATCTTCAAGCGGCGGATGGGAAGCAAACAAGGCGGACAGCTTGCCGCCGGAGATGCCAAGCGCCTGCATGTTTTCCGGCAAACTGCCGGTTGACAACGACTTCAGCCGACGGAGCGCGGCAACCATGGAACGCGGTTGCCCCAGATACTGAGCGCTGCCGGCATCGGCACGAAATTCACGCTGACGGGAGAACCATGCTACAACGGCGCTGGCAAGTATCCCCAACAGGATTTGCATGACCAAGACGGTGATGTGATAGCCGGGGCCTCTGCCACGCTCGGTCTTGAACACCAGCCGGTCGACCACAAAGCCGATGACCCGCGCAAGGAAAAACACGAAGGTATTGACCACCCCCTGGATCAGGGTCAGCGTCACCATGTCGCCATTGGCAACGTGCGCAATTTCATGCCCCAATACGGCTTCCACCTCGTTTCGATCCATGCTGGCAAGAAGGCCGGTGGAAACGGCTACCAGCGCGGCATTCCGGTTTGCGCCCGTGGCAAAAGCGTTTGCCTCGCCTTCGTAAATGCCGACTTCCGGCATGCCAATACCGGCATTGCGGGCAAGTTTCTCTACGGTTTGAACGAGCCAGGCTTCGGTGCTGTCTCTGGGTTGCGAACCAATCACCCGTACCCCCATCGAGGATTTGGCCATGAACTTCGAGATCAGGAGCGAAATAAACGCGCCGCCAAAGCCAAACACTGCGGAGAACATGAGAAGCGCCGAGAAATTCAACCCCTCCGCCGTCAGGAAGCGATCCACCCCCAGCAGGCTGGCCACAATAGAGAGCACTACCATGACCGCAATATTGGTCACGAGCAGCAACACGACACGTTTCATGAGTTTTCCTTCTGACGATTCAATGAACGGGATACCGCCGATTTTAGTTTATCTGGCGTTTTCGGATCGGTTTTAATGCAAGGCTTGAGCGGTTTCGATTCAAGTCCGAACATTCTTTTCCCTTTTTTAGCGCGAACAACCTCATGTGAGCGCGGTACACACTTACCCCTATCCCGCAAGGAGAGGAAAAGAAAAAGCCGGGTTCTTTGGAACCCGGCTCCGTTTGGCTGTGTTGGTCAGGCTTTCTTGCCCGCCATCAGCTTGTTCACTTTCTCTGACGACGACGCGCCATCACGCCAACAAGACCCAAGCCCGCCAACAGCATGGCATAGGCTTCAGGTTCAGGTACAGCCTGCGTAACAGTCACGTTACCCAATACCCAGTTTGCACTGGAATCTGCTAAACCAAGAGTTGGCGTATAGCTACCAGTGCTAGCGATGTTGAACTTGTCAATTCCCTGGAAACCGGTAAAGTCAAACTGAGTTGCCGTCGTGGTAACATCAACGATAATCGAATATATTTCGACCCCATTGGCGTAACCGGTAATGGTCAGCTTCTGACTGCCCCAGGCGCCAGCAAGCCACATGGCGTTAAGGTCGAAAAGACCTTTCTTGGATGTAAAGGTGATGGGCGAATCTTCATAGACGTTTGTGGCGAGCCACTTGGCATCAGGCAAGGCTCCCGCCATGCTCTTGAAACCGCCGTCGCTGTCAACAAGGACAGTCACGTCCTGGTAATACACCTTATTGTAGGTGGTCTCGAAGAAGACGGAACCCCACTGCCCGAAGTAAATATCTTCCTGCGGGGCAGCCTGAGCCGTGCCTACGAAGGCAAATAACAGAACCGGAAGCGCAAACTGACCAATTTTTTTGTTCATAGCAATACTCCTATGAAGTGAAGTCTAGTAGAGAAACACAAAATCCACAAGCCTTACTAGCACAATCCGTACCTTAACGACATTCGCATGAAAAAGTTGTTAATAATCAATATATTAGCGATTACGTCACAAAAATAGGGATCATGCTGCAGCAGAAAGTGTAAAAATTATCGACATTTCATGGGAAAGGGAACAGAGAAACATGACCCAGCCGCCCCTCTCACCGGAACGATGAAGCGAAGCGGCCAGCAATAATTGAAGTGGCTTCCCGAGGTTACTGCGCCGACGGCTTTTCTTTGAGCCATTCGCGCATGATGGAATTGATCCGCGTCTGCCACCCCTTGCCCGTAGCACGCAGACCCTCAAGCACATCAATGTCCATACGCAACGAAACCATCTGCTTCACGGGCCGTTCATAAGGCGGACGCCCTCTACGAACTTTGATTTCAACAACTTCTGGCATGGTGGATCCCCCTTCCGTGTTATCAATGTCTAGATGCCGCGAACTGCGCCGCGCTCCATCCGAATCAGAGGTACTTACCTCTGCGTTTTACTCGTAAAAACGATTTTGTCAATATCTATAATACTGTCATAGTGACAAAATTTGGTCTATTTTGTACTTCAGAAGATTTCCTAGCTATTGTTGTAAACCCCGTCCCCCGTTTGAAATCAGGAAAACCGGATAATCATACTCATCTATCAAGGCTGCCGTATCTGCCCACCGCTGCGCCGACCCACAAATTCCCCTCATAGGAGGGGTGGCGCGAAGCGACGGGGTGGTCATTCCCCTACCTGGAGGGGTGGCGCACAGCGACGGGATGGTTCCCGAGTGCGTCATATTTCACCAAAACAGGAAATCCGGGCTGGATTTGCGGCCCGATCCCCCTGCGCAGGCTCAACCCCTGCTACAAGATGCCGTAAAACAAAGAAGAATCCATACGGAGCCCCGACAATGAATATCAAGCCCATCCACAACGAAACCGATTACAACGCGGCTCTGAATCGCGTCGACGCGCTATGGGATGCCGTGCCCGGCACTCCGGAGAGCGAGGAACTGGAAGTGCTCGCGGTGCTGATCGGCAACTACGAGGGAGATTTCGGCCAGATGCTCATGCCGGAATCCGACCCCATCAAGGCGATCACCTGTTTCATGGAACAGCGCGGGCTATAAGCGTGACATCAAAAACCGGGAAAATCAGGCGATCCCTGATAGTTTGACTGGTTGCCGAGTTGAATTCGTCGAAATTCATTGTTGCTGCTTGTCGGGGTCGATCTGCGCCCAGGCTCCATGAATCTCGCTGAGCAGGGAAAGCACCTCCTTCATGGCGGAAACGTCGTTCTTCATGTTCGCCCATAGCAGCCGGGAAACCATGTAGTCGTACAGCGCCGCGAGCCGCGCCGCCAGTTCGCCGCCCTGGCTCATGTCCAAACTCACCTTGAGGCCGTTGCTGATGATCTCGATGGCCTTGGAAAGGTTCGTGCCGCGCTCCGCGATGTTGCCCTGCTCCGCGTGCACCCTGGCCACGTTGATCGCGGTTTCCGCTCCCTCGAACAGCAGCACGATTAGCCGGTGAGGGCTGGCTGTGCTGATGTCGGATTCGCGCCCCAAGTCTGCGTAAGCCTTGGCCGGACTGCCAGGTCTGCCAAACATTTCTTCTCTCCCTCACGCGGGCAGTATCAATTGTTATTCATCGAGATGGAGGACAACTGCTGCGCGATATAGTTGCTGGTGCTGTTCATGCTCGATATAAGGGTATCGAGGGCGCTGAACTGGCTGCGGTAACGCGCCTCGATCGCCACCATTCGCGCTTCCATCGCTTCCTGGCGTTTTTCCAACCCACGAACACTGGTTCGCAGGCTGTCCGTGGCCGATTCAACCGAGCCGCCGGTTCCCGCGAGTCTGTCCAAGCCGGTATTGAAGCGGTTTCCGATTTCAGCAGTAAAGTTGGCGACCAAAGACGGGTCTTTATTGATTGCCGCCGTGAGCTTGTCGCTGTCGAGCGAAATCGTGCCGTCTTTCTGGAAAGTGATGCCCAGCTTGGAGAGCATCATGGCATCTCCATTCTGATCCTGGAGACTGCTTTGGCCGAAGACCAGATTGCGGAGCGTGGTTTCCGTCTCCCGCAAGATGCGGTTGCCGTTGAGCGCCCCGGCGGATTGCTTTTCGGCATCGTAGGAGCCAAGCGACTTGACGGTGCTGATGACGTCATTGAATGCCTTGACGAATGACTCCAGCCCTTTCTGGAGCTTATCGGAGTAATTCGATTCTACCGTCATGGTCGTCGGCGAACCGGCGTTCGTGGCCTTCAGTTGAAGGGTCACGCCCGTCACCGCGTCATTGACGGTGTTGTAGGAACTGGTGACACTGATTCCGTCGATTTTCAACTGCGCGTCCTGCGCCGACTGTACCGAAGTCACAGAACCCGTCACGCCCGAGCCGCCGACGGAGAAAGCGTTTTCCGCGCCCTCCTTGCCGGTCAACACCAGTTGAGGCCCATCAGTGCCGTTGACGACGGTCGCCGTAACGCCCTTATCGGCCTGATTGATGGCATTGGCCACCGAGGTCAGGTTGGAGGGGTCCGAGAGCGTTACCGAAAAATCCTTCGAGGAGTCGGCAAAGCTGAACGCGATCTGATCGCCGCCGCTGAAATTGCTGGCATCGAGCCGGGACTTCTGCCCCTGTGCGAGTTGGGTCACTTCCAGGCTGTAGCTGCCGGAACGCACCCCTTCGCCCATGGTAAGAGAGGCTACGCTCTCATTGCCGATGGTGCCTTTGTATGAGCCGAATTTGTCCAGCGCGGATTGCAGCGCATCCGGTTTCAAATCCTTGGCTGCCGTCTGCAATGCCGAGAGCTTGCTTGCCAGCGTACCCAACGCGGAAATCTTCGTGTTAAAGGAAGAGACCTGTTGTTGAAGGTTGGTGAGGGGCATTCTCTCAACCTTCATGAGGTTCGAGACCAGGTTTTCCAGATCCAGCCCAGAACCTACGCCCAGAGAAGTGATGGTTGCCATGATTTGCCTCTTTGAGTCACAAAACGCGCACGAAAACCGTGCCTATGCGCGAAATCCGAAGAATCTTTCCCGGCTCCCTCATGCTTCCTGTCTCACGATCAGCCCCGCGACTTTGCCGAGCGCCTTGGTCAGCGCCAGCACGTCCTCGGAAGGTATCTGTTTGAGAACTTCCTTCGTTTCGTTATCCATGATCTTGACCACGACTCTGCCCAGGTCTTTATCTACTGAGAATTGCAGGGAAGTCACATAAGGGCGGATAAAATTGTTCAGTTTTTCTACACTTTCACGTACCGCCTGTTCCAGGCTTGCGGCCCCACCGCCCCCAGGATTGGTTTCCTGATATTGCTTGGTGGCACGTGCCTCATCAGTGTTCGGACTGCCCTGTCCGGGAACCTTGGCCGTTCCAGCAGACTGTGGCATAGGGGGTCGCGGTGAAGTTTGTGAAACGCGGCTGGACAAGCCTACTCCCGCGATGACGTTGTTGATACCAATAATTTCCACGATTCAAACCTCTTTTCGGTTGTGGTTCAAGGGATGCCGACCACAGGCCGGCATCCCTCTTTTTCAACCGCTTTCGCCAGTTGCCGCTTTCAAGAACTATCGCAAGAGCGACAGCACATTCTGCGGCAAGGCGTTTGCTTGCGACAACATGGCCACGCCAGCCTGTTGCAGCACTTGCGAACGCGCCAGCTTCGCGGTCTCGGAAGCGTAATCCGCGTCCATGATCCGGCTGCGAGCCGCTTCCGTGTTCTCGTGCGCTGCCGACAGTTGATTGAGCACGCCCTCGAAACGGTTCTGGATCGCGCCCAAGGACGCGCGGTTGTTGTTGATCGCGTCGATGGCCGCATCGAGTTTGGAAATTTCGCTCAAGGCGCCGTCACCGGTGGAGCCAGTCAGCGCGCCAGAAGCGACAGACACTTGCGCGATGTTGATCTTGATCTGCGATTCGGCGGTCGTCGTCGCGCCAACCTGGAAATTGACACCGCCCGAGAACGAACCGTCCAGCAGCTTCTGGCCGTTGAAATTGGTGGCGCTGATGACGCGGCTGATTTCGCTCGCCAGTTGCTGATATTCGGTATCCAGCGCGCTACGGTTGTCGGAATCATACTGACCGGAAGCCGCCTGTACCGCCAGTTCCCGCATCCGTTGCAGGTGATCGCCGATCACGTTCATGCCCGCTTCCGCCGTTTGCGCGAGAGACAGACCGTCGTTGGCGTTACGCATCGCGACTGTCATGCCGCGCGCTTGCGCGTTCATTTTTTCCGCCACAGCCAAGCCGGCAGCGTCATCCTTGGAACTATTGACACGCAGGCCGGAAGAGAGCCGTTGCAACGCGGTATTCAATGAGCCTTGCGAAGTGTTCAGGTTCCGCTGGGCATTGAGCGACGGGATGTTGGTGTTGATGATTTGGGGCATTTTATATCTCCTGTTTGAAGAACCTTGTTCGAGCAAGACGCTGGACTGTCACCTGGAGCCTTGGACTACTATCCGTTGCTCGTCTGCTTGGATGCTGTAACGGCTGAAGCCGGGATTTCTTTAAGGACAGAAGTGCGTCCTGACGGCTACCCGTCCATTTTTCCTGTGCAAAGTGTGCGGGTTTTCACGTACAACCCCTCCCCCCTGCCTTGCACGGCACAACTGCTGAGTGAAACAAAAACGCGCCACGCTCCGGTCACGGAAAAGCGGTGGCGCGCAAGGAGGAAGGGCGTGGTTTTTTATTGCAGCAGCCGCAGCACGTTCTGCGGCAAGGCGTTGGCCTGGGTCAGCATGGCCACCCCGGCCTGTTGCAGCACCTGCGCGCGCGCCAGCTTCGCAGTCTCAGAGGCATAGTCCGCATCCATGATCCGGCTGCGCGCGGCCTCAGTCGATTCCCGCGATGCCGCCAACTGGGTAAGCACGCCTTCAAAGCGGTTCTGGATTGCGCCCAGGGCTGCACGGTTGTTATTGATATTGTCGATGGCCACATCGAGCGCGGAAATCTCGCTCAAGGCGTTCAGGCCGTCTGTGCCGGTAATCGCACCGACATTGACGGAAACCGGGCTGATCTCCACCAGGATTTGCGATTCGGGGGTTGAGTTCGGGCCGACCTGGAAGTTCACCCCGGCGGAGAACGTGCCGTCCAGCAACTTCTGGCCGTTGAAATTGGTGGCGCTGATAACGCGGTCTATTTCGCTTGCCAGTTGCTGATATTCGGTATCCAGCGCGCTACGGTTGTCGGAATCATACTGACCGGAAGCCGCCTGCACCGCCAGTTCGCGCATCCGCTGCAAATGCTCGCCAATGACGTTCATCCCTGCCTCGGCAACTTGCGCCAGCGAGATGCCATCGTTGGAGTTGCGGATCGCCACCGTCATGCCGCGCGCCTGCGCGTTCATTTTCTCCGCTACCGCCAGGCCGGCGGCATCGTCCTTGGAACTATTGACCCGCAGGCCGGAAGACAACCTTTGCAGCGCGGTGAACAAAGCACTCTGCGAAGTGTCCAGATTTCGTTGCGCATTCAGCGACGAAATATTGGTGTTGATGATTTGTGGCATTTCATGCTTCCTCCGAAGGTTGTCAGCGTTTTCCCGCGCGAGGCTACAAGCCGTTACGTAACGACAACCCCTCTGGTAAAACACCCGCGCGGAGCCTTCAGCCGGTATCAAGCATTTAACGTGCCAGATTCGTTTCCATCTATCCCTACCCCGAAGGATCGGGTTTTATTCCACTCCTTGGAGGGGAATTTAATATGCCCCGTTATTCCGGCGTTATTCCGCTCTTAACCGGGCGGCCAGCCCCCATACACTGCAACGGACTGCCGCTTGCCAGAGGCCCTTGAAGCATGTCCGTCACCGTCAAACAGAAACACCTGCTCGGCAAGGCGCAAAAAGCCTTTGCCGCCAAGGACTACAGCCACGCGGGCGCGCTGTTTGAGGAACTCGCCACCCTCTCGCCGGAGTCGCATCAGGCGTGGTTCGGGCTGGGCGAAGTCGCGCAGGGCATCGGGCAACAGGACACTGCCGCCACCTTTTTCAACCAGGCGGTCGAATTGCGGCCGGAAAACGCCCGCTACCGCTTAAAGCTTGGGGAGGCTCTCGGCAAACTCGGCCAGATCGAGACCAGCCTTCAACAACTGATCAAAGCCCGGCAACTCGCCCCGAAAGATGTCGGCATCCTGTGCAGCCTCTCCGGCGCATACGTAAAAGCGGGCAACTGGCAATATGCCCGCGACCTGTTGGAAGAAGTCGTCCGCATGCCCTGCCCCCTTGCCGCGCACTACTGTTTGCTCGGCATGGCCTGTCAGCACCTCGGCGAACTCGACGAAGCCCTGAAAGCCTTCAATAAGGCCACGAAGCTCGCCCCGCGCTACCCGGATGCCTGGCTCTCCCTCGGGCATCTCTACGTCGAAAAACAGGAGGCTTCCAGCGCCGACGCCTGCCTCAAAAAGCTCCAGGCACTGGCTCCGGAAACTGCCACCACGTTCGACCTCGCGGGCGAACTGGCCTGGATGCGTGGCGACAGCCGTGAAGCGGCAAGTTTTTACCGGCAAGCGGCAGATTCTGCCCCCGATGACGTCAACATTCAGGCCAA
>JGI24705J35276_12238084_pt1 | contig 15701 bp, 9 predicted proteins | sample TergutNt197P4_FD_35276 | JGI IMG/M metagenome (IMG submission 35276) | reverse complement strand
TGTTTCGCCAGGGTATAGTGGTCTTTCCCAGAATACTTCACCAGTACGTATATCATAACATTCCCAGTATGTTTGACTACCTGGACCATTTGCAGCAATTTTTGTGTAACTGTGGTAAGCTTTACCTAACAAAATAATTTCTGGTTTCATAATACGGAGTTTAGCTAGTTCGGCCATGTATGATGAACTACCATAGTCGCCTCCCATAAGACCACTTAGCGCGTATTCACGTTTCCAGACAATATGAGCAGATTCAGGTCCTAAAACCCATGGAGTAAAGCCGTATTCTGAATTAGCTGCTGGGTTTGTATTAGGATACAAAATATCCCACATTGGATCATTTTTAGCAGGTCCAAACCAAGGATAGCTTCCAATATATGGCCACCATTCGCGGTGTATTTCATCAACGGGTCTTATCCAGTAGTCAGTTAGTGGTTGTGTTTCAGTCCACGATGGAATTGTTTCTTCTTGCGCAGTTATCTTTAACACTGGTGAAGAAGAAGGTTTAACAACAGCATCACCAGCATAAGTCTGGTAAGCGCTTCCCATAGACCCAAGAGTTCCTGGGTTGAAGGATTCGCCTGGCGCATAGTATTTTCCGTCAACATATGTTCCGGCCAAGAAAGTTTCACCCGGGTATACAACTTGGAAAGCCCATTCACCCACTTGATCACAAGCATATGGCATCCACATTGTACCATCAGAATGATAAGTGTCCATTAAGTATTCAATTTGTTTTCCATCAGGGCTTGTTATAATTACAGTCAAATTGTGATACACCCTGTGTGCGCCAGGCGCAGGTGAAATCCACATGTTAATTAATATTTCTTGTCCTATACCCACCACACTAGGTCTAACACTAAGAAACGACTTCACATTAACTGTTTGAGATTGTGCCTCAGCGTTATTTGCAAGCATCAAAAAAGCAGAAGATATCAACAGAACAATGATAAACAAAGAAATTGATTTATTTCTAAAGGTTTTAATTTTCATTTTCCTCCAATTTGAATACATTTTTAAGCAAACAGAATTATTTAAAGATTATTAGCGGTAACTTGCTTGCAACTAAATGTTCAACTAACCCTCAGTCATTCTGATTATCAAAAATTTCAATACAGACAACATGTGCACCACATCAAATCTTGCTGATTTTAAGATCTAAAAAAAGTTTGACAAGACAACACATAATTTATTGAAGATTTTTTAGGGTCAAACTAAATGACTCTTGTATGAATAACAGTTTAGTTTGGCAACGAAACATTCTACCTAATGGTTTGCGAGTGTTGTATCTTCCAAAACCCTCTGCAAACACCGCTCAACTATCAATTGCAATTGAGTATGGTTCTAATAGTGAAGCTGAAGCTGAAGCTGGTTCAGCTCATTTTCTTGAGCACATGCTTGCAGGTGGCTCAGATAAACGCATACAAAAATCTAGAAACATTGAAAGTTATGGTGGAAGCTTGAATTTTTATACAGACCATGAATATACCATGAGTTTTGTAGATGTTTTACCTGAGAGCCTACCGCAGGCAGCACAGGTTCTCTCAGAGTTACTCTTTGATGATTCATTTGATGAGGAAAAGTTTGCGTCAGAGCGTAAAATTATCCTTCATGAACTTGCAGAGGAGACCGATGACCCATCTGTATTAATTGAAAAGTTACTGCTTAAAAGTCTCTTCAAAGACCATCCAGTTAACCGGCCTATTGGGGGTTACCCAAAAACCCTCAACCAATTAAACTTACATCAACTTGAAGCAATACACACAGCTGCTTACAAACCCCAAAACATGATACTTATACTAATGGGCAATCTTTCCGACGACCAAGTTCAAAATGTACTCAAATACTATAAAGATGAACCCAAACAACAACAAAAAATAACCAAACAAACCTATCCACAGGAAACTACCAAACCACTCAAAAAAGTATCCAAATGTAAAAGGGGTATCACTCAAACATATCTAAACATAGGCGCAAAAACAGTTAACACAAAAAATAAAGACGCCCATAAACTTGACTTAATTAGCATGATTTTAGGTGGAGGCGCCAGCTCACGCTTATTTATTGAGCTTCGTGAAAAGAGGGCATTAACTTATGATGTTGCAACAACGCATAGCAAGGGTTTGGATTTTGGGTACTTAAACATAAGCTGTGCAGTTAAAAACGCAAATGTAGACAAAACACGGAAACTAATTTTTAACGAGTTTACCAAATTGTACACAGAGCAAGTTTTAGAAGAAGAACTTGAACGTAACAAGAAACTGATTCTAAGCGGCATCCTACGCGGAATCGATAGTCCAGATGATTGTCAAGACATTTTAGCATTCATGGAAATCCAATTCAACCACGAAAAAGCCCTCAACAACTACCTCGACAAAATCAAAACCGTTACAACAGCCGACATATTAGAGGTCGCACAAACATACCTACAAGAAGACAACTTTACCACCGTAATGCTTAAACCAAAATAAACACAAAACGCGTGAGATACTTCCACGAATCCCAATCATTAGACACATGTATGTATTTAGCTTTAGCTCTACATTACCTTTTTTACGATGACAGCAGCTTCTTTTTAATTAGGCGAAGCTTTGTTGTAAGCGTGTGCTAAGATATTTGTATCAAGTAATATCTTCTTTATAGATTTCTTCTCTCGATATCTTACCTTTAATTGTTCCCATATCTGGAGGGTTTTCCAGTTTTTCAAGCGCTCTTTTAGTCGCGCCACATCTGCGAATAACACTTAACTTGGCAGTGCCCCTTTCAACAACCTCTATGTGTAACACATCACCATCAACCAACCCAAGTTTCTCTCTTACGTCTCTAGGAATGTAAACCTTGTCTTCATAATATGTAGTCTCTGTCACTGAGCACACTACCCTTAATATTTACCCAATCAATTAGACAAAATATAAACTTACCAGAAAAAGATGGTTTCTTCTCGAGGGGTGTAAAGTTGCCTTTCTATGGATGCCTCTTTTGAGTTGTTTGATTGTTTGATAGTGGCGTGTTTATGTTGTTTGGTAGGCGTTGTTTGGGTCAGCTGTATTATTGGAGGTAAAGGTACAAAGTTAGCTAGATAACTTGGTTTTAATGCTAAGAAAGGCTGATTAAATTAACATGGAGGATTTGCGTTTATCTGATGGTGATGTAGAAGGTTTTTTGGAGCGGACGGTGACGCTATTGGAACCTTCGCTAAAGCAGATGGATCCAATCGTTCTATGGGAAGAAGAGTCTACATCATAATAACCAAATACACAGAAACAAACAAAGAGTAACTAAAGAACCCCCCCCTACGCCAATCAGCTAAACACATACGACACATTAATGGATCCATTTTGGCTAAATTTTTTGAATTTCAGCAAAAGAGTCAATCTATAGTCTCTTTTTATCTTGTTACATGTGATAATAAATCAGCATACTTTATTTGTGACGCAAGAGAGAACTATGCTATCGTAAACCGGAAAACTTAGACGAAGTTGCGTGCAGTTATGGTTGAGCTACGTGTACAAGAACAACAAATTCTTTTAGGGCTAGAAAAAAACGGTGGAAAAGCTTCAGTAGAACAATTAATTAGCACCTATAATTTACCTGATGCCGCCGTCATGCGTAACGCTTTAACTCTGCAAGAGAAGGCTCTGTTAAGCATACATGCAGCAACACAAAATGTAATCAAGTTAACTGAGGAAGGTAAAACGTATGCTAAAGAGGGTTTGCCAGAGCGTAAACTTGTCTTGGCAATTGCAGAAATGGGTGGATCGGCGAATTTAAGGGATGCTGCTGAAAAATCAGGTTTACAGGAGCAGTTTATTCAAATTGCTTTAGGCTGGGTTATTCGTAAAAAATGGGCGATTTATGCTAGTCAAAGTAATACGGTGAATCTTTCTGAGAAGTTGCTCCATGAAGCGGTCATTTCAGAGGGTTGTGATGAGAGGCTTCTTAAATTTTTGGTTAGCCGTGAGCAGGCAACACTTGATGAGTTAAGTGATGAGCTTAAGGCTGAGGCGGAGCAGCTTAAAAAACGTAAGCTGGTAAGTATAGAGCCTAAGACGACGCGGTTTCTTCAAATTACAGAGGAAGGCAAAATTGCACTTGTAGAAGGTAAAACTGTTCAGCAAGAAGTTACTCAGCTTACACCTGAGCTTATTATTACAGGTAAATGGCATACTGCTAAACTGCAGAAATATAATATAGAGGCTCCTGTTGCTAAAACTTGGCCTGGTAAAAAGCATCCTTATCTGAGTTTTCTTGATAAAGTTAGAGAGACTCTGGTAACTTTGGGTTTTCAGGAAATGGTAGGTACAAATGTAGAAACTAGTCTCTTTAATTTTGATGCCCTTAACATTCCTCAGGATCATCCAGCGCGTGAAGTAAGTGATATTTACTATATTAAGGACCCCAAATGCGGTGACATAAGCAGTCATGACGCCATAGTTGAGCGTATTAAGGAAACTCATGAAAATGGTGGGCAAACCGGCTCTACAGGCTGGGGTTATAAATATTCTTTTGAGGCGGCTCAGAGGCTAATTCTGCGTGGTCATGGTACATGTTTAAGTGCACGTACCCTTGAAAGTAAAGAGTTGCAGGTTCCAAGTAAATATTTTTCAATTGCACGTGTTTATCGTCCTGAAGTTGTAGACCGAACGCATCTTTCTGAATTTAATCAGGTTGAAGGTATAATTATTGATCCAGACTTAAACCTTAGAGACCTTTTGGGTGTGCTAGGTAAGTTTGCTATGGAAATTGCAGGTGCTAGTAAAGTGCGTTTTAAACCTGATTATTTTCCATTTACAGAGCCCAGTGTGGAGCTTAGCGCGTATAAAGAGGGCTATGGTTGGATAGAGTTTGGCGGTTCAGGAATTTTCCGTCCTGAAGTTACACAGCCACTAGGTGTAAATGTGCCAGTTATTGCCTGGGGCCTAGGCGTGGATCGCCTGTTTATGATGCACTCAGGTATTGATGATATTAGAATGATATTTTGTTCTAATCTTGAATGGTTAAGAAAAAAACAGGTGACCTAATAGATGCCAACAATTGACATAGAATACAAAGAATTACAACAACTGCTAAACGTTCAGTTTAATGATGACATGGAAAAATTAGATGATGTATTATCTTACGTTAAAGCGGAAGTTAAAGGGTATAATAAACAAGACGAAACAGTAAACATTGAATTCAAAGATACTAATAGGCCAGATTTATGGAGTGTTGAAGGTTTAGCACGTGCTTTACAAGGCTACATTGGTCAGCAAAAAGGTTTAAAACAGTACTGTATAGGTAAGTCAGATGTTGAAGTTTTTGTAAGCAGAGAACTCTATAACATACGTCCATACATAGCCTGTGCTACAATCAAAGATATTCATCTCTCAGACACAATAATTCGTGGTTTAATGCATCTACAAGAAAAACTTGACCAAACATACGGCAGAAACCGCCAAAAAATCAGCATAGGCATATACAATCTTGACTTAATTAAGCCGCCAATTGAATACACAACTGTTAAACCTAAAGAGATTACGTTTGTGCCGTTGGGTTTTACAGAAAATATGACTCTTGATGAGATTTTAGAGAAGCATCCAAAGGGCTGTGAGTACGGACACATAGTTAAATGTAATCCAATTTATCCTATGTTGTTTGATGCAGACGGTAAAGTTTTATCGTTTCCACCAATTATTAACTCAAATGATCTTGGCAAGGTAACTGAGGAGTCCCGAAATCTGCTCGTTGAAGTAACAGGCACCCTACATAAGACTGTACTTAATGCGCTTAATCTTGTAACAACCATGCTAATTGACCGAGGCGGCAAGGCATACACAACAACCATTCACTATCCCGATAATTCTAACTATAGCGAAAAGCTAGTAGTTACCCCTAACTTTAGCAACCATAACATGCTACTAAGTGTTGAGTACACTAACAAACTGCTAGGATTAAACTTGACAGCTAAACGCATAGCTGAACTGCTTGAAATTGCAGGTTTAGGCATCCAAGAGATAACCGAAACGGATGTTTCAGTTCTTATCCCCTGCTACCGCATTGACATCATGCATCAAGTAGACCTAATTGAAGACGTCGCAGTTGCCTACGGCTATAACAATATAACAGCTAACTGGCGGGAATTACCTACCATAGGCAGGGCAAAACCTGATCAACATCTAATAAACCTTGCACGCGACCTAATGATTGGACTAGGCTATCAAGAAACGCTAAACACTACGCTAACCAATCAAGAAACTCTTTTCAACAAAATGGCCACCCCACAAACACCCCTTATAGAGCTATGCAATCCCAAAATTGTAACCATGACATGCCTTCGCAACGGACTACTACCGGGACTAATGGAGTTTCTAAGCAACAATCAATCAGTTGAGTTCCCACAGAAAATTTATGAACTTGGCAAAGTAACTCACCCCAATCAAACACGTGAAACAAAAGTACAAGAAGATGAGTATCTTGCAGCAGTTACAACTCATCCAGTTGCAGGCTTTAGCGAAATTAAATCCACCCTTGAGAGTTTCTTTGCCAATTTCGGGGTTGAATGGCAAATAAAAGAAACTATCCACCCGACCTTTATCGAAGGCAGAGCAGGTAAAGTTGTCATGGACAATCAAGAAATTGGAATTATCGGCGAAATCTCACCTCAAGTGCTAGAAAACTGGAAACTTGAAAACCCTGCAGCTGCATTTGAAATCAATCTGCAAAAAGTTTTAGATCAAAAACTAAAACTTTGATTATCTGCGAGATTTTCAAGATATACTCCACTATATGATACCAACACTAAGGCTAATGCATCGCTAACAATAACTGGTATTGCTGTGCATGTGGAGTAAGCAAGAAGGCATTTTTAGTACTACTTATTCTATGCCGTATCCGTATTCAATTTTAATGTTAGCGTCCTTATAGTCATTAACATGCTGGGTGGGGTTATTGCCGAATCGTTTGAGGTGGGTATCTAGGTCGGCTTGAGTGAAAAATATGCATGCACAGTAGGGGCATTTAAGGTATGGCAGATTGTTTTCAGGAGTGCTCATATTATGTTAACTTTAACTGTTAGCTATTAAATTTTCTATTACGCCGATATACGGTTTTTCTGGAAAGCAGGTTGGCGGCTGCACCTTAAGCCTTATTAAGTTACTGTTGCTAAATGGTTAGTTTAATGGAGGAAAATAAAAAAATTGAATGTTTTTAAAAGTAAAAATATGTTTTCAGCACTTGCTATATTGCTAGTGTTATCTTTTGTTATCTCTATGTTTGCCACTACAGGCATTACAAACGCACAATCAAACCGTGAAATTAAAACACACCCGTTTATTGATGCAATTCCAAAAACAGCAGGCGTTGGACAAACCATTCTAGTTAACTTTGGTTTGTTAAACCAACTAGCACGTGATGGTGACGGCTGGAACGTAACGGCAGTAATCACTGATCCCGATGGCAAAGTTGAAACTTTTGCGCGTATGACATGGTCTACGGGCACAGTCGGCGTTAGTTATACGCCAACAAAAGAAGGAAACTATACAATGCAATGCAAATTTGATGGAGTACAATACGACTCAGGGTTAGCTAACATAGCCTCAGGTTATTATCTACCAAGTGAAAGTAAAATTTTCACGCTACAGGTAACAAGCGAAAGGCACCCAGACTACCCCGGTTTTGATAAGCCAAATTCCTTTTGGACCAGACCTATTGATTCACAATTCCGTGAATGGTGGTCTATTGCAGGAAGTTGGATAGCCAGACCCACTAATGCTTTTGCTCCGTATAATGATGCCCCAAGAAGTGCACACATTTTGTGGACTATGCCAATTGGTGATACCCTAGGTGGTTTATCAGGTGGAAACAATGGGGAAATTAGTCTTCAAGATGGTGATGCTTATGAGGGTAAATTTGCAGGTTCTATTATTATTGCAGGAGTTCTATATTACAACCGCGGTGGCACCTATAGCCAAGCTACAGCTGGGAATGCGAATAGTGGAGCAATGGGTGTAGTAAACGGTTCAGTTCCTTATCAAAGAAACACAATTGTTGCAGTTAACTTACATACAGGTGAAAAGCTTTGGGAACGAGCATATGACTTTGGCACGGGTAATGATGCAAGAATTTCACAGGGACAAATACTCACTTGGCTTTGTTTAAACAACCGTGGCGCTTGGGCGTACATTTGGGCGGTTAGTGGCACTACTATGTATGCAATTGAGCCCGCAACTGGTGAGCCTGTATACAACATGACCAATGTTCCAGCTGGAACTATATATAATGGTCCAAACGGTGAAATGCTAAAATATCAACTAGTAAACTATGGAACCGCAGATAGTCCGAACTATAACTTACTACAGTGGAACTCTAGCTGGGTAGTAACCAGGGGTAAATCTGGTATGATGGACAGTTGGGGTAGTCAAGTTCAAGGCGTTGTCTATAATGCAACAGATCGTGGCTATGATCTTAACGTTTCAATAGGTGCAGGAACAGTCTTAACAGGCGCTATAGTTCATGTATTTCCAGAAGATCGCATTATTTATGGCAGTACTACAGGAGGAACAGTAACACTTTCAGCAATTAGTCTTAAAGAGGGCGAGGAAGGGCGTGTGTTATTCAAAAATGAGGCGTATGTATTACCTGACGCAAATGATGATCCTAATGGCACATTTTCATGGTCAGCAATAAGTCAAGAGGACATGGTAATTACTACATGGGTAAAGAACAGCAGATATCATTACGCCTTTAGCTTAGAAAACGGCAAATACCTATGGAGAACACAAGAACAACAATCTTATGCAGATGCATGGGTAGGCTCTAGTTTAGCTGCTCAAACCGTTATCGTATACCATAAGCACATATCAGTTAGTGCTGGCGGTGTCATATATTGTCGTGATATAAAGACAGGTGAAACGGTTTGGACATATGAGGTAGCCGACAAATACACCGAGTCTTACTTGGCGGCAAACTGGTGGGTTAGGCCACAATTTGTTTCATGCGGTATGATCTACTTTGGTACTGAAGAACACTCTACTCAGGAACCTAAACCAAGAGGCGCACCATATTTTGCTCTTGATGTAGAAACAGGAGAGGTTGTTTGGAAAATCGACGGAGGACTCCGCCAGACTCACTGGGGTGGTCGTTCACTTATAGGCGATAGCATAATTGTTGCACAAGATACATACACACAACTGATTTACGCAATAGGTAAAGGCCCAAGCTTACTAACCGTTACAGCACCTGACGTTGCAATTGCAGCAAACACACCCGTTCTAATCAAAGGAACTATAAAGGATATTTCACCAGGCACAGACAGCACAGAGCTCAAGTTACGCTTCCCTAACGGTGTTCCAGCAGTATCCGATGCAAGCATGAGCGACTTTATGCTATACGTATACAATCAATTCCCACAACCAACAGACACAACCGGCCTAACAATAAAAATCGATGCCATCACGCCAAAAGGCGAATACGTAGAACTAGGCACAACAGTAAGCGACGCAAACGGCAAATTTACCTTTAACTTTACACCCGACATGGACGGACAATACAGTATATATGCATTCTTTGAAGGCTCAGAGTCATACTATAAAACTGATGCACAAACTGACTTACTAGTTACTCCCGCTGCAGAGCAAACTATCGACAACGGCCCATCATATGCACTATACGCATTCATCATAGGCATTGTAATGATCATTGCAATCGTCGTCTTTGGCCTGTTAATCCTTAAAAAGAAATAAACAACACAAACCTACCTACCAAATCTTTTTTTCTTTTTTTCAAAGTCTATAGCCACATACAAATTAGACAGTTACTTTGTTAATTTTCTAACCATACTCAAGACTGTTTTTGGCTAAACTTAACTTACTTCAAGTTTTTCGTTAAGAAACTTGTATAACGTTTAAACTTACTAGTTTGTATTCAACGGTTAACATATAATGTTTGAACTTACTAGTTTGTATTCAACGGTTAACATAATTTCAGGGGAATTGTAAATTTCCATACTTTTGTATTCTACCATCATGCCTGTTTGTTTGTCAAAATAAACGTAATTGTATACATAGCACATTTCAGTGTAAGTCAAATCCGCAGGGTTATATAGCTCATATTCTGACCGTAGAAAATTTATTTCTCTATCACCGTTAGGGTACGGCTTTAGTTGAGTTTCACTAATAATTGGCTCTTCAGAGGAGTTTGGTCGAGATAAACTGCCTTCAAGTAAATCAGCGGCATAAATGTCCCAGTAATGTCCAGAGCAAAGGCCATTTTCAAGGTTAATCATACCATCATAACTAAAGTTAGTTCCATTATTAAATTGCCAAGACACAGTATATGAAACAATTGGAACGTCAACTTTTGTTATTTCAACACGATAATACTTTGTTTGGTTTATATCAACAAAATTTTCAGGTATAGAAAAATCTGTATATGATTCTACAAACCCTGTCAATTGATAAGTAAATACATCACCAGCCTTTACCCCTGCTGTAACTGTCGATGCTATAGTTTCCTGTGGGGAACGAAGAAAATAAAATGCCCCTACTGATGAAACTACCAAAACAATGATCATTAATATGGCAAAGGATATTTTTTTTGACATTGGCTATAAAGAGTCCATGAGGTATATAGTTTTTTTGCCAAATCTATCTTTATTACTCCTACATACCACCAATAAAATCATAGTTATAGTGCAGGTACTCCAACAAAAGTGTAAATTATCAAAACCATTTTTATGGCTGATAGAATAGGCGAATTTGAAGTAATTTTCATCTTATTACTATATTCATGGCGTAACTTAGTTGGAGGTGAAAAAATGAGTAATAAAATAGTAGATGAAAAAAAAGCAGATAATAAGAAAAGTAAGGCGTTAACACCTAGTCAAGCGCCAAAAGACATTATTAGATCGCTTCATGACCCCAAAGATGCGGCTGTGAAGGCTAAAAGTGTAGGGCATCCACAAAAGAAAGATTAGTGGATGTTAATGTGGATTTTTTTGCCGTCAAGTTCAGATTCATGCCATTTTGCGTCTTCGATTTCACTTGGGCTGTTGTGTAGGTAAACTTTTCTTGTGCGAATTAAGCTGGCCATTTCTTCGAGATACGGTTTTAGCAACTGCATAGATTCAGCGTCAAGTTCAGCAATATGTGCAGATTCAAGGACGTCTGTTGGTGTGAAGCCCATCTCTTTACGAAGTGCTTGTACACGGCGTGCTAAATCACGCATAATACCCTCACCCAGTAAGGTTTCGTCGCGTTGTCCGCTAAGAAATACTGTTATATCGTTTTCTTGTGCTGAGACCCAGTTTTCTCCACCTACATAGTCAGGAACAGATGTAGTGTAGATTATAGTTTTAACATTGGTAAGGTCAAGGAAAATTGGCTCTAGATGTTGTAGGGCGTCGAGTGTTTTTTGTGAGGTAATTACTATGGCTTTGCTTAGGGGCCAGCGGCGTTTGAGTTTACCTTGTTGGCGTGCGGCATAGGATATGGAGACTACTTTTAGCATTGTGTCAAATTCGTCTTCTATGGTTTTGTCTCGGAGGGTTTCATTAACTGTTGGCCATTTCTCAAAGTTTACCGATTCTGGCAGGTTAGGTTCTAGTTCGCGGTAGACTTTTTGGTAGAGCATCTCGCTTAAGTAGGGTGTTACTGGGTTGAAGAGTAAGGTTATGGTTTTTAGTGTGTGATGTAGTAGGGCGTATATGGTTTGGCGGCGTTCTAATGTTTCAGGGTCATCGGTCCAGAGTTCTTTACGAATCATAGGTACGTATAAGCGGCTTAGGGTTTCAATTACAAAGTCGTCAAGTGCTGCAAGGGCTGTGTTGAATTCGCATTTTTCTAGGTTTTCTGTGTGTTGTTGTATGGTTTGTTGCATTTTAGAGAGTAACCATTTATCGGCTGGTTGAAGTGTGCTGTTTTTGGTTATCCAGTTCATGTTGTATGTTTCGGGGTTGAATTTGTCAAATTGTGCGTTTTGTAGGAAGAATCGGCTTAAATGGTATAGTGTTGAGAGGACTTGGTAGCTGCGGCGGTTGAGTTCTTGCATGTCAAAATTCATAAAGTCAATTGGGCTGCATTTGCGCATTAAGTAGTAACGGCAGAGGTCGGCGCTGTTTGTTTCAAGGAGTTTTTTTGTTTCTACAAAGTTGCCAAGGCTTTTGCTCATTTTTCTGCCTTTAGAATCTTGTGTTAAGCCCTGAAATAGAAAGGCCTTGTATGGCGCTTCAGCTTTACCTGTGCGAATGATGTGCTCTAGTAGAAGTGAGTTTGCCCAGCCGCGTGTTTGGTCAATGCCCTCAGTTAAAAAGTCGGCGGGTATGAATTTATCTACTTCCTCATCAGTAAATCGAGCATAAGGTGAGGCTCCACTGTTGTGCCAGGTGTCTAAGACAAAGTCTTCTCGATGCATAACGCCACTGCATTTAGTACATTTAAGTGTAACACGGTCAACCCAGGGCTTATGAAGCTCAAAGTCTGCGGGAATAGGTTCTTGGGCGAGTTCAATTAGTTCTTTTTTGCTTGCAACAAGATGTTTATTACCACACGCTTTACAGCTCCACATAGGTAAGGGTGTACCCCATATGCGTTCTCGGCTAATACACCAGGATTTACCTTCGCTAAGAAAGCCCATGAAACGGTTTTTAGGTTCATCATAGAAATAATTGACCTTTTGAAATGCCTCCAACACCTTATCATTGATTTTATCGGTGCGTAGGAAGTATTCTTTGCGTGCAAGCCAAACGATTTTATGGTGACTTCTCCAACATGTAGGATACTCATGCTTAGTCTTTTTTAACGCAACAAAAGCATTACGACTACGCATCTCCTCCACAACAAGCATGTCAGCGTCTCGTGCAAAAACGCCAGCAAATATACCGGCATCTTTGGTAAATTTGACATCATCATCGTAAGGCGCATAAATAGGTATACCTCGACGGTGTGCAGCCCAAAAATCATCCTCACCATTACCAGGCGAAAGATGCACAACCCCCGTTGCAGTATTTACATCAACAAAATCCTCACCTATGACCTTATGAACAAGAGAGTGTTTAGTCTCGTTTTCAGCCTGCTTAGGTATTATATCCTTTAAAGGATAATCATAAGCGGTGTTTTCAAGGCTTTGGCCGGTGATGGTTTGCAGAATTTGGTAGTTTTTAATTTCCAGCTCCGCCATGACAAATTCGACACGTTGTTTAACCATTATCCAAACTTCAGACTCAACCTGAACCTTAGTATACTCGGCCTTTGGCTGTACAGCAAGCATAGTATCAGTAATTACTGTAAAGGGCATTGTTGTCCAGACAAGAAAATACTCATTCTCAGTACCAGCTACTTTGAATTTAAAGTAAAACGAGGGATCCTCTACCTCCTTGTAACTACCCTCATAGCCAACTTCAGCGCTACTAAGGCTAGTTTGGCAGCCAGGGCAGTAAGCAACTACATAATGACCCTCCTCAAGTAAACCCTGCTCCCAAGCGCGCTTAAGAATTTGCCATTCACGCTCAATATACTCATCTTTATAGGTCCAATACGCTTTTTCTTGATTAATAGCAATACCTAACAAATTATCAGCAGTAAGCCACATCTCATGATAGCGCATAATTGCTTTTTTGCATTCAGCTATGAAGCGCTCCATACCAACGCGTTCAAGCATTTCCCGTTTATTGCGAACACCTAAGAGCTTCTCCACTTCCAACTCAACAGGCAAACCCTGGCAGTCCCATCCTGCCCAAAAAGGCATATAATAACCCTCCATGGTTTTCCATCGGTAACGAATATCTTTCATGATACGTCCACGGGCATGGCCAATATGTGGAATACCATTAAGTGTAGGCGGACCCTCCACATAACCAAGATTACCCTTAATAGTAGGTAAATCACGCAATGCCTCAAGTTTTTCACGAATACAATTCTTAATCCAGTACTCACGAATTTGCTTTTCTAGTTCAAGCGGAGCATAATTAGTAGGTAAACTTTGATTAGAATCAGCTTGCTCAGTTAAAGATGTCACTTTAATTATCCCATACCGCAAATTACACAAAAGAACCTAATAAAAGTTATAAACAGACAAGAAACAAAAGAAACACGATCTAAGTCCTAATCTAAAATAGAGTTGACTTAATTTTGTTCAAAAGTGATAAGCTATAAAAATCTAAATCTTTTCACCCAATCACATCTGTTTCAATCCTTGTTTTGCTGGATTACCCTTTCGGACCAATTAATAGACATCAGCGAAGACAAAGACTTTACATGGTTTCAACCCTTGTTTTGCTGGATTACCTTTTCAGACCTTCTTTGCTAAGGATATTCTGTTGTCACGAATATCCGTTTCAATTCTTGTTTTACTGGATCACTGTTCCGGACTTAAGCCAAGTGCACTAATAATCGGCGCAGGTACGGGTTTCAATCCTTGCTTTACTGGACCACCGTTCCGGACGTTTAGTTTTGCAGCCTTACCCAGGGGCATATTGGTTTCAATCCTTGTTTTACTGGACCACCGTTCCGGACTAAATAGTTGGGTTGCAGGTTGGAGTCGCAATCAGTTTCAATCCTTGCTTTGCTGGACCACCTTTTCGAACTGTCATAGTATGGTCTGATTTCTATATCTTCAATTCGGTTTCAATCCTTGCTTTGCTGAATGCCCTTTTCAGACCGTCTGCGCTGCCGTGTAAGTTGCAGATGAGAGGTTTCAATCCTTGTTTTACTGGATCGCCTTTTCGGACTTGGGTTTATGTTCAGATTGTGGCTGAGAAAATGTAGTTTCAATCCTTGTTTTACTGGATTAATTTTTCGGACCTATTTTATTCCTTCTCGATGAATTTCCGCGCCTGGGTTTTCAATCCTTGCTTTGCTGGATTACCCTTTCGGACTAGCGGCTCATAAGTTGAACACCCGAACCGCCTAAATAGTTTCAATCCTTGTTCTGTTGGATCGCCTTTTCGGACTACACCCTGAAGCCGTTGACGTGTCAATGCTTTCCATGTTTCAATCCTTGTTCTGTTGGATCGCCTTTTCGGACTTGACGATAAAGTTAATTACTGATAACCATCAAGTTTCAATCCTTGTTTTACTGGATTACCCTTTCGGACTATGTATACGACAGAGGTGGCTAAATGCTTACAGCAGGTTTCAATCCTTGTTTTACTGGATTACCTTCTCGGACTATAGCGGGAACTTTGCCGAGGCGCAAGAATTCGTCCAAGTTTCAATCCTTGTTTTACTGGATTACCTTTTCAGACATTAAACACAGGTGGAAGCGGACATTTTGTTTGCCAGTTTCAATCCTTGTTTTACTGGATTTCCTTTTCGGACTAGGCATTGGCGGGCTTGTGCCGTTCTTCATACTGTTTCAATCCTTGTTTTACTGGATTACCCTTTCGGACAACCCCTTTCCAATTATTGAAACGGTTTTCCAGAGTTTCAATCCTTGTTTTGCTGGATTTCCTTTTCGGACATATACACGCGCAACAAACCGAGCATTATTAACATGTTTCAATCCTTGTTTTGCTGGATTTCCTTTTCGGACCAGAAAACGACTCAGCAACCACAGTGTTTTCTTCCTGGTTTCAATCCTTGTTTTGCTGGATTTCCTTTTCGGACATATGTTACTACTTTTTCAAGGGTCGGAATGTATGTTTCAATCCTTGTTTTGCTGGATTTCCTTTTCGGACATAAAGTGGCAACTCAGTGAAGTATGCGTAAAGAGGTTTCAATCCTTGTTTT
>JGI24705J35276_12238085_pt1 | contig 15715 bp, 16 predicted proteins | sample TergutNt197P4_FD_35276 | JGI IMG/M metagenome (IMG submission 35276) | reverse complement strand
GAGAAATCGGAGAACCTGATAAAGCAGGGTGTTATCGAACCCGATTTCTTAAGATCCGCGAGGATGGAACAGTACATCATCGGACCGGTGTTCAATCTCGATTTCTTTTATTCGCCGCTCGAAGAGAAAGGAGAGAGGATCGAACTTTTAGGGATCGACTGGAGGTTCGAGAGTTCACTTGACGGATACGCAAGACTACCGGCGAAACAGCAGGTCGAGTTGGAGATGGACGGGATCCTGCCGGAATACACCGTCTGCGGTCATAATTCCGCAACGTTGAGAGAATCGTTATTGGACAGTGCGTTCGAGCTTGCCGAGAAATACGTGAAAGCGGCGGAGAAGCATTACTCGCCGGGGATCATAGGTCCGTTCTGTTTACAGACATGCGTTGATAAAGACCTTAAATTCTTTATTTATGACGTGGCGCCGCGCATAGGCGGAGGGACCAACGTACATATGGCGGTCGGCCATCCGTACGGTAATGCGTTATGGAGAAAAGAGATGAGCACCGGCCGCCGTCTAGCGATGGAAGTTCGGAAAGCCATCGAACAGGAACGCGTTGACGAAATTGTGACATAAGATTGAACAGAATGTTTATGTACGTTCCGTCGATGCAGATATACGATTACGCGGAGAATCTGAAATGTCGTTGCTGAAGAAGATTTCTGTGCTTGCGGTGATAATGATCGCACTGATCATACCGGCCGCGGCCATATCGGGGAGTGCGGCCGGAGATGTTACGATCACGGGCGATGTGAAAGCGGGCGGTTTCGACGACAGGACCTCCGGAACGGTCACCGTAAAATTATACAACTCCGGCGAGACGGCAACGGGGAACGTAACTGTTTCCGTGGTCAAATTCGACGATCCCGAAAAGGTGTATGCGAAAAGGACCGTCTCCTTCACCGGTGACGAAACAGACGGGATGATGGACGTCGGTCTTTCGTTCAGAGTGGGCACACCGGGCACATACTGGGCCGTTGTCATGATCGAAGGTGACGACGTTCTCATAAGCAGCGAGGACGGACCCGCTCAGGACAGGATGACCTTCGAGTTCACCGTCGGTCAGTCTATATGGAGCAGCACTTGGACATACGTTGCCATCGTTATCGTAATAATCATCGTGGCCATCGCCGTGTTCATAAGGATGCGCGGCGCCCCCAAGGTGGATGACGCCGGTACATTCACGGCAATGGAAGAAGAGAGGAAGGCCGGCAAGGGTCAGAGGTCCGGCCGCACAGAGAAGGAAGAGTATAAGGGAAGGAAGAAGAACTGAGCTTCCCGACGAAACGATTTAACCCTTATTCATTATTCTTACGTGTATGAGATTCATCGATCTCGGTACCGTTTCACCGGAATACAGCGTGTGCATTGATGAGGTGCTGCTTCGCCTGCATAAAGATAACGGAGACACCCTTCTTCTTTATTCCCGGGACCGCGCCTGTATCTCGATGGGCCGGTTCCAGAGGATAGACGGGACGGCGGACCTTGAATATCTGAAAGAGAATGATATCCGGGTCGTAAGAAGAATAAGCGGCGGCAGTAACATCTATTCTGACGAAAGGCAGATCACATATTCTCTGATCGTTTCGAAGGACCGTCTGCCTTCTTCGCGTAACGAATCGTTTGCGATGATATGCGGCGCCGCGGTCAACGCATTGAAAGAGTTGGGTGTCGATGCCGTTCACAAACCGGTGAACGATATACTTGTGAACGGGAAAAAAATATCCGGCGGAGCGCAGGCGCGTAACAGGACCGCCGTTCTGCAGCACGGAAGCATCATTCTCGATGTTGACGAAGAAACGGTAAGATCGTCCTTGATCGACACCAAAAAAAGATCCTATGACGGTCTGACATCGATCAGAGAATGTCTTGGACGCATACCGTCCAGGGACGAAATCGCCGACGCTTTTGTAAAGGGATTCGAAAAGGTGTTCGGACCCGTGATCAAAGGAGAGTTAACTACGGCGGAGACGGACGAGATAAGAAGGTCGGCCGATCTCCTCAGGGATTCTTCTTCTTATTGAGGTCGTTCAGATCCAGAAGCGCAACTTCTCTCCGATCCATGAAGAATCCTAATTTTTTGTGAAGCATTATCGAATTGATATTCTTAGGCTGTATGGCGCTGTGCGCCACGGTGGCGCCCATCTTCTTCCCTTCTTCCACCGCTGTCCTCAATAATCTGAAACCGATGCCGTTCCGTCTGAAATAGGGGTGCACGCCCATGTTCTCCACCCAAAGAAGATTTTCGGAATTGTATACGTGATGCAGCATCTGTGCGAAGATGAACCCCATTATCTCGTCGTCCTCGACGGCAACGAAGCTCAGTCCCCCTTCCAGATACAGTTTGAAAGAACGGGAATTGCTTGCACCTAAATTATCTTTCCACTCCTGCGGAAGCTCGTTCCATTTGTTCTCTATCTCTTTATCGAAGTATTCTCTGATACAAAGTATCTCAAGATCGCGGACCTTCACAAGATCCTTCAGTTTCATGGGACGTATCTCCATCACATCTCCTCCGGTGCGCCGATCCCCAGACATCCTAAGATGCTCTTCAGCACGGTCATGGTACATTCCACCAACGTTAACCTTGCATCTCTGGCCTCGCCGGAATTCAGTACCGGGACCGCCGCGTAGAATTGATTGAACGCCGACGCGACCTCGTGCCCGTACGCGGGGACCAGGTGTATCTTTCTTCCCTCTCCCGCCTGTTCGGTGATGTTCTCGAACTTGGAAAGGACCTTGACCAGTCTCACTTCGTATTCATCCGTCAATTTTGATACGTCCGAAGTTCTTTTGAATTCTCCGGCCTTCCTGAGAATGCTGCACGCCCTCGCGTGCGAATACTGAAGGAACGGTCCGCTGTTCCCGTCGAAGTTCAGAGCTTCGGACCATTTGAACACGAACTGTTTCTCCGGCTGTATCCTTACGATATTGTATCTTATCGCTCCGACCCCGACCGTTCTCGCGATCTCCCTCATCCTTTCTTCGGAAAGGTCTGTTCTTCTTTGCTTTATCTCATTATACGCATATTCCACCGCTTCGTCGATCAGATCGTCCAAATAGACCACAACGCCTTTCCTGGTGGACATCTTGCCTTCCGGTAATGAGACGAAAGAGTAGAACATCGGCTCCGGCATCTTCTCCGACGACAGGATCTCCAATGCGCACGTTAACTGTTTACTTCCGAGTTTCTGATCTTCGCCGAGAACATCGACCACCCTGTCGTAACGGGACAGCTTGTCCAGATGATATGCTATGTCCCTTGTTGTGTATAACGTAGTTCCGTCGTTTCGCGTGAAGGTGAATTTTTTATTGTTGCCGTGTACGCCGAACTCTTCCAGATCGAGGGACCATGCACCGTCGTCGTTTCCCGCGTACTTTGATGTCTTTAACTTTTCGACGACCCTCTTGGCATCGCCGTTCTCGATGTACCTCGACTCCCATGTGTAGACGTTAAGAGAAACTCCTATGCCGTCCAGCGTCTGTTTCAGACCGGCGAGCATCATCTCCGTTGTTCTTCTTACGTCGGAAATGACATCCGCGTCCCCGTTCTCGAATCTTCGGAGCATTGACGATATCTCGTCGGAGACCTCGGGCTGCGACTCCATCATTTTGTTCGCAAGACGATAAAATGCGACCATCGCGTGATCCGCTTTTTCTCTGTCCGCCTTTTCAACATCCTCTTTCGGGATGTTGTTTATTCCCCATGTGAGTATCACCACTTGTTTTCCTACATCGTTAACATAATATTCCGTAGTGACGTCATAACCGCATCTGGATAGGCATCTGGCCAGCGTATCCCCGATTATCGGATTCCTTGCTCTCCCGACGTGTATGGGTCCCGTTGGATTCGTGGATGTGTGTTCCACGTTTATCTTCTTGTTCTTTTTCGGCAGACAGCCGTAATCCTCTTTCTTTTCCATTATTTCCGAGATCGTACCGGACATCATCGCGTTCCTGTCCATGGTGAAGTTGAGGTAACCGTTCAGTGCGGAGACGTCCGCTATCCTGCCCTTTTTTTCTATCAGGACGGAAAGTTCTTTTGCTATATCCGCCGGCGACCTTTTCATGGTTTTAGCAAGAATGAAACACGGCACCGCCAGGTCCGCGGCGTCTGCGGACGGTATCTCGACGTCGAATCGAATATCCGTTCCCATCTTTGATAACGCTTCGGAAACGGCTTTTTCCACTTCTTCCTTGAACGAGTTCATCACACCCATAGATTACACCCGATATCTGAGAACGGCGGCTATGCCGCCGAACGCCTTCATCAGCATCTCGCCCTCTTCGGAATCGGCGCTTATTATCTCCACCGTCGTACTGAACTGATCCGCAAGCTCGAAGAAGTCGTCCACGAGATCGATATCCTTCTCGATCTCCGCGGGCGATCCGCATACGCCGCATTCCGCCCTGTCGGGTGACGACGACGTAGTGAATGAATGCTCGTGGCCGTTCTGGCATTTCGTATAGATGCGGCGTTCGTTCAGCCCTTCCGACAACAGCAATACGTCGGCGGCACCCGCCTTTGTCGCACCCCGTACCACTTCCTCGCCGTAAGCGGAAAGACCCCCGTCCGTGTTCCTGATCTCCGTCAGCAGCCTTTGTATCAGTTCCTTCTCATGCATCAATTCTATATCCACGATGGCGGACTTCGCGTTCTCCACCAGCTCTCTCAGACCGTATTCGTCGGTGTAGCCGGTGTCGAACGTATCTATCACCTTTTTCTGAAGTTCGTGGTGCAGGTATTCCTCTTTCACGAAGAAATCCTTCGTCGATCCCGGACCTCCGATCAGAAGACCGATCATCTCCCCTCTTTCCAGGAACGCTTCCGTTGCGTTGAGCGCGATCTTCTTGAAGAATTCGTGTGCCGCTATTTCGATCAGCCGTTCGAAACGCTGAGCCGACTGTCCTCCCTGTCTGTGTTTCCTCGGCACCATGGAATCAAAGTTCTTTATCTCGATCACTTTGCTTCCCGTTAAAAGACCGAGCGTCGCCTCGCTCCTGTCCATAACGATCAGGCCGTATGTCTTCTTATCCTGTAACATCCCCAGCAGCGGTTCCGTGTAGAACTGCGAATCGCATCGGTAGAAGAATGTGGTCACTGCTTCGGGAGGTTCCAGAACGTACTGTACCATCTTCGTCTGATCTCCCGCTTTCGGGACCTCGCCGCAGAATATCACTATGCCGTGCGGCGGCGGTGACTTATACGTTCTGAGACGCGACATTATCGAATCGATCGCCCCCTGAACATTCTTCATCGTCGATTTTGATTTTATGTTGGATGACTGCGAGTACTCGTTCCTCAGGTACGACATCACGTCCGATATCTGTTTTGACGGCGGCACATATACCGATATAAGCTCCGTTCCTCTGCCTTTGAGGTCGACTATGTCCTGCATCGCCTTCTTGAAATCGTATCTAGCGCGTTCGGTTGAAGTTCTCTCGTCCATGCGAAACCTACCTGTGGGTTTTTAAGAGTGAGAGGGAATCCCGTAATAAAGATATTGGTGATCTTATGGAAAAAGTCGTGGTCTCGATAGGCGGTTCCGTTCTCATACCGGACAGTGACGATGCTGTTTACATTAAAAAATTAGCCGATGTCCTGAAAGAGATGTCCAAAGAAGTTCAGATAGCGGTCGTTTGCGGCGGAGGTAAGATCGCCAGATATTACACGAACACGGGAAGAGAATTGGGAGGGACGACGCACCAGTTGGACATGATGGGCATCTTCGCAACAAGACTCAACGCCGAACTTCTGAGAATTGCGCTGAGCGATGCGGCATACAGCATCGTACCTCATACCGTGGACGAGGCCGTTTTCGCTTTCTCCAAAGGGAAAATGGTCGTTATGGGAGGTACGGAACCCGGACACACCACGGATGCGGTGGCGGCAATGGTCGCTTCGAAGATCGGATGTAAAAGGATCGTTAACGCAACATCCGTCGATGCCGTTTACTCGGAGGACCCGAAAAAGAACAAGGACGCGAAAAGATTCACGGAACTTTCGATAAAGGAACTCGGTGACATCGTGTACGAGGAGCACGACGCCGGAAGATCGTCGGTGTTCGATCCCTTAGGTGTACGGATCGCAATGCACGACCGCATCGATATCATGATCGTCGACGGCCGCGATCTCGGCGAGATAAAGAACGCCGTGCTCGGTAAAGAGATCAAAGGGACGAGGGTCATATCCCGTTGATCGGTTCCAGATCGCTTGAGCTTATCGGTTCTAGGCCGCATGACAGCACCGTGTTCATCACCCGTCTTGCTGTTTCGCCTTTCATCGATCTTTTGTGAATGTACACCGATCTCGTATCGGTGGCGGATGCGGCGTCCGTTATCATTCTTATGAGGTCATCGTCATCCGAATCCTTGAACGCATATTCCGGGATCATGTGGCCGAAATTTATCTTATACGAGGATACGACCTCGGTGAACCTCGGAGCATAGTGACCGCCGCCTATCCCTATCGCTTTAACGTATCCGTTCTCCTCGTGATCCAGTATGGCGGCCGCCAGCATCTTCGCCGCCTCTTTGTTCCCCCATTGTGTCTCGTCAGATCCTATCTCGATGAACGTCGCCGGTATGCTGACGAAGGGGCCGTGGTGCGTGACCTCGAACGACACCTGATAGTGAGCTGTGTCCATTGCCGTCAGCGACCGCAGCAGTCCGGTCATCACCGCCGGTGATGCCTTAACTAACGTCTCTGACAGACCGCCGAACTCCGCTTTGTGATAATTGCCGATCGGATGTACTGTCAGAGTGGGTATCGCGGACGCCGCTTTATGGCGTGAGAGAAATATCATTTCTTTTGCGTCCGATCCTTTTTGTTCCGCTATCTTGTCTATGTTCTCGGCCCTGATATGGATGCCGGGTATCGACATCATCATCATATCGTCATAGAAAAGAAAATTCCCGTCGTCCTCCCATTTTACGGATGACGTCAGCGCGTCGCGTATGTTCACGGAAGCGATATCCTCCTCGCTGCAAAGAAGTAATTTTTCAGACATTGACGGAAAACTCCACTGATCCCGTTACGGAATCATAACGGATGATAATTAATTTGTGTTCTCTTCTTTGTCATCGGGATGCGGGAGTGTTCCATTAACAGCGATTGATTTTTCAATATATTTTATATATCACTTATATTACTGGTCTTAACAATGACAAGACTGACGATCGCCGAAAAGATAATCCTGCACCTCAGCAGATACGAACTTTTTCCGGATGACGAAGAGTTCAACATATCCTGGGACCTCACGCAGGACGGGATTGCCGCTTCGCTCAGGATAACAAGAGCGCATTCCTCCATCGAATTGAAGAAACTCAGAGAAAAAGGTAAAGTTACGGAAAGACAGACGCACATCAAAAGCGGCGGCGTGAAAAGAAAATCCTATGCTCTCACGTCGATCGGTATGGATGAGGCGAAACATCTCAGGGCCATGGCGGAAAAGGAAGGCATTGACATAATGCCGATGCTCGATATGAAACGCTGCGATCCGAGGACGGTCCTCGAATCCGCGGGCGAAGAGAACCGCGACGCCTTCGGGCTGGCGTGCGTTCTCCGCCGTCCGGTCCCGCGCGGCGACCTTCCGAATACTACGAAACCTGTGATACCCACAGATATCAACGGAATGACGGCGATGAGCGACGTTGTAAAGAGAAGCGTCCTTTCGGTCGCGGGAAAGGAGGAGATACGAAACTGGCACAGTTCCGCCGCGGATTACTGGCTGGATAACGGGAACATACAGGAACGTTTATTTCATCTCGTGTCCGCGGGAAGGATGAACGACGCGTGCAGGATGATCGTCAACGAAAAGGAAAGATTGTTGTACAATATAAGCGACGACCTCTTTCTGACGCTCGCGAAGATCGACGGCATTCCGGAAAGGTATGTGGCGGATGTGCTGCCTGTGATCATTACCGTCGCCATCGGGTGCGGCGATATCGAGACCGCCGGATCATTGATCTCGGTACTGAAAGAAAGGGATAATGAACTGGGCCTCCTTTATTCCGCGGACCTCGAGATGAGAAAAGGCGACCACTCCAAAGCGCTGGACATCGTCAGGTCGCTTGGGAAGAGCAACAGGTTCGAAGTGAGATTAAGAATGGCGGGCGCGATCGGTCATCTCGGAAACAAGAATGAGGCGATGGACCTTCTTTACGCGATGAAAGATGAGATCGTAGCGTCCGGTACCGTCGACGGCCTCGACCGCGTTTACATAGGGATGTCCGACGTATCGCTGATATCGAAGGACCCGGATTCTTCCGTCCGCTATCTTATGAAGGCGCTCGGCGTCACATCGGACGAAGGAAAGAAGATAATTTACGCATTGCTTTCGGCGTCCTATGACGCCGCCGGAATAAAGGATAAATCCGAGGAGTATGCCGCCAAGGCACGTTGATCAGAAAATAGTGTTCTTTTTCAGAAGGTCTATGTCGCTTACGTAAAGATCACGGATATCTTTGATGCTCCATTTCAGCATTGCCAATCTTTCAAAACCGAATCCCCATGCCAGCACCGGATATCTGACGTTGAACGGCGCCGTGACCTCCGGTCTGAATATCCCAGCTCCGCCTAATTCCATCCACTTGCCGTTGAAGAACACCTCCACCTCCAGCGACGGTTCTGTGTACGGAAAATACGCGGGCCTTATCCTTATCTTATCGAAACCCATGCGTCTGTAAAATCCTTTTACGAGCGAGACGAGCATATCGAAATCTCCCTTTTCGTCTATGATTATCCCCTCGATCTGCGTGAATTCCGGAAGATGCGTCGAATCTATCGATTCGTTCCTGAAGATCCTGGATAAAGAGAACACCTTCACCGGAGGGTCCGGGAATTTAGAGATGTGCTTTATCGTATTCACGGTGGTATGCGTTCTGAGAAGCGCCTGTTCCGCTTTTTCCCGCGACCAGCTGCCTCCCCATCCGGTGGATCCTGTGTTCCCTCCGGTTTCGTGGATATCTTTGACCTTCTTCACAAGTTCGTCGTCGTCGATCTTTATCGACGGCGGTTCCTCTAAGTAGAAAGTATCCTGTAATTCCCTGGCCGGATGGTCCTGCGGCGTGAACAGTACGTCCAGGTTCCAGAACGCCGGCTGCACGTACTCATCGTCGATCTCGGTGAATCCCATCTGCACGAATATGTTCCTTATCTCATCGGCAAGTCTCGACAGAGGATGCTTCTTCGCCGGCGGCACCGAAGGTGCGAAGGTCTGCACATCGTATCTTCTGAATTCCGTATCCTTCCATCTGCCGCTCTGTAACAGTTCCACCGTTAGCTGCGCCGTATCCTCTCTGAGGTGTATCCCCATCGCTATTATCTCCTTTCCCAGGTCCGTCAGCGATATGGAACGGCTTGTCGTTATCTTCTCCTCTATCATCCCTTGGCGCCCTTTGAGGTCCTTTATTAACGACGGATCAGCATCCTTTTCCTGTACCGGTCCGCGGGACATCCTTTCCAGAAGTTCTTCGTCCTTCATTTTTTTATCAAGCGTATCTTTTCCGGATTCGGTAAGAGAGATCGTCCTTTTCTCTCCGTCCTTCGTCATATCGGCAAGCCCCTTTCTCTTAAGCCAGCCTATCGCGATCTTATCATCACCGTCCGGAACGTCGAGGGCCAGTTGCGAAAGGTCCGCGGACCCTCCTCTTTTACCGATGGCGATAAGCGCCCTCCTCTCCGGAAGGCCGTCCGTTATTGTCTTAAGATCGGCGAGAACATAATATTTAGACGAACTTTCATCTATCTTTGCGAGACCTTTCGACGAAAGCCATGACGCCGCGCCCATCACCTCGGCCTCCATTCCGAACCTCTCCTTCTCGATCAGTTCCGAAGGAGTGCACTTTCCGAGATCGTTCAGCGCGAGAAGAAGACGCTTTTCGTTGTGGCTCAGACCTTCGCGGACCTCTGATATATTCATTATCTCACCTTATCGTTTTTACTAATAAAAGGTTCACCATCTGAACCCTTCGAACGTCATGTCGTGGATCACATCTTTTGCTTTCTCTCTTTTTTCCTGATGCTTTTCCAGGAACACGTTGATCCTTTCTGTGAGTGCAGCTTTGCATTCACCGCACAGTATCTCTCCCGATCTGCATTTTTTCGACAGTTCGTTCAGTTTCCCGTCGTCGTTCTCGAAGAGATAGTAATTGTACTTGAATATCGCGCAGACCTCCGGATTCCCTCCTTTCTCGCGTTGTTCCTCGACCGATACACAGCCTCCGGTGAACGCTTTCCCGACCTTCTTCTTCACTTCTTTTTGGTTGTCGGTCGTGTAAATGGTGGCCATCGGGTCGGATGACGACATCTTGTCCGCTCCGCTCAGACCCGGGAACATCTTACAGTATATCTGTCCGGGTTTCATATATCCGAGACCGGGAGCGACATCCCTGCACGCTCTGAAGTGCGGGTCCTGATCGATGCCGCACGGGATCAGGCAGGGAATGTTCCTTCCCGCCAGTTCCGAAGCGAGGAATGCGGGGACGGACTGCATCGATGTGTAAAAGATCGATCCTATGTTGGTCGTGTTGTCGAAACCGAATACCGCTTTGGCGGTCGAAAGATTGATCTTCTTCGCCACTTTCAGTGCGATGGGATACATCGTCTTTACGTTCTCGGTGTCGAGTATGATCTTCGTCCTTTTTGTGTCGAACCCCAATGCGATCATGTCCAGCGCATTCTCGTACGCCATTTTCTTGGTGTCCTGCAGCGTGGCGTCCTGCTTGAACAGGAATTTCTCGTCGTCCGTGAATTGAAAGTACATATCCACATCGAATTTGTCCTGCACCCATTTATTGAACATCCACGGCATTATGTGACCCAGATGAGTATGGCCGGACGGTCCGCGTCCTGTGTAAAGAATGAATTTGTTCCCTTTGTCATATTCGTCCAATATTACGTTAAGATCTCTGTGCGAATAGAATATTCCGCGGCGCAGCATCATGTGGAGGTCGCCGTATCCTTTCAGCCTTGACAGCAGTTTATCGTCTATCGGCGATGTTCCGAAACGTTCCGCTAACAATTCGTAATCGATGTCACCGGTAACTTCCCACGGTGTGACGGTAAAATCTTCGGCCATTTGATCCGTTTCACGTAACGATACATCCCTTTTAAACATCTCCCTCGGTTGCATCTTTCCCGCTCGGTCCGCCTGTTGATCGGCGTCGTCATCTCTTCGGCAAACGGTTCTTTGTCCGGGACGATACATATCTGGACACAAAGATATGATCGCTCGGTCCGCCGGGCGCGTCAAATAGAAATATAAGACGGTGCGGTCATTTCCGTACGTGTTGGATTTCAAGAAGATCATGCTGCTTGCGCTGAACGGCGACGCGGATGCGGAGTTCCGCCTCGGCAACATGTATTATTACGAGAAAGATGTGATCAAAGATCACGGCGAGTCCATGAGGTGGTGGAGGTCCTCCGCCGCCAAAGGGCATACGGGCGCGATGTTCATGCTCGGTACCGTGTATGAGAACGGCGACGGCGAGCCCCGCGACGATGCGGAGGCGTTCAGCTGGTATCTGCTTGCCGCGGATAAAGGAAATACGGATGCGCAGTTCAAGGTCGGAATGATGTATCATCTCGGAAAGGGGCCTCGCGAGGATCACGAAGAAGCGGCGAGATGGTGGAAACTCGCCGCCGACCAAGGATGTGCAAGATCGCGGTACAGACTGAGCATGATGTACGATATGGGATGGGGGGTCCCTCAGAATTACGGCGAATCCGTCAAATTATGTACGCTGGCCGCGGAACAGGGGAATGCGGACGCACAGTTCTCCCTGGGCCTGAAATATGAGAACGGCGAAGGTGTCACAAAAAATCTCAACGACGCGGTCAGATGGTATCTGAAGGCGGCCAGACAGGGACACAGGGATGCGCAGACGAATCTTGACCGAATAAGAGATATAAACTGAGATCGGCATCCCGGCACGTGGAAGATATCGACGTTATCAGAAAGCTTGCGCTGAACGGCGATGCGGATGCACAGTACTCTCTGGGCCGGTTATATTACGGCGGGAAGAACGCTTCCGGGGATCAGGAGGATGCAAAAGTGTGGTATGAACTTGCGGCGGAACAGGGGGACGCCTATAAGCAATATTACATCGGTATGCACAATCGCGGCCCCGGGGTTCCCAAGGACGATGAGGAAGCGGCGAAATGGTGGAGACTTGCGGCGGAACAGGGGCATGCGGACTCACAGTACGGTCTCGGCATGATGTATATGGAAGGGTGCGGTGTCGAAAAGGATCCCGACGAAGCCGAAAAATGGTTAAGACTGGCCGCCGCGCATGGTAACGGGGACGCGGAAAAAGAACTGCGGGAACGCCTCATTCTCTGAAATAATATCGAAAAGGATGCGCTACATTTATTATCAGGGCAACACGTTCGGTTGCTTCATGTGGAAGATATTGGGCGCCGATTCGCTTTATGTCGAATTTGCGGATATTTGGAAAAAGAGGATAACCGAAGTGGTCTCCGAAGGGATCGACGAAGATAACGGTAACAGATTCGTCGGACTGATGAAAGATTCCGAGGTGCTGTATATGATGAACGGCTCCACGGAGGTTCACACGTTCATGGTGCAGCTGCCGGAGACGCTCTCTCCGGAGGACATACAATTCCTTTCCGATGTGATACTGGATGTTGCGAACACGTATGACGAACCGTTCGTCTCGCTTAACGGCAACTATGAAAAGTGCCAGGTGATCTTTACGACCGAAAAGGAACCGGAGCTTATAGGCCTAGATAAAACGAAGGGTTACTCGTCCGGCGCCGTGTTCGCGCCCATTCTGAAGGGATGGGGCAACGAAGGAAGACAGAACGAAACATTCATGTGATACCTTTCATATTACGTGAAGGGATGCGCGTGTTCGGTTCGGATAACGAAGTTGATGTTCTGCCGGTGCTGAAGGCATGGGGTTTCATGTTCGGCGCACTGTTCATGCCCGGCGTTTTTTCCAGGATGATATACGACCCGTCGGGATCCAAGGATGTGATCACACAGTTCTTCGTTGACGCGAACATAGCGCTTGCGCTGCTTGTTTTCATTGCTTTCGCGCTTCCGGCATTATGGTATCTGGAAAAGATATTCGCGGTGATACCGTCAACGACCGAATGCTACGTGATGATACTTATCTCGTTGGGAATATCATATCTTGCCGGCTATCTTGCGCTGGGTGCGCCCGCGATGTGCGCTGTGCTCTTCATAACCGCGATCGGAGTGGTCACGATATGCGTTCTCAGACGTTTCGAATGGTATGTCGACGACCTGAGGATATTTTCTTTCATTGCGACTAAGTGATATCCACGTCGCCTATGCAGAGATCGCGTTCCGGCGTTCCCGGAAGGTCGCCGTCATCTTCCGTTCTTTCTTCGTATTCGAGTTCCATATCCAAGCGTACGGGACGGAATATCTTCCATTTCGCCACCGCGTCGTCAACGAACGCGCTCTCGAAGAACAGATAGAATATTATCGCGGACGCGGCCACAACGACCATATTGAACGCCACCGATGAGGCGATGAATCCCGCGACGGTCATCAGCGGCAGTTTGCTTACCGCCACCAATATGAAAAGGAAGACGGCGAAGACGGGTACTGCCATCCTTCTTAACGTTTCGAATATTCCGCTGTATAATGAGAACGGACGGTAGTTCGTCTCTATCCTTACATTCAGGGATTTGAACGGCGTGAACGGCAGGACCAGTAAGGGGATGAACATCACCAATGAAAAAACATATATCGGGGCCTCGAACAGCCCTATATCGCTCAGCGCCGGGTTCATCGACAGATATATCCATAACATAAGACCGACCAGGAACGCGAACGACATCGTCTGCATCATCTCCTTTACCGGGATCCCCGACCTTTTGAGGTTGTACTCCATCGTTATCTTTCTTGTGTCGATGTGCGGCGGTATATTGAACGCGAACGACACCAATCTTTCCCAAAGCGACAGCTTATCCTTTATGTTCATATATTCCACCGCGGAGATAACGGAAAAGAAGAGCGCCCTCTGAAATAACGCCGCCACCGATACGACACCCACGCAACCCACCATCAGGAACCCGACGAAGAACATCACGGTCAGCGGGAGATCGATAAAGAAAAGCAGCGCGATTATCGCTATCGCGGCGAGCAGCGCCTTCCACATCCTCTCTCCGACATACGTCACCAATCCTACGATGAAGAAGGGGACGGACACCAATATCAGCGCCGCGATCATCTCCACCGTCCTCATATACAGCAGCGACGCCAGGAACAGAACGCAGACGGCCATTGAAAAAAGAAAGATGAACATTATCAGCTTGTCGTTCTTTCTTACCAAAGAAAGTTCCGAGACGTGCGCGTTCTTTCTTATGATCTCTTTTTCCATGACCTCACTCCATCCATACCTTGATCTTAAGCTCCGCTTTGTCCCCTCTGTAGATGCCGACAAGCAGCGCCATGGTCTCTTTTTTGGTCATCTCCAAAGGTCCTATCGTATCATCAAGTATGCCGTCCTTGAATTTAATGCAGATGCCGTCGCCGTTCGATAACGCGATATCCACCGGTCTGTCCGATATCACGGTAAGAAATAACTTCTTTCCCTGTTTTACGGGCAAGGGAAAAGTTTTGACGTTCCTGTACGCGCCGTCGACGGTCGGATCGAACTCTCCCAGCGAAATGGACGTTTCCAGCAGAATTATCTCCTTAGCGCCGAGCATTTACGACATCACCGTTGTTCGATGAATGCGTTCAATCTATAGAGACTTGCTCTTTCAGTTCTTCGATGTCCGTCGAGAATTTCCACATCTTCGGATATACGTTCGCGGACATCAACACTCTGGTAACTTTCACCGCTTTTCCCTGGGTCGTTGACATTATCTTCGGCGTGGACATCATCATCGTCCCCAATGCGACGAGTTCTCCGCGCGCGGTCATTAACGCAACTAACGCGTTCCTCCTGATGTCCTCGTCCAGCATATGGATCCCCTGGATGTTCAGGTCGGCGCCGTGACACACCGCGTCCACGGCGCTCGCTTTTATTATTATCTTAGGAAGCGGTTCCACGAGCACTTCCATCGGTCTGACCATACTGCGGATCCATTCCTCGCGCCCGTGCTGCTGCCAGAACACGTACGAATCTTTGAGATCGAATAACGACACCGCGTTCTCTTCGCTCATGGAACCGGACCTCGATCTTCTCAGTTCTATCATATTGGCACCGCATCCCAGCGCTTCTCCGATGTCCGTGCATAACGTCCTGACATACGTTCCGGCGTCGCATGAGACCCTGAACAGAATGTCCCTTCCCGATATCTCCAGTATCTTCAGCTGAGATATCGTCCTTATCCTCAGCTGCCTTTTCACCGCCGACCGCACCGGAGGGAATTGGTATATCTTTCCCTGGAATTCGTTCATCACTTTTATTATCCTTTTTTCGTCGCGGTCCTTATGCAGACGCATCAGACAGACGTATTCCTTATCCGACGAAAGTACAAGGTCCGTAAGTCTCATGGCCTTTCCCAAACATAACGGAAGAACGCCGCTCACGTTCGGATCCAGCGTTCCGCCGTGACCGAGCTTCTTCATTTTCAATATCTCTTTAGCCCACGCGGTCGCCTGATGGGATGTCGGTCCCGCGGGTTTGTCCAATGCGATAACACCTGCTTCCAGAAGTTCTCCGACGGTCCTGTCCGACGGCCTTTTGCCCCAGCGGTCCTTCA
>JGI24705J35276_12238086_pt1 | contig 15716 bp, 15 predicted proteins | sample TergutNt197P4_FD_35276 | JGI IMG/M metagenome (IMG submission 35276) | reverse complement strand
GGCGGGCGGTGAAGAGCGGCGGCCGACCATGCACGGTGAGCCCCACTTGCATGGGACGGGTCCCTGGGGAGGGAAGCGTCCGGCCAAAGCCGGCCAGGGCCGCGGCCAGGGTGGCCCGGTCGGTTTCCAGAGAGAACTGCACGCCCGCCAGCCCGCGGGCCGCATAGAGGCGTAAGCCGGCACTGTTGAGCACATTGCAGGTATAATCGCCGTAGAGTTCGAGCTGACCGCCACCCGAGGGATTGCCCGGCTCGGCAAACAACCCGATCTGGCCGATATGGCCGATCTGGAAGCATTTTGCCCCCTGGTGCCGGAGCTGGGCAATGGCGTCACGGTACCAGGGGAGCCGCTCTTCATGGATCACCGTCGGCAACGTCCAGACCAACGGTCTCTCACTCAACTGCCGCCGCATGGTCTCCCGCCCCCAGTCCCAGGTCCGGCTGGAGAGCTCGACCAACACCCTGGTGACCTTGAAGGGATAACGCAAACCCATGGCATCAGGGGTTCCGACCTTGAGCCACCACTGGACCGCTGCCGTCCGTTCACGTCCCCCCGCGCTGTGGCCCGGCTGCCGGCCCGCAGCCGTGGCGGCCGGGTCGGCGCCGAACTCGGTCAACATCCGGGCAAGATCAGCAGGCGCGGGCAACGGCAGGCTCAGACGCGCCGCTGCCCGCGCCAGGGTCGAATGTTTTTTTTCATCGCGGCCGCTCACGTCGACCCGGAACAGAATCCCGTGGAAGGGCTGACGCAGACGGACCGAATCGATGGCGCCCAGGTCGATGGTCACCGTCTGTCCCGCCTCTGCCCGCTCCGCCTGCTTGCCTTTGATCGCCAGACCGCGCAAGGTGAAGCTCACCCGGTCGCCGGTACGCTCCTCGTACAGCCGCAGGCGGTCGCCCAGCTTAAGCCGCGCCTGCAAGAGCACCTGCGCCCGCGCCGCCTGGTCCGCTTGCCGGCCCTTGATTGTTTCCAGCCGGATCACCTTGCCGATCACCTCACCGGTACTCCCGGACAGCCGGGGCACGATCAATCGCTCTTCCCCGCCGGGCAGCAGAAAACCGGCGGCGCGCTTGCGCCCCATGGACGCATCCAGCAGCCGGTGCGCCTCGGCCAGCATCCCGGCCCGCCGGTCCGAAGGGGCATCGAGCGCATCCAAGGCTAAACGGTAGGCCCGGACCGTGTTGCGGACATAGGCCACCGACCGAAGCCGGCCCTCGATTTTGAGGCTGACCACCCCGGCACCCCTTGCCTCGGCCAGATGGGCAATGCCGCTGAGATCGTTCATGGAAAAGAGATAGCCGCCACCCTTGCCGCCCTTGCCGGGCTGGCTCGCCTGGCCCGGACTCGGCCGCTTGCCGGACGGCAGCCAGTCGTAGCGGCGGCGGCAGGGCTGCACACACTGTCCCCGCAGGCTCGATTTACCGCCATGCAGGCTGGAAAAGCGGCAGAGCCCGGAATAGCTGAAACACATGGCGCCGTGAATGAACATCTCCAGCTCCACCTTGCTCTGGCGGCGGATGGACCCAATCTCCTCTAAACTCAATTCGCGGGCCAGGACCACCCGCCCAAAGCCCAACTCCTTAAAATAATTCGCTGCCAGTGCATGGTTGACGGTCATCAGGGTCGAGGCATGCACCACCAGACCCGGGAAAAACCGTTGCACCAAATACAAAAGACCCAGATCCTGGATGATCAGCGCATCGATTTTGATCTTGGCCAGAACAAACAAGGTTTCCAGGGCCAAGGGGATCTCGTCCTCCTTGACCAGGCTATTCATGGCCACATATAGCCTTTTGTTCCGCTCGCGGGCATGAGCAGCCATGGCCGCGATCTCCGCGAAGCTGAAATCGCGCGCCAAAGCGCGGGCATTCAGGCCGGGCGCGCCGACATATACCGCATCGGCGCCCGCCTCAAGGGCGGCTTCAAAGGCGGCCAGCGTCCCGGCGGGGGCCAGTAGTTCCATGGCAGCGACAGGGGTGGTCATGGGTGGACGAGTTAAAATGGAATCGAGTGCGAATGGGGGATTAAACGCACAGGGTTTGCCGAAGAAACAACGGAGCAAAAGGCAGAAAATCTCACTCGGGGCGGCTGTCCAGCGCCAAGGGGTAATCGACCGGCGGCAGGGGCAGGATGAAATAAAAGTTATTGCCCTCAGGCGTCGGTTCATAGCCGACATTGCCGCCGTGCATCTCAATCACCAGGCGAATAAACGACAGGCCATGGCCCGTTCCGGGGATGTCCGGGTTGTTATCCCCGCGCATCCCCTCCTGGAACAGGCGATTACCCTGCTCCACGGTCATGCTGGGCCCGGTGGTAAAAACATTGAGCTTGACCCCCTTCTTGCCAGTTCCCGTAAAATCATCAACGATTTCCCTGCCATAGGCCATGGCCTTCCGTGATTGTCCCCGGTGGTCAACCACCTCCCTGGTGTACTTGGCGGCATTGGAAAAGAGGTTAGCGTAGACCTGGGCCAACAGGCCGATGTCGACCATGAGCGGAAATTCTTCCCCGTGCATGTTCTGCGGCCGGTCAACGGTGACGTTGGCCGCCTGTAAACGGCTGGCGTAATGGTCCAGTTGGGGCTGGATCACCTCTTTTTCGACCAAACATCGTTTGGGATGGAGCACCAGGTGGCCGCACTCGAAATGTTCCCGGCGGAACAGGCTCTCGATGAATAGGCTCATGTTGGCGTGATGCTTGACGATTTCCTGGTGATACTTGGTCAGGTCCTCTTGCAGTGACTGCAGTCGGCCGGCACATTGACCGCATTGATCCTGGGGGTCCTCCTGGTTCGCCTTGATTTCCCTCCGCAGTTCCTCGATCAACCCGATCCGCTTCTTCAATTGGTTGAACAAGTGGCGGAAATACATATTGGGCACGATGATGTTGTGCTCAATATCGATCACCAGGGTGTTGATGAACTTCAGCCGCTCGATATTCTGCCGGGCGATCAGTCGGTTATCGAGGTTGTAGCCGATCCGGTTGGCATATTTGACGAAGAAAAACTTGTCGGTTTCGGTCAGTCCCGCCTTGCGCCGGACCTCGAACATCCCCAGGATCCGGCCGCTGCCGCACAATCCCCGCAAATCATTCCACAACCGCATCTGCTGTTCGGCGTGTTGCCTGTCGGTTTCCCCGGAAAAGGGCTGCTTGCTGAAAATGGGGATGACATAGGCGTCGCCCAGCTCATACGGCTCCTCCCGCAACTGGACTCGATAGCCCGCCAGCCTCGGTTCACTCAACACACCTTCCTCACTGGAACACACCAACTGCAGGCCACGTTCGCAGGCCTCCAGATAGAGGTTGCTTTCAACATCGACCAGGGCCAGGGGAACGGAAACGCAGATCCGGTAGAAATCGTCTAAGGCATCGTATTCCTGGGCCAGGTCGAAGAACGCCTTGAGAAAGTCGTTGCGACCCTGGGAGAAATTATACTGCTCGTAACTTTCCGCCTTTGCCCGGACCCGCTGGCAAATCGCTTCCAGATCGGGCGGGATGGCAGGAGGCTGCGGAGGAACCGGCTGACCGTTCATGGGCATATGCAATTTGAGATTTGACGTTCTAATAGCGCCGCCGCATCGGCCGGATATTACCGCTTGGCGGTGATGACCACGGCATCGCGATTGTCCTTTTCCAGCAGCAGGACATCCACCCGTTCATGGGGCGATGGGTCGACGGTCATGCCGACATAGTCGGGCTGGATCGGCAATTCCCGGCCACCCCGGTCGACCAGGACCGCCAGTTGAATGGACCGGGGCCGGCCATAATCCATGATCGCATCCATGGCGGCGCGGATGGTCCGGCCGGTGAAGACCACATCATCAACCAACACCACCCGTTTATCTTCGAGCAGAAAGCCGATGTCCGACTTCTTGACGATCGGATTCTGGGAAATGAGACTCCAATCGTCGCGGTACAGAGTGATGTCGAGGGTGCCGGTAGGCAGCTCGGCCTCTTCCCGCAGCTCGATCCGTTGCTTGATGCGCTGGGCCAGATAGACGCCACCGGTATGGATGCCAACAATCGAAAGATTGCCCACGCCGTGGTTGCGCTCCACAATCTCCAGACTGATGCGGTCCAGGCTGCGCTCGATGTCTCGGTTGATCATGATGGTTCGTGCACTCATTGCCCCCCCCTCTCCCAAAAGTAATTCTCGCCCTTGGCATTCACCAGATTGATCGCCTCGGGATAGGTTTCGCATTCCACCGCAAACACCCGGGCCGCGATATCGTCCGGGGTATCGCTATCATCCAGGGCCACGCAGCGTTGGAGTACGATCGGCCCCTGATCGTACAATTCGTTGGCAAAATGGACGGTACAGCCGCTCACTGTGCAACCCCGCGCCTTGACCGCCTCATGAACGTGGTGACCGTAGAAGCCTTCCCCGCAAAAGGAGGGGAGGAGCGCCGGATGGATATTGAGGACCGAGCGGCGCAGGTGTTCGGGCGGGGTGTAGAGTTTGAGATAGCCGGCCAGGGCGATGAGATCGACCTCATAGTTCGCCATGACCCGGTTGATCTCGTCGTTACTGGCGGCATGAAAGGCAGGATATCCGTATCGCCTGGCCTTTTCCAGCCCCAGGGCGTCGGCGACGTTGGCGATGACCACCGCAATTTGGGCCTGCAGTGTGCCGGCCTTGATCCGCTCATGGAAATTGTCCAGGGTCCGACCGCTGCCGGAAAGCAACACCGCCATTTTACGCATGTTCCGCTCCGGTGAAATAGGCATTGGTGGCCGGGTCGACGGTGCGCAGCCACCCAGCGATGGCGCCATCGTAGGCAGCGGTCAGCTCGAACACCTTGCAGGCCAAACCAAAACGGGTGGCCAGGGTGGTGTTGCCCTTGGCCTGCAATTCCGCCAGGACCTGCGGATAATCGGCCGGATCGACAATCACGGTGACATCCTTGAAATTCTTGGCTGATGCCCGCAGCAGGGTCGGGCCGCCGATGTCGATGTTTTCGATGGCATCGGCCAGGGTGCAGTCGGAACTAGCCACGGTCCGGGCAAAGGCGTAGAGGTTGACGGCCACGATGTCGATGGGCTTGATGCCGTGCTGTCGGCACTGCTCGCGGTGTTCCGGGTTGTGGCGCTGGTGGAGGATGCCGCCATGGACCAGGGGATGGAGGGTCTTCACCCGGCCGTCCAGCATTTCGGGAAAGCCGGTGAAGGCCGACACATCGGTCACGGTGAGCCCGCCGGCGCGCAGCTTCTGGGCCGTTCCGCCCGTGGACAGGATTTCAATCCCCATGGCGGCCAGGGCCTTGGCAAACTCCTCGCATCCGGATTTATCGGTCAGGCTGATCAGCGCCCGCTCCACTCGTCTCATCTTACGTTGGTCCCCTGCTTGCTTATTCTTTTTTCAAAAATTGGCGAATCTTCCGCCGTTGATGTTTGTCGGGCCGCTGCTCGGATTGCCCATACGGCTGCATGGCCTTACGCTCCGCCAGGATCTGCTCCCGCCTGGCCAGCGACTCGTCAGTTTCCTCGTACAAGGTCCGGGCGACCACCGCTGGTCCGCGATGCTCACTGAGCGACTGAATCCGGACCGAGGTCTCAAGAAATCCCTGCCGGATGGTCAGCAGATCACCGACGCGGACCATCCGGGCCGGCTTGACCCTGTCGCCGTTGACCGCCACATGGCCAGCCCCCACCTCCTTGGCGGCCAGGGAGCGGGTTTTGAAAAACCGCGCCGCCCAAAGCCATTTGTCGATCCGCACCTGTTCCATGTCCGCTGCCGGCCTCTTCATCTACCACGGCAAAATACCATCTCTTCCGGTAAAACGCCACGGTTGTCCGGATTTCACCCATAAAGAAGCGATACCCTGACTCCCTTTGCGGTACAGCCATACCCCGCAAGGCTTGCGCGCCAACGCCAAGAGAGTTGCCAGAGCCGTAAAAATGGGGTAAGGCCATGCTCATCCTTCAAGAGAATCTCTTCCATGTCCCAGCACACCGTCGGCATCAACCAATTCACCTGTCCGGTCCGCATCCCCGAAAAGGGCGGCGGCGTCCAGCACACCGTGGCCACCATCGATCTGCAGGCCAGCGTCACCAGGGGTCGGCTCGAATCCTGCGTCAGCACCATGGTAACCTTGCTGGGCCGTTTCCTGCCGGACATCCATGCCGGCATTTTTCCGGAGCTGCTGAGCGAAATATGTTGTCAGCTGCAGGCCGCCGAGGCTTGGTTGACCATGCGTTTTCCCTATTTCATCGCCAAGAAGGCGCCGGTCAGCGGCACCATCAGCCTGATGGAATACCAGTGCGCCTTCACCGCCTCGTCGGCCGCCGGCGGCGAGCCCTTGCTGAGCGTGGTGGTTCCGGTCACCACCCTCTGCCCTTGCTCCAAGGAGATCAGCGCGGCCGGGGCCCACAACCAGCGGGCTGAAATCACCCTCGCGGTCCGGCCTCTGGCGCTGATCTGGCTGGAGGATCTGATCGCCATGGCCGAGTCCTGCGGCTCGTCCGAGGTATACGCCCTCCTGAAGCGGCCCGACGAGAAATACGTGACCGAGCGCGCCTATGCCCAGCCGATGTTTGTCGAGGACGTGGCCCGCAAGGTGGCCCAAAAGGCCATGACCCACACCGACATCGCCTGGTTTACGGTGGGTGTCGAAAGCTTCGAGTCCATCCACAACCACAACGCCTACGCCCTGGTCGACAGCCGCGACCTCAAACCGGACGCCCCCCGCGGCTGAAAACGAAGACTCCCTCAAGCCCGCTCTCCCAACCCGCCCAGGCAGAGATATTTCAACTCCAGGTATTCCTCGATTCCGTACTTCGATCCCTCCCGACCGATCCCCGATTCCTTGACCCCGCCGAACGGGGCCGCCTCGGAGGACATGCGGCCGGTGTTGACGCCGACCATCCCGTATTCCAAGGCCTCGGCGATCCGCCAAATCCGGCCGATATCCCGGCTGTAGAAGTAGGCGGCCAAGCCATAGGTGGTATCGTTGGCCAGGGCGAGAACCTCTTGGTCGTCCTTGAAGACAAAGAGCGGGGCCACCGGGCCGAAGGTTTCGTCATGGGCGATCCGCATGGCGGTGGTGGCGTCAAGCAGCACCGTGGGCTCGAAAAAGAAGCCGCCGCACTCCAGCCGCTTGCCGCCAAGGGCAATGCGGGCCCCTTTGGCCACGGCATCGGCGACCTGCTCCTCAACCTTGTGGATGGCGTCGAGGTCGATCAAGGGCCCCTGCTGCATCCCCGCCTCGAAGCCGTTGCCGACCTTGAGCGCCCGCACCGCCTCAACCAACTTGGCGGCAAACCGATCGTAGACGTCCTCCTGGACAAAAAAGCGATTGGCGCAGACACAGGTCTGCCCGGAATTGCGATACTTGGCGGCCACGGCCCCGCGCACCGCCGCATCGAGGTCGGCATCGTCGAACACGATGAAAGGGGCATGTCCGCCCAGCTCAAGGGAAACCTTTTTCACGGTGGCGGCACAATCGCGCATCAAGAGCTTGCCCACCGCGGTCGAGCCGGTGAAGCTGAGCTTGCGGACCAGGGGATTGGCGGTCATTTCGGCGCCGATCTCGGCCGATGGACCGGTGACCACATTGAAAATGCCCGGGGGGATACCGGCCTCGTCGGCCAGCGCGGCCATGGCCAGGGCGGACAAGGGGGTCTGGCTCGCCGGCTTGACCACCACCGGGCAGCCGGCCGCCAGCGCTGGCGCCGCCTTGCGGGCGATCATCGACGAGGGAAAATTCCAAGGAGTAATGGCCGCACATACCCCCACCGGCTCCTTGAGGACGATGATCCGCTTACCCGGCTGCCCCATGGGAATGGTGTCACCGTACACCCGTTTGGCCTCCTCGGCATACCATTCGATATACCCGGCGCCGTACACGATTTCCTCCTGGGCGTCGGCCAGGGGTTTGCCCTGTTCCATGGTCATGATCATGGCCAGATCCCGGCGATGGGCGACGAGTAAATCGTACCAGCGGCGCAGGAGGCGAGCCCGCTCCCTGGCGGTACAGGCCCGCCAGGCCGGCCAGGCGCGATGGGCCGCCTCGATGGCGGCGCCGGTTTCCTCTCTTCCCAAGGCCGGCACCGTACCGACACTCGCGCCGGTCGCCGGATCAAAAACAGTGATCCGTCCTTCGCCGGCACCGTCGATCCACTTGCCGTTGACGTAGCACTGGGAGCGCACCAGCTCCTGTCGACCGAGTTTCATCCATCACTCCCTAACCGCCCAAAAACAAACAGGCAGCGCGTCGGAAAAAGACCGTTGCTGCCTATCCACGTAAAAACATTGTTCAATCTCCCAGCGTTATGCTAATGTGCCGGAAGGTGGTCATCATACACCGGGATGCTGTTTTTTTCATCCACGATTACCATAGCTCAACAAGACCAAAACGTTATGGCTGCAGAACTCCGAAGATCCGAGCGGACCAGTGACTTCCTCCCCCTCGAAACCAGGGTGATAGACGCATCAAGCGGCCAGGAACTAGCCGGTCCGTTCTCCGGCAGGATCATCGACATCTCGGCCCATGGGGCCTGTCTGCTCATGACCCAGATCATGGTCCGCTCCTTTCACGTTTTCCACTCGACCCGCGAAGCCGAGGATGCTGTGCTCCAGCTCGTCATTGATCAGCAGCCAGAATTAGGCCGCCATGTCCTGACCGCCCGGCCGGTGTGGTTGCACCTTTTCCGGCAGGATAAAATCCGGGCATTCAAAATGGGGGTGGAATTTATCGAAACCCCGGAAGTGAAGCAGATGCTAAGAGTGCTGGCGGACTTATGCAGGGACCGGGAGGCGCGCTCCGCCTGGTGGAAAAAACACAGCCAGTCCTGAGATATTTCCTATTTGTCCCGTCTCCGGTCGCGAAAAGCCGTTTGATCAGCTCTGCCGCTCCTTCCCGTTGAGCAGGCTGAAGATGCGGGGCTTGTGCGTAAACCCGCGCAGTTCGATCTCACCCAATTCTTCCACCTCAAAGCTGTCGCCTACCTCGCTGAGCACCGCCTCGGTGATGTAGATCCGACAGAACGATGCCTCGGCCGCCAGCCGCTGGGCAATGTTGACCTCGTTGCCGATCACCGTGTAATCAAGCCGTCGATTCGAACCAATATTGCCAAGGAACACCGTACCCTTGGTTACGGCGATCCCCAGGTCGACCCCCAAAAATGCCCTGTGACGGCGGCCCCACTGCTCCCGCAGCTCCGTGAATCGGGTCTTGATCGCCGCCGCGGTACGGGCGGCCGCCAAACAGGGTGCGTCCAGCTTGATCGGTGCCCCGAACACCGCCAGCACCGCATCGCCCATGAACTTATCGACAGTGCCGCGGTGGCGGAACACCTCATCGGTAAAAAAGTGAAAAAATTCATTGAGAAAGGAGCGCAATGACCAGAGGTCGATCTGTTGCACCAGACGGGTGAAGTTGCGGATGTCGGCAAAGAGCACGGTGGTTGGTTTGACCTCCCCCAATTCCATCAGGTCGGCGTTTTTCGCCATGAGCAATTCGGCCACCTCAGGGGCCACGTACTGCTCAAACAGAGTCTGCATGCGGATCGTTTCGGTCAACTGCTGGCGGACACGCTGGTTTTCCAAGGCAACGGCAGCCTGGCTGCACAGAATGGAGAGCATCTCGTTGTCGGCCTCGGAAAAGCGCTCCTCTGTCTCCTGTTGGCTGATATTGAGCACCCCGAGATTCTGTTCGCAGATCCTTAAGGGAAAAGAGATGGACGAGACGGTCTCCGGCTGCCTCAGCAAGGGGGAAAAGATGGATTCGTCTTGGCTTTCCCTGTTGAGCAGAACCGGTTTGCCCTGCTGGAACACCCAACCGGCGATCTGGTCGCCGGGTTGCAGGCGGAGCGATTGGACCGGGGCCGGATACTGTCCACGGACAGAGGCGACACGGAGGCATTGTTCCTTCTGATCGTAGAGCATCAGCGAACAGCGGCTGGCCTTGGTCTGCAGTTGGACCGCATCGAGCAGCCGCTCAAGGATATCCTCCTCGCTGGTGGTAGCGGCCAGTTGCTCACCCATGCGGTAGAGGGGAAGGAGGGTACGCAGCCTGGTGTTTTCCTGTTGCAGCCGATACCGTTCCAAGGCCTGATGAACCACCCGGTTCACCTGCGGCACCTTGACCGGTAACTCGACCACCCCGGAAAATCCCGCCTCCAGGGCACAGTGGAGCAAGGCTGTGTCAGCCGTCGCTGAAAGCAACACCCCGGCAAGGCCGGGGTGTTGCGCCCCCAGCTCGCCGAACAGGCGGCAGCCGTCTATCCGGGGCGGCTCATCCACGATCAGGACCAGCCTCGCATCCTGGCTATGGCAAGCCTCGCGCACCGATTCCCCATCCGGGCAACGGATCAACCGCAACCACGGCAGTGCCGCGGCAATGGCCTCGGCTTGACGGTCGTCGGCAGTGCAGAGGACCGCAGCCGTATGCTTAAGGATGTCCATGAAATGGCCTTGGGAGAGTAGCATGTAATTATTTTAGCATTCTAAAAGGGGCAAGGCAAGAAATAGGCCCAAGATACAACCTGCTCGTATCATGTCTGTTTATTTTAGCAGGAGTAGAGTATATTTTTTTCCATGTCAACCCGCACGCCGCGCCACAGTCCGCTCGCCGAACGGATGCGCCCCAAACGCCTGGATGATTTCGTCGGCCAGCAGCACCTGGTCGGCGAAGGAAAGTTTCTCCGCCAACTGATCGAAGGGGGAACCATTCCCTCCTTGGTCTTCTGGGGGCCGCCGGGTTCCGGCAAAACTACCCTGGCCACCATTCTTGCCCGTGCCGTTTCCGCCCATTTTGTCTTCTTCTCCGCCGTGCTTTCCGGGGTCAAAGAGATCAGGCAAATCGTCGATCAGGCCAAAATCCAGCGTGACCAGAGCGTCCAGCCCACCATCCTGTTCGTCGACGAGATCCACCGGTTCAACAAGGGCCAGCAGGACGCCTTCCTGCCCCATGTGGAAAGCGGCCTGCTCACCTTGATCGGGGCCACCACCGAAAATCCGTCCTTCGAAATCACCGCCCCCCTGCTCTCCCGCTGCCAGGTGCTGCTGCTGGCGCCCTTGCAGCCGGAGGACATCGTCCAGGTTATCCGCCGGGCCCTTGCCGATCCGATCGACGGATTGGGTGAATACGGTTTGCTGATCGAGGCGGGAGGCTTGAGCCTGCTGGCGGAGGCGGCGGATGGCGACTGCCGCCGGGCCCTGAATTACCTGGAGACCGCAGCCAACCTCACCCTGGATGCCCGTCCAGCCCCGGAAGGTGGAGAAGCACCGACCATCACCGCGGCCTGCGTCAGCGAAACCCTGCAGCAGAAAACCCTGCGCTACGATGCCAACGGCGAGGAGCATTACAATCTCATCTCCGCCCTGCACAAAAGCCTGCGGGACAGCGATCCCGACGGGGCGATGTACTGGCTGGCGCGGATGCTGGCCGGCGGCGAAGATCCCATGTATCTTGCCAGGCGGATGATCCGCTTTGCCTCCGAGGATATCGGCAATGCCGATCCCCAGGCCCTCCAGGTCGCCCTCAACTGCCGCGATGCCTATCACATGCTCGGCTCGCCGGAGGGTGACCTGGCCTTGATCCAGGCCGCCGCCTACCTGGCCACCGCGCCGAAAAGCAATGCCCTGTACACCGGTTTTGCCAAGATCCGGGCCGACATCCAGCGCACCGGCTCCCTCCCGGTTCCCCTCCACCTACGCAACGCCCCGACCGCCCTGATGAAGGAGTTCGGCTATGGCCGGGGCTACCAGTACGCCCATGACCATCGCGACGCCCTGGTCATCCAGGAGCACCTGCCGCCGGAATTGGCGGGCACCGCCTACTACGAACCGACCAATCGCGGCTATGAGGCGGTGATCAAGGATCGGCTCACCAAATGGAAACAAATCCTCAAACAGAGGGCCCGACACCATGCGCACCCCAAAGATCCCGACTAGACCGGCGGCCCTGCTCCTGCTGCTGCCGCTGCTGGCCCTGCTCACCGCGGCCAACGTCAATGGGGCCACCTTCCGGCTGATATACAGCAACGACAATCTCGGGGAACTCGAGGGCTGCGGCTGACTCAACAGCAAACTGGGCGGTCTGTCCAGAAAGGCCTCAGTGATCCGGGAACAGAGCGTTGATCCCCAATGGCCGGCACTGGTCGTTACCGGGGGCAATCTGTTGTTTGAGCGGGAACAGTTGACTGCCGGCAGCGCGGCAGCGGAAAAAATAGCCGCCAACGGGGTGCTTAAGGCCAGCCAGATGATGGGCGCCACCTTTGCCGGGGTCGGCACCCGCGACCTGGCCGCGGGCCTCGCCTTTGTCAAGGCGTCCCACCAGCCGCCCGCCTTCACCTGGCTTTCCCTCAACCTGGTTGATCCTCAAAGCCACAAGCCGCTGTTCGCTCCCATGACCCTCCACCAGGTCGGCGCCACCAAAATCGCGGTGCTGGCCCTGACCGATCATACCGCCCTGGCCAATGATTCCCGGGAGTTCCTGGCCCTGGATTGGCGGACCGCCCTGCCCCCGGTCCTGGCCGAGGCAGAACAGCAGGCGGATTTCATCCTCCTCTTGTCCAACTATTCCTATAGCGAAAACCATGAAATCGCCAAAAAGTTCAGCCAGGTAGCCCTGATCCTCCAAACCGGCCATGTGGCCGGTAACATGGCCCCCATCCCGATCAGCAAGTCTCTGCTCGCCCAAACCGGGATCCGGGGCAAATACCTGGGCATCCTGGATATCGATTGGCACGGCGACTCTGACTGGAACGAGGCGGGGCAACCGTTGCCGGGCAAGAATCAGAAGCGACCTGTTTCCTTCTACGCCAATCGGTTTATTCCCCTTACCCAATCCCTGGCCTTGGCCCCTGATGTTGAAGCTGTGGTCACCAAGACCAAGCGCCAGATGGAGCATCTGCGCCAGGGTCAGACACCGTGAACGAAGCGGCCCTGGCATCGCCATGGGAGACTGCTCTGAGCGTGCTTGATTCAACCCTCCGCATATCAGAATATATATGCGGATTGCTTTGCTCGCAATGGCGACGCAAAGAGCGACAGGATAAAAAAAGACCATGATTTCCGCCAACCAACCGCGTCGGGACGAGCGGTTGTTGGGCAGGGCGCAACGAAACCCAGCCTTGTTGCTACGAACGTGCCTGGGGCATTGCGAGCACAGCAATCCTTGCATACGGGCCACAAATCAGCACCTGAAGGCTTCGCAGGTTCGGGATGCCGTGTTACCGGGCCTATTATTTACGGGGACCGGTTGCAACCTTTTCCAAATTCAGTGTCAGGCCGCCGATGCCGAATTCAAGTTTTTTGCCGATATGGGTATTATGCCCCTTGTGGGGCGGTTGGCAATAAGGGAGTACAGAAATGCACTTCGTTCGCGGTGATCAACATACAACACGGCTTCCACCCAGAAGTGCGCCCATGCCGGGCGCACCATAAAAAAAGCCGCCCGAATGGGCGGCTTTTTTTACTCCTCAAACATCGACCTATCAGCAGCCGAAGGCCTTCTGCAGGTTCGGGATAGTCTGCTTCTTGCGGCTCATCATGCCATCAATCCACATGGAGTTGCCGGCCAGTTTCGCCCCAAAGGCGCCTTCGATCAGGGCCGGATCATCGGAGAGAACCATCAGATCGGTGCCTTCCTTGACCACGTCGGTGAGCATCAGCAGCACTGAATGACGCTCACTGCCTTTCTGCTCCTTCATGGCGTTATACAGGGCGTCACGCATGTCGGCAACCTGCTCCAGGGTGGCAAGCTCAAGCTGGCCAACGCCGACTTTTTTGCCTTTCATGTCGAAATCCTTGTAGTCACGATGGAGCAGTTCCATCGGGGGAACGCCGGCCACAGCGCTCTTGGCCTTGAGCATTTCCATGAACAGCCCTTCGGTATCAGACACCCCGGCGATGGCGGCCAATTCTTTCACGGCCTTCTTGTCGGCGTCGGTGCAGGTCGGGGACTTGAAGTTGACGGTATCGCTCAGGATGGCGGCCAGCATCAAACCGGCAACCTTGGGCTGAACGGCAATGCCCTTCAGATCATAGAGGATCTTGAGTACGGTTCCGGTACAGCCGACCGGCATGTTAAAGAAGAAAATCGGCTGGTTGGTGGTGACATCGCCAATCTTGTGATGATCGACCACGGCCACGACTTCGCCGGCGCTGAGGTTGTCAGGGGCCTGGGCCAGGTCGCTGTGATCAACCAGGGCGATTTTCTTGCCAGTGGCATCGGTCAGGATCTCAGGAGTGGCAAAACCAAACTGTTTGAGCACCATTTCGGATTCGGGATTCAACTTGCCCGATACGGCGGGAACATAATCCTGGCCCTTGGCCTTCATCAATTCGGCATAGGCAATGGCGGCGGTAACAGAATCGGTATCCGGACTTTTGTGGCCAACAACATAAACAGACATAGCGTAATACCTCCCAAAGCGTGTTCAATGACACATGAAATGTGTGCTTCTCTTTTTCCCCGACCCATTAACGGATCGGAAACACTAAAATTGAACGACATTATAATGTTCACTGATAAGCGTCAAGCAGAAAAAGGAAAAATACCCTTCACGCTTTGCTTTTCAGCAAAAACAAGGAGATCGATACCATCGATCTCCTTGGATACGAAGTGAAAAAAAGGCCTGGAATCAATCGCGGCTGCCGCCGAAAAAACGCAACAGCATCAGGAAGAGATTGATGAAATCGAGATAGAGGGCCAGGGCGCCGATGATCGCCCCTTTGCGAATGGCCGCCTCGCCTTGGCTCATGATGCCTTGTTCGCCGATATTCTTGATTTTCTGCACGTCATAGGCGGTCAATCCCACGAAAACAAACACCCCTATGGCGGAAATGGCCCAGTAGAGAGCGGGACTCTGCAGGAAAATGTTCACCATCGAGGCCAGAATAATGCCAATCACGCCCATGAACATGAACGAGCCCATACCGGAGAGATCGCGCTTGGTGACCATGCCGTAGATTGCCATGGCCGCGAACATGCCCGCGGTCACCAGGAAGGTGGCGGCGATGGAGGCGTGGGTATAGATCAGGAAGATGGTCGACAGGATCACCCCGTTGAGAGCTGAATAGCCGACAAAGATCGCGGTGGCGGTAGCCGGCTGCATCTGGTCGATCCTGGCGGAAAGGAAAAAAACCAGACCGAGTTCGACCAACACCAGGATAAAAAAGAGCGGGCTGGCAATCAAGGAGACGGCCAGGCCGGAAGCGGCGACCAAATAGGCGACGGCCCCGGTTAAGGCGAGGCCAACGGCCATCCAGTTGAAAACCTTGGCCAGAAAGACGGTCGAGGCCTGCTGCTTGGCCTGAACTCGGGTGATATCATGGGTTCCGATCTGGGTTTGCATCGCTGCCTGCTCCTTCGATGTTGGGATGGTGATCGTTTAAGGTTGGCTCAATATATAACCATTTTGTCCGGAAAGGCAACACCGACCGGGAGCATCGCACAAACTCTCGTTTATTCAGAGAGATGCACCAAGAAGACCAGAGAAATTCCTTGTGACCCTTGGACGACAACAAGGCCAAAACACGGGACCACTAAAAAAAGATGGCCAACCTTCCCGCAGGTATGGGATGGCATCGGCACAACCAATGGGGGGTACGGGGTTTTTGCCTAAAATTGGGGCGGCCGCCTACATGAGTCTCAGGAACAAGCATCGACGCGGTCCGGAGGCGGCATCCCCTGCTTTTCTTCGGCCAGCACTTCCCGGACCTTGACCGCCAGATCCAGGACGGAAAAAGGTTTTTTGAGGCAATGGGC
>JGI24705J35276_12238087_pt1 | contig 15731 bp, 12 predicted proteins | sample TergutNt197P4_FD_35276 | JGI IMG/M metagenome (IMG submission 35276) | reverse complement strand
GGGAAAGCGGATGCCTGGGGCCGGTATATCGCTCCGGACGCCCCCTGCATCGCGCCGTTCGGGCAAATGCGCCCCATCGGGGCACTGGTCATGCTGGTCCGCAGAGCAACGGGAACGGCCGAACTTATTCCCGCCGACTCTTCCGACAGCCTGCGGAACACGGTGTATCAGAATCTCATGCGGCGCGGTAGCGCCTTGGAAGTGCTCGACCGCTCACTGCGGCTGATAGAAGAAAAACCCTGCTGGTATCTGCGGTATGCCCGCCTTGATGATGCCGTGACCTTGTTGCGCAACGCTTTTGTCGAAACTGACAAAGGATTTTCCGGACCTGGAGTCGAACAAAAAGCTTCCCCGGCTGTTGCCGCGGAAAAAGTCACGCCCGTGCCAGATAAGCCTCGCTCGCGCCCGCTCCACCGCCACGCCTCCGATAAAAATTTTATCCGCCATCCCGAAGTGCTGACCAGGCAGAGAGGGGAAGAGTGCTTCTTGATTCAGGAATCGGGCAACGATATTTTTCATCTGAATACCCTTGGCCGGGCGGTGTGGGAACTGCTGGCCGAACCACTCAACGAATTAGAGGTGGTTGCACTCCTTGCTTCTGTTTTCCCGGAAACCCCGCGAGTTCAAATTGAACGCGATGTGGTGAACCTGTTTAACGCATTCAAAAAAAGGAAGCTGCTGCTCAAAGCGTAAACTCGCGGGGATGCCTTTTGGGACGACAGAGATGAACCGCTCAGCGCCTATGCCATTTCAACGGCGCGCAACATTTTCTCGTGGGCCTTTTCTCTCGTTTTGTTGCTCTGCTTCCCGCCAGTTTATTGGGGATGAGCTGTATCGTCTTTGTGCCGGCTTGCCCTTGGCTGCCTGGTATCGTTCTGATTGCCACAAGGCCGGCGCCTGGTTAACCGCTCCTGCACAATGAAACAGGGGTCCTTCAAGATCGACCACTTCCTTTGTGCCTAAAAATCCCTTTAAAGCGCCATACATATCGAATGATTATTCCGCCGAAACCAACGCCTTGAAGATGAAGCGTTTTCAAATCGTTTTTGTCTGCCCTCTTCGGCAAGCCCCAGAAAACGTCAGGAACTTCACGGTTGCCCGGATCGAGGTGAAATATGTTCGTTGCCTCCCACCAAGGAACAAAGATCTTTACTCTTAAGGTCTTCGACCGGAACAAAAAGTAAACCTGCTGAAGAACCACTCCGGAATGAGCCCCAAGCCAAGCATCATTTGTCTTGTCTGCGAATCAAGAGCACTGTAATCTTGGTTAGATATGACTTACAAACAAACGCTTCGGAGGGTGGTTGCGATGAAGAAGATGCTTGCCGTCGCCATGAGTATCTTGGCCCTGACATTTGCCTCATATACCGTGCGGGAATCGCGCTGCGCTGATGCCGCAAAAGACGACAAGCAAACCAGCGCAGGAGCTATGACTGTGGTCGGTTTTTCGCAGGTTGGCGTGGAGTCCGACTGGCGCATGGCAAACACCCAGTCTATGAAAAAGGCCTTCTCTGAAAAAAAGGGGTACAAGCTGATCATCAAGGACGCGCAACAGAAACAAAGCCGGCAGATCGCGGCGATCCGTGATTTTATCGCCCAAAGGGTTGACTATATTGTGTTGGCGCCCGTCACTGAGGAAGGCTGGGACAAGGTTTTACGCGAGGCGAAAGACGCGGGCATTCCGGTTATTATTGTCGATCGGATGATCAAGACCTCGGACAACGATCTCTTCACCTGCTGGGTTGGTTCCGACTTCCGCAAAGAAGGCGGCACCGCGGTGATATGGATGGAAAAAAACCTAGGCAGCGATAAGGATCTCCACATCGCGCATTTACAGGGTAGCATGGGATCCTCAGCGCAAATCGGCCGTACCGAGGCCCTGCAGGCGGGGGTGAGCAAAAATCCCGGCTGGAGGATGGTGGCGAGCGACTCGGGCGACTTCACCCAGGCGAAAGGCAAAGAGGTCATGGAGCGAATTTTGAAGCAATACCCGCAGATCGACGTGCTGTATTGTGAAAACGACAACATGGCCTTTGGGGCGATGGAGGCCATGGACGAGGTGGGCAGAACCTACGGCGTCAAGGGTGCCACCAAAATCATCTCCTTTGATGCGACGCACGCCGGACTCACTGCCACCCTTGAGGGAAAAATAAATTTTAACGTGGAATGCAACCCGCTGCACGGCCCACGGGTGGAAGAGATTATCCGGCGGCTGAAAACCGGCGAACGCCCCGCTAAACTTGCCTATGTGGATGAAGCCGCCTTTGATGCCACGGTGATCACCCAGGCCGAGCTCGATCAGCGCGAGTATTGATTCCCGTCATGAACAGAAGCCTGTTTGCATGGGGATCACTCGCCGCTGCGGTGCTGATTATTGTGATCTTCTGCTATAGCCTCATCGGTGGGCACCTTACCAGAAATGACCTCGTCCGGACGGATTTGACCGCTTTTCCTGCCTATGTCAAAAATGGCTTTGAGCCGGCTTACGCCTCGCTCAAGGATCCGGGATTGATAGATTGGGATATGGAACTGCCCGCTCACCACGGCCGAATCCTTATGTCGCAGTTGCCGGCGGAGGAATATTCATCGGGCGGATCGGCCTTTTTAACGCCCAACGCGCGCAAAATTGAGGAATGCACGATTCTGATCCCCTTTACCATGAGTAGGGATAAGATCTTAAGCCTATACGGCGACAACCCGGTTCCGCCCGGCATATACTTGGCAGGGATCGGTGAAAACTGGGAAATTTACATCAACGGGAGCGTAATCGCCAGGCGCCAAAATGTAAATTCCAAGGGCGAAATCACGCTGTTCCAAAGCTGGCGCGGGGTGGGCATCCCTTTTGACAAAAGATTTCTCAACGAAGGAGAAAACCTCCTCGTCTTTCATATCATCGGCGTGCGCAACAGCGCCCATGCGGGCCTGTTCTACAGCTCGCCGTATTATATCGCCGATTACACGAAAATTGTCAGTGCCGGGAGGGAGTTGCTGACAGCGGCCCTATGCACGGTCTATATATTTCTGGGATTCTATCACATCCTGCTCTATTTTTTGCGCCAAACCGAGAGCGACAACCTGCTGTTCGGCCTTTTTTCCAACCTGGCCGCTATCTTTTTTTTCACCCACAGCCCGATCGTGTCCCACATCCTGGAAGACAGCTCGATCGCGCATCGCATCGAATACGCCTCGCTCTATCTGTTACTGTTCTTTCTGGCGGTGTTTTCAGAAAATTTTACCTTCGGCAAGATCAAACCGGTCACCATCCTCTATGGTGCGTTTTGCGTCGTGCTGATCGGGATGCAGTGTACCTATCCCATCTGGTTCGCAACTGATCTGCTGGCCGTCTGGATCCCCTGTGGCATTCTCTTTACGCTGTATATCATCGGTTACGACGCCATCTACGCCTTTGTCTGGCATCATGGGAAACAGAAAAAAAACAGAGAGCTAAGCGCGGTTGCTGAAGATCAGATCCGGGCGCAGTCCGCCTCTGGGGTTAAAAAAGCCCGGCGTCTGTTGTCCCAGGCCTTGCAGAGCAAAGACTTCGCCTATCTTCTGCTGGTGGTATTCGTGGCCTCCGGCGCGGCCATCTATGACATGCTTGATGTCGCCATCTGGCACAACGGCGTTTTATTCACGCTGTACAGCACTCCGATGCTCATGCTGTACCTGACCTTCATGCTGGCTCGCAGGTACACCCGGCGTTTTGAAAGCACCACCCAGATGAAAGACATCCTCGAAGAGACCGTAAAACAGCGCACCCGTCAGCTCGAAGAGCAGGTGATGATCTCAGAGGCGGCGTCGCGGGCAAAAAGCGAGTTTCTGGCCAACATGAGCCACGAAATCCGCACGCCCATGAACGCTGTGCTCGGTATGGCGGCGATCGGCGCCAAAGCTCGGGACATAGCTGGCAAGAATCAGGCCTTCACCAAAATAGAAGGCGCGTCTCACCACTTGCTTGGCGTCATTAACGATATTCTTGACATGTCGAAGATCGAGGCGGGAAAATTCGAACTTTCCAACATTATTTTCCGGGTACGGGAGGTCATTGCCCGCGTTGAAAACATCATGCGGTTCAAAGCCAATGAGAAGAAACTGGAGTTTGCCGTTACTGTTGCAGACGCGGTGCCGGATTCCCTGTACGGCGACGATATACGTCTTGCCCAGGTGATCACGAATCTGGTCAGCAATGCGATCAAGTTCACACCTGAAACAGGCCACGTTTTGTTGGCCGTATCCCTTGACGGCGAAGCGCAAGGGCGCTGTACCGTACGCTTTGTGGTGCAAGACACGGGCATTGGCATCACAGAGGAGCAGAAGGCAAAATTGTTTACCTCCTTCCAACAGGCGGAGAGCAGCACAACGCGCAAATACGGCGGAACAGGGCTCGGGCTGGCGCTCTCCAAGCAGATTGTTACGCTTATGGGTGGTGAAATCCGGGCGGATTCCGAACCAGGGTACGGTTCGGTGTTCATGTTTACCATTACCGCGCCCCGTGCCGACAGCCAAACTGAAGAGGAGATACCGGAAACTGTGCCGCTGGAGATGCAGGAAGGTGAATTTGCCGGCAAGGCCATCCTCCTGGTCGATGATGTGGAGATCAACCGCGAAATCGTTCTCTCCCTGCTTGAAGAGACCGGCGTCGTCATTGACATCGCTGAAAACGGCAAAAAGGCGGTGGAGCTGTTCGAGCAGGCTCCGGGGCGCTACCGTCTTATTTTAATGGATTTACAGATGCCGATTATGGACGGCTATGAGGCGTCCCGGCGCATACGCGCCTTCAATGCCCCCAATGCCGCCGCCGTGCCGATTATTGCGATGACCGCCAACGTGTTCAAAGAAGATATAGAGCACTGTCTGGCCTGCGGCATGAACGCGCACCTGGGCAAACCAATTGAACTTGACAAACTGATCGCTCTCCTCCGCAGGCATCTCAATTGAGACTATGCAGTGTAATTCTTGAATGTTACCCAAAGCGGTCTCTGATCACCTTGAAGGAGCCTCCACAAGGAGAAGTGTCGCTGGGAATCGCCATGGTGCCTGAGATCATCAACGCCGACCTGGGAAGTCAATTCGCCGCCGAAGAGTTTGTTCGGGCTGCGCAAAAGCGTGGTGCAGGCTCAGCATGGTGGCCGTGGGCCTTGGCGGAACAATTATGGAAGTTGGTCAAGCATGAAGACCAGACGGTATCTGGAGGCTCAACCGCTTCAGCGCATGCCAAATCAAAAAGAAGAACGCCTGACGAGGCCCATACCGCGATGCTGCCGGCGGTTGAACTGGCAGCCTGACCATAGAGAGAGAGGCCACTTAAAAACACTCCAGCCCTTGTCCAAACAGGTGAGGCCATCTCTAAAAACCATTCGCACAAAATCCTTTACAGGCTGCCCAAAACGAGTAACTATCAGATACAGTTCAAATTAATAGTTTCAGCCCATCACAGAAAGACCTGTCTGACATCATTTCAACAAAGCAAAGGAGTAAGACAATGAAAAAATTTGGGGCGGAATTTTTTGGTACCTTTTGGCTGGTCCTGGGCGGATGCGGGAGCGCGGTTTTAGCGGCTTTCCCGAATAGCGGCATTGGCCTGCTCGGTGTTTCTCTGGCATTCGGTTTGACAGTGCTGACCATGGCCTTTGCCATCGGTCACATATCCGGTTGCCATCTCAACCCAGCCGTGACCATCGGCCTCTGGGCCGGCGGCCGGTTCCCGACCAAGGACATCGTGCCCTATATCATCGCCCAAGTCCTGGGCGCGATTGCCGCCGGCGGCGTGCTGTATCTCATCGCCAGCGGCAAGCAGGGATTTAACCTTGCCGCCGGTTTCGCTGTCAACGGTTTTGGTGCGCACTCCCCCGGCGGCTACAATATGGTGGCCGCTCTGACCACTGAAGTGGTCATGACCATGATGTTCCTGCTGGTCATTCTCGGCGCCACCGACCAACGGGCCCCGCAGGGTTTCGCCCCGATCGCCATCGGCCTGTGCCTGACGCTCATCCATCTGATCAGCATTCCGGTCACCAATACCTCGGTGAACCCCGCGCGCAGTACGGGCGTGGCGGTGTTCGTGGGCGGTGAGGCCATCGTGCAGCTTTGGCTGTTCTGGGTGGCACCCATTGTCGGCGCCGTAATCGGCGCGATTATTTACCGGGTAATCGGTGGCGAGCAAAAGTGAATGGCTCCACTGGCTAAAGCCGGTGACTTCGATTACAGCTAAAGTTGGCGATTACGGCTGAAAGCCACGCTCTGTCGGCGCAAATACAAAGGATTATGCTTCGCTCTCTACCTTGAAATCGCTGTCATCACGATTCTGCTGCTCAATATAGGCCTTGATCGCTTCGTCAGTAATATTGCGCTGCTACAGCAAAAATACCACAGAGCCCAAAGATGACAGCCTCAATACTGGCGACGAAGTGACCCTTAACTATGCAGCTAAAGAAGAAATGCTGAAGCTGGGGGTTTTAACCCTCCCAAAGCGAGACGATAAAACCTCTCAAAATCTTGATCCGGCGTTCCGGCAACGAGCGCTATCGTCGTTGCCGGTTGTCCGGATGCAACCCGCCCAGGCCGTGGTTGAGCAGAGGGAAACCGTTTTTTCAAGCCGTTGTTGCCCATGCGTTATCGACGGATAGCATGGGCGACAACGATCTTGGCGCTGGAGCGCGGCACAGCCGCTCCTGACGAGCATTGCCAGCGACTCGCCGCCGGCCGCCAATCTCCCAGGGCACCTAACCGGACGCACAATCAATGGACAGCAATCAATCCCTGATAAAAACCGAACCAGAAAATCCCTCCGCCCAAGACATGGGCAATGACACCGTTGCCCCGTTCCCTTGGTGGCTGAATTGGAAATTCATGCTGCCAATCTGGGTCATCATTGGTGCCTTCATCTGGCTGGGCCTCCGCTTCAACGTCGATAAACACATAATCGCCAGCAGCGTCTTCCTCATCGGCCTGCTTTCCAATGCGTTCGCCTGGCTGCTCGGCGTCATTGCCGTGGTCCCCCTGGTGGGGCCGCTGATCGTCAAGATCCTGTCCTTAGGTTTCATCTGGCTGTTGAACGCGGTCGGCTACCTGGTCTCCTTTGTCGCCATCCGCCGGGGCTACTCAAAGGATGTGCTCACCTATCGCGGCGTGACCGTCGCGCTGATCGTGGGGATCGTCATCGGCTATATCGCCGGCAAACTGGTGTGAGCCGCAAGGGGCAAACCACCTCCTGGGCAGATGGCAGCGTCGCGAGCTTGCCGCTCTGGTTGCATGGCGTTCATGGGGAAGGACAGCCGGACGGACCAATCACCCTTTCCTGCCCATCCATCCATCTTCATTGATCGCGGCCAGATCTAACCGCGTTTTTTCTTGCCCGATTTCTTCGCGGACTTGGGCTTGGCTTGCGCTTTTTTTCCCTTGTTTTTGGGTTCAGGGGCCATCCGCTCCAGCTCTTCCTGGTGAAACTCGGCAAACCACGAAACATAGGCATGAATGTCGGCGGGCATCCGACCGGCAACCCAGCCACGCAACCGTTCCATGGCCTTTTCCAAGCCCTTGGCGTTGGCCTCTTCGATATTGGCAAGGGAAATGAAACCCTGGTGGATAAGACCATCTCCATGGGCCTGGCGCAGGATATCCATGGATTCACCTGGATGCACATCGCACAGCGTAGCCGCCAGATTGGCCCAATAATAGGAGTCGCGCTCGGCCTCCTCGCCGGTGAACAGGCCCTGGAAAAAGCGGACCACCTCATCCCGGCGCTCCGGGTGGGATGCCACCACATAAGACAGGGCTTCCATGGCGGCGCAGCGCACGTACTGGTCCACGCCCCGGTTGCCGATTAGTTCCTTGATTGCCTCCAGTGAGCCGCCGCAGGTCCGATATAAGATGGTGGGCAGAACCTCGGTGGTCATGTCCCCCCAGATATCGATCAATTGCTCTTCCGGAATACAAAAGGCACGGATCAGCGTTCGATGGGCAGTGGTTTCCTCGAAATGGGCAAGCAGGCTAGCCGCATAGACATGGGCATTGCGTTGCTCCAGGGTGTAGAGCAGCGGATTGTTGGCCACGGTCTCGATCACCTTGATCAGGGCGGGGGTCACCTCTTCGCGGTGCTGCAAGGCCTCCTCGACCAACTCCCGCAGGTAGGTGTCGCTCAATTGGTCGAAGGAAAACAGCATTCCTCTGATATCGAAATCGCTCATGTCGGCCTCGGCGGGTTGCATTGGGAGAGAAAAGTTCGGAACACTAAATAGTTTTCGTGCGAGCGTCAATGGAAGATACCAGGGAGGCCGGGCTGTGGATCAGCGCGGCCCAAGGGTCAGCCGGATACCCGCAGGGGTATCGTGGATCTGGATACCCAAGGGGAGGAGGAGCTGGAACAGCGGCCGGCCAAAGGCGAACAACTCCCTGGCGAGCGATAGCTGCAGGCTGCCGGCGGCCTGTTCCCGGAAACGAAGATCGCGGCCCACCGCATCCTCGATCTCCACCAGGTGCTCGCGACCGATCCGGGGCTCCCTAAGATCGCGGCGCAGCGCTTCAAGATCCGGACAGGGGCAATGGTGTTCGTGCTCCCGCATCAACTCCACCAGGGGATCGTCCGGCGAAAGGCAATCGAACCGGGTCAACAGATCGACTCCGGCCACGGCCAACAAGGGGCCAGGGGCGGTGCAGTCAAGCAGGCCGCAGGCCATGGGCCGATGGTCGTAGCAACGGCATCCCTTGACCGCTTGGTCGTACCACAGGCAGCACCAACTGCCGCCTTGGCCGGCCAGCTTGAGGAATTCCCGGACAACCAATTCCGGCTCGACGGTCAGCGGCTGGAGCGCCAACTCACCTTGCCTGATGGTGATCAGGTTATCCGGATGCAGCCACCCGTCCCGGATCAAGGCCAGGTCCGGACCATGCAGGGCTGGGCCACCTTGCTGGCAGCAGGTGCCGCAACGCCTGCAGGCGGCGCTCACGGCATCACGTCCAGGCTGTCGCCCCGACGGAGGGTCCCGGGGGTGATCACCTTGGTAAAGATGCCTTCGCGCGGCATGATGCAGTCGCCCACCTGCTTGAAAATGGCGCAACCGTGGTGGCATTTCTTACCGATCTGGGTCACTTCCAGCACCACCTGGCCGTTGCTCAGCCGAGTACCGATCGGCAAGTTGGCCAGGGCGAGCCCCTCGGTGGTGATGTTTTCGGCAAAGGCGCCGGGGGCGAGTTCCAGCCCCTTGTTGCGCATGAAGTCGATCGACTCCTCAGCCAGCAAACTGATCTGGCGATGCCAGTCACCGGCATGGGCGTCCCCCACCATGCCATGGTCGACCTTGACTTCAATCAGGTCCACCGGCTCCTTGTTGACGCCTTTTTCCCGGCTGATATTCAGCGAAATGATTTTTCCCATAATTGCAGTGCTTCCGCCTGTTGAGTGTTGATTACATGTGTTGTGCCAGTCCCGCGCCTGGAAGCGGCAAGGCGGCTTAGTTCGGCCGCTGCCCGTTATTCGCGCATCATCGCCGTGCTCAAGTACCGCTCGCCGGTGTCGGGCAAGATCACCACGATCCGCTTGCCCGCATATCCCGGAAGCGTGGCCAGCCGCAGGGCGCAGGCCAGGGCCGCACCACCGGAGATGCCGCAGAGGATGCCCTCGGTGCGCGCCAGGCTGCGCGCCCCATGGATGGCCTCCTCGTCCTCCACGGTCATGATCTGGTCGAGCAAGGAGCAATCGAGATTGTCCGGGACAAATCCGGCGCCGATTCCCTGGATCTGGTGCGCTCCGGCGAGACCACCGGACAGGACCGGCGAGGCCGCGGGCTCCACCGCCACCACCTGCATGCCCGGATGGCATTGTTTGAGAAAACCGCCCGCGCCGCTGATAGTGCCGCCGGTGCCCACTCCGGCGACCAAGGCGTCGATCCGGCCTTCGCACTGTTGCCAGATCTCCGGCCCGGTGGTCCGCCAATGGATGGCCGGATTGGCGGGATTGGCGAACTGGTCCGGCATCCAGGCCCCGGGCGTTTCGGCGCAAATCTCCCTGGCCCTGGCCACGGCGCCGGCCATCCCTTCGCTGGCCTTGGTCAGCACCAGATGAGCGCCCAGATGGGCAAGCAACTTGCGCCGCTCAAGGCTCATGCTCTCCGGCATGGCGAGCATAAGGGTGTATCCCCGGACGGCGCTGACCATGGCCAGGCCGATGCCGGTGTTGCCGCTGGTCGGCTCGACAATGGTCCCGCCCGGGTTGAGCAGGCCGCGCTGCTCGGCATCATCCACCATGGCCACGGCCACCCGGTCCTTGACGCTACCCAGCGGATTCATGGATTCGACCTTGGCCAGCAGCTCGGCACCGGCCGCCAGCCGGGTCAGGCGCACCAGGGGCGTGTTGCCCGTGGCCCGTGAAAAATCGTTGCAAAAAGCGGATCGCATCGTCACTCCCCTTGCTCCCGGCCGATGTAGACCAGGCGGGGCGCTTCCAGCATCACCCTGGTATCCGGACCAACCGACTCGGTCAGCCAGACGTTGCCGCCGATGATCGACCGTGCCCCGACCACGGTTTCGCCGCCTAGGATGGTAGCGTTGGCGTAGATGATGACATCGTCCTCAATGGTGGGGTGTCGCTTGACATCGCGCAGCCGCGCGCCGGCATCGCGGGGCAGACTGAGCGCCCCCAGGGTGACGCCCTGGTAGAGGCGCACCCGGTTGCCGATGGTGGAGGTGGAGCCGACCACCACTCCCGCGCCGTGGTCGATGAAGAAGTGCGAGCCGATGCTCGCCTCGGGATTGATGTCGATGGCGGTGCGGTGGTAGGCCTGCTCGCTCATAATCCGGGGAATGAGCGGCACCTTGAGTTGGTGCAGCCGATGGGCCAGGCGAAAGACCATGGTGGCGAACAGGCCGGGATAGCTGAAAATCACCTCGTCCGAATTGGCTGCGGCCGGATCGCCGATTAAGGCGGCCTCGATGTCGGTTTCAAGCAGATTGCGGATCGCGGGCAGGCTATCGACCAAGTCGGCGGCGATCTCGTAGCTCCGCTCGCTGCACAAGGTGCACGCCTGGTTATGGCGGAAACAGTCGTGGCGGATGGCTGAACTGATCTGGCCGGCCAAGTTTTCGTAAAACTGGCTAAGCTGTTGTCCCAGATGGTACTCCAGGCTTTCCGGCCTGAGGATGTCCGGGGAAAAAAAGCCGGGGAAAAGAATGCGTTGCGCCTGCTCGATCAGGCCGACCACTTCGTGCTTGGACGGGATCGGCACTGGTTCGATGTGGCTTGCCCAGCGTCCGCTTTTGAAACCCTCGGCCAGAGCGGCCACCACCTGAGGGATAGGGTTGGTGACCGCTTGAGCGGAGGCGGATTCGGTCCGGCAGCTACCAGCGATACAAAGGTCCTGTTTTCCCATGATAAACTCCTGAAACCCCCGCGTCATGCCACCCGCTCCAGCATCATGATCCCGTAGGTGGCCCGTAAATTTTTCAAGGCCCGCACGATATTGCCTTTAAAGTCATGGTGATGGGTATTGATCGCCACCTCGCGGACGATCCGCACCCCGAACAGCCGCAGGAACCTCTTGAAATCCTTAATGGAAATAACCCGGATATTCGGCGTGTTATACCATTCGTACGGCAGTTGATCGGTGATTGGCGCCATGCCGGTCAGCAAAATCTGCAACCGGGCCGACCAGTGGGCGAAATTGGGGAAGCTGACGATCACCCGTTTGCCGATCCACAGCAGGTCGGCAAGCAACTCCTTGGGATCGGTAATCTGCTGCAGGGTCTGGCTCAGGACCACCACATCAAAGCATGCTTCCGGATAATCGCGAACCTCCTGGCGGAAATCACCTTGGAGCACGGTGAGCCCGCGCTCGATGCAGCGGGCGGCCTTCTCTTCGGAAAGTTCGATGCCAGTACCCGCAACCTGCCGGTTTTGCTTGAGGTAATCAAGCAAATCGCCGGCGCCGCAGCCCAGGTCGAGCACCCGCGAACCCGGCTCGATCCAGGAGGCGATCACCTGCAGGTCAAAACGCATGGAACTCAAGTCCGGATTATAGACAGCGTTCATGGTACACCCGGTCGAGAAAGCCGCTGATCAGGCCATCCAGCCGCTTATTCGGCAGAAGAAAGGCGTCATGGCCCCACTGGGCCTCAATCTCGCAGAAGCTGACGTCGCTGCCGTTTTTTTTGAGCGCCGAGACGATGCCGCGCGACTGGTAGGTGGGGTAGAGCCAATCCGAGGTGAACGAAACCACCAGAAAGGGTACGCCGGCCAGGGTTTGGTTGACCAGCAGGCTGGCACCGTCACGCTCGAGATCGAAATAGTCGGCCGCCTTGGTGATGTAGAGCAGCGAGTTGGCATCGAAACGGTTGACGAATTTCTTGCCCTGATGGTGGAGATAGCTTTCCACCTGAAAATCACCGGTAAAATCAAACGACAGGGTGCTGCGGTGCAGACGGCGGCCGAATTTCTCCCGCATGGCCGAATCGGAAAGATAGGTGACGTGGCCGATCATCCGCGCCACCGCCAAGCCGTGGGTGGGGCCGGGGCCGTCGTAGTAGTCGCCGTTGTTCCATGCCGGATCGGCCATGATCGCCTGGCGGGCCACCTCGTTGAAGGCGATGGCCTGGGCCGAATGGCGGGTGGTGGTGGCAAGCGGAATGGCGGAGCCCACCATTTCCGGATAGTCGGCGCACCAGCGCAGCACCTGCATGCCCCCCACCGAGCCGCCAACCAGGGACATCAGTTTGGTGATGCCGAGATGGGCGATCAGGTATTTCTGGGCACGCACCATGTCCCGGATGGTGACCATGGGAAAGGCGAGACCGTACGGCTTGCCGGTGGCGGGGTTGACCGATGAAGGCCCGGTGGATCCGGAACAGCCGCCCAGGATGTTCGAGCAGATGACGAAATAGCGGTCGGTATCCACCGGTTTGCCCGGACCGACCATGTTGTCCCACCAGCCCGACCGCTGGTCGTCTTCGCGCAGTTGACCCGCCACATGGGAATCCCCGGAAAAGGCGTGGAGGATGAGAATGGCGTTGGTGCGCCCGGAGTTCAACTGACCCAGGGTCTCGTAGGCAAGGGTGATCGGTCCCAGCCGGGCGCCGCAGTCCAGCTCCATCTCTCCGGGCGGGTCGGCGAAGGTGTAGAACTTGCGCTCCACCAACACCTGTGCCGGTCGTTCTTCCCCACTGTTCATCGCTACTTCTCCTCCCCCCCCTTGCACCCAATCGGTCTCTTGCCACGATGTGGGAGCGTGCCCCCTTGGTCGCCTCCAACAATCGTGGCAAGAAACATAAGCACAATCGAGAGGTTCCGCTACGGGAAAATAGGGTGGGTCGGGCGGCTCAATCCCTGGTCAACTGACGGTAGCGGATGCGGTGCGGTTGGTCGGCATCCGCGCCCTTGCGCTTCTTGTAATCCTGTTCATAGTCGGAGTAGTTGCCCTCGAACCACACCACCTCGCTGTTGCCCTCAAAGGCCATGATGTGGGTGGCGATGCGGTCGAGAAACCAGCGGTCATGGCTGATGACCACCGCGCAGCCGGCAAAGTTCTCCAGGGCCTCCTCCAGAGCGCGCATGGTGTTGACATCGAGGTCGTTGGTGGGCTCGTCGAGCAGCAGCACGTTGCCCCCCTCCTTGAGCATCCGCGCCAGATGGACCCGGTTGCGCTGGCCGCCTGAGATCTCGCCCACCTTCTGCTGCTGATCGCTGCCGGTGAAGTTGAACTTGGCCACATAGGCGCGGGAATTGATCTCACGGGTGCCCAGCCAGATGGTCTCCTGGCCCTCGGAGATGGTCTGCCAGATGGTCTGTTTCGGGTCGAGGCTGTCCCGTGATTGGTCGACATAGGCCAGCTTGACCGTCTCACCGATGCGGATGGTGCCCGCGTCCGGCTGCTCCTGGCTGGTGATCATCTTAAACAAAGTGGTCTTGCCGGCGCCGTTGGGGCCGATGATGCCGACAATGCCGCCGGGCGGCAGGGAAAAAACAAAATTGTCCAGCAACAGCTTGCCCTCGTAGGCCTTGCACAGCCCCTCGGCCTCGATCACCAGCTTGCCCAGGCGCGGTCCCGGCGGGATATAGAGTTCCAGCTCGCCCGCCGCCTTCTCGCCCTGCTGGTTGAGCAGGCTTTCGTAGGCGGTGATGCGCGCCTTGGATTTGGTCCGCCGCCCTTTGGGACTCATGCGGATCCACTCCAGCTCTCGGGCCAGGGTGCGCTGGCGCTCGGTCTCCTTTTTCTCCTCCACGGCCAGCCGTTTTTGTTTTTGCTCCAACCAGGAGGAATAGTTGCCCTTCCAGGGGATGCCCTGGCCGCGGTCCAGCTCCAGAATCCAGCCGGCAACGTTGTCGAGGAAGTAGCGGTCGTGGGTGACGGCGATGACCGTGCCTGGGTACTTCTGTAAATGCTGTTCCAGCCAGGAAACCGATTCGGCGTCCAAATGGTTGGTCGGCTCGTCCAGCAGGAGGATATCCGGATTTTTCAGGAGGATGCGACACAGGGCCACCCTCCGTTGCTCACCGCCGGAAAGCACGCCGCACCGCATCTCCGCCAGCGGACAGCGCAGGGCATCCATGGCCATTTCCAGCCGCGAGTCCAGGTTCCAGGCGTCGATGGCATCCAGCTTGTCCTGCACCTGGGCCTGCCGGTCGATCAGGGCCTGCATGGCGTCGTCGTCCATGGGCTCGGCGAATTTCTCATTGATGGCATTGAACTCGTCAAGCAGATCGACCGTGGCCTGGGCCCCTTCCTCGACGATCTCGCGCACGGTTTTCTGCGGGTCGAGCATCGGTTCCTGCGGCAGGTAGTCGATGGTGAACCCCTCGGAGAGGATGGTCTTGCCCTCGTGCTCCTTGTCGAGCCCCGCCAGGATGCGGAGCAGGGTACTCTTGCCCGAGCCGTTGAGGCCCAGTACGCCGATCTTGGCGCCGTAGAAATAGGAAAGAGAAATATCCTTTAAGATCTGCTTCTGGTTATATTTCTTGCTTACTTTGATCATCGAGTAGATGATCTTGTTCGGTTCACTGGCCATGCAACCTCTTTATTCTGCTAAATTTTTTGGTAGCGATCAAAGGATCGGGTCAAGAAGTCAAGGCTGGGGCAGCCAAGACCCGCGCCGCAACCCATTTGAATGAAAATACTTTTTGCAGCTGATTCAGGTCAGATAAAGTAATTCAGTTTTTAGTTCTCTAAGTTTTAGCTGCGCAATTTCATTGATTTTTTAATCGATTTTCCCTGTCCCGGCAAGAGGGTGTTTGATCCCGGCGGCGCCAAGGATGCCTTGATGCATTCTGCGTCCGCTTCAGCAGGAAATTTTGAGCGACAAACCTCCCCTCACTATTGCCTCATGCTGGCCTGACCCATACGCCAAGCAAAGGTGCCAAGTTGCATGCATCGTCACCCAAGATCATGATGTCAGGGCATTGCCCGTTTGGGCGCCGCCGCCTCAAGTGGAGCGTTTTTTTCTGCTTGCTTTCTTGCCCGGCTCCTGCTTTTGTTGGGGCATTGTGTCCGGATGCGGTGGCACCCCTGCCCTTTCCGGGAAATAAATTAAAAACATCGAAACCTTTTTCGGAGGGTATCCATGTCGAAAACTGTTCGTTGCCTTTTGCTCATAACCACCCTTGTCGCCCTCGCGGGCTGCGGCGTCAAGAACACGGTCCAACAGTGGATCGGTCTGGGAGGGCCTGAATCGAGCGCCTATTCCGGTCCGGTCTATCCACCTACCCAGACGGCCGGAGTGGCCTTTCAACCGGCCCAGGTGGGCAGAAC
>JGI24705J35276_12238088_pt1 | contig 15746 bp, 17 predicted proteins | sample TergutNt197P4_FD_35276 | JGI IMG/M metagenome (IMG submission 35276) | reverse complement strand
ACGTCCTTCATCCAGACCACCGCAACGATGGGCCTCTTCCTGTCGCTCCTGGTCATCCTGTTCACTCGCACCTGGACGGGCGAGGCCGGCTTTGCTGGAGAATCGGGTGCGTATTGGGGCGGCTGGCGCGTGCCGTTCCTGGTCTCGGTTCTGCTCCTCGGTGTCTCGCTCTGGATCCGGCTGCGGCTCAATGAATCGCCGGTCTTCCAAAAAATGAAGGCAGAGGGAAAGACCTCGAAGGCGCCGCTGACTGAAGCATTCGCCAACTGGCAAAACGGCAAGCTCGTCCTGCTTGCCCTGTTGGGTGGCACGATGGGTCAAGGCGTGGTCTGGTACACTGGCCAGTTCTACGCGCTGTTCTTCCTGCAATCGATTCTGAAGGTCGACGGTTATACCGCCAACCTCCTGATTGCCTGGTCACTGCTGCTTGGCACAGGCTTTTTTGTCGTGTTCGGTGTGTTGTCCGACAAGATCGGCCGCAAGCCGATCATCCTCGGCGGCTGCTTGATCGCGGCACTCACCTTCTTCCCGATCTTCCGCATGATCACCACGCAGGCCAACCCGGCGCTGGAAAAGGCGATCGAAACGGTGACAGTCAAGGTGGTGGCCGATCCCGCAGGCTGCGGCGACCTGTTCAACCCCGTGGGCACCCGTGTGTTCACCGCGCCTTGCGACACCGCCCGCGCCTTCCTGGCCAACTCGTCCGTCAAGTACACGACGGAGAGCGCCCCAGCTGGCTCTGGCGTGAAGATCCTCGTCGGCGACAAGGAGCTGACCTACACCGATGCCAAGACCGGCAACCCGGAGATCACAACGGCGGTTACGGCGGCGGGTTATCCCAAGGCAGATAACCCCGACATTGTGAAGATGAAGCATCCGTTCGACCTCTTCCGGCCGCAGGTCGCAGCAGTCATTGGGCTTTTGTTCATCCTGGTGATCTTCGTCACCATGGTTTACGGGCCAATCGCGGCGATGTTGGTCGAACTGTTCCCGACGCGTATTCGCTACACTTCGATGTCGCTGCCCTACCACATCGGCAATGGCTGGTTTGGCGGCCTGCTGCCCGCGACCGCTTTCGCGATCGTCGCCTCGACTGGCGATATCTATGCGGGCCTGTGGTACCCGGTCGTGTTCGCGGCGATCACAGTGGTCGTTGGCTTCCTGTTACTCCCGGAAACCAAGAACGTCGATATCAACGCGACCTGAAGCTGAAGCCTGCAACGCAGGCATAAAGACAAACCGGCCGCGGCATCACCGCGGCCGGTTTTATTTTTGTCAGTGCGCCTGGTCAGCCGCACTCGCCCACGAACTGCAACACCACCTCGCGCCGATGCTGATGGCTGCGATGCTCTATGAGATAGATCGCCTGCCAAACACCCAACGCGAGCGCTCGGTCGAGGACTGGCACTTGCAGCGAGGTCCCCGTGAGCATGGTCTTGATGTGCCCCGGCATGTCGTCCGGCCCCTCAGTGTCATGGGTCCACCCCGCATTTTCCGGCGCCAGCCGGGACAGCGCGGTAGCAAGATCGTCCAGTACCGAGGGGTCGGCATTCTCCTGGATCGTCAGCGAAGCCGATGTGTGACGGATGAACAAAGTCACCATGCCCTCCCTTGCGCCAACGTCCTTGACGAACTTTGCAACCTCCGCAGTGATGTCCACAAAACCGCGGCCTGACGTCTGCACCGTCAGCAGCGAAGAGCTGATGGAACCGACGCGCACGGTCGACGACACAGAATGGGTCAGCGAAGTGGCTGAAGTCATGAAGCATCCTTCATCTCGATCGTGATCTCCGCGCAAACGCGAATGCGCTCGTTGCGACGCAAAACCGCTTCGTACTTTTGCGCGACAAACGAGGCGTTTGAGCGGAGATCGCTCCAACGTGCCGGATCTCCGATCGTCAGATTCTGCCCGACACGTCCTTCTGCACGCGATCCGCCATCTCGATCAGCCGTCGCCAGGCGCGCTCAAGAACGGACATCATGCGATCGAGGTCCTGGTCGCTCGGGAGCGGGATCTCGACCTTGCGTTCGCCCTCGGCCACCTTCGGTTCGTCCTTTTTCGGAGCGCCTGATCTTGGCAACGCCTCATCGATCTTGCCGGAATCAGCGGAAGCCGGCGGCTGTGCCTTCAGCCTCTCGACTTCGGCCTGCAGCCTTCCGATCTCGGCATCAAGCGCGGCGCGCTCATCCGGAACCACATAGCAAGCCCACCCAGCGTCGTTCTTGCTGCACGTCGAAACAGCACCGGTGCGGCGATCAAGCCGGAGCGCACCCTCGGACGTTGGGGTCATCGAGTAACGGCCATTTTCGCTGTCAGACGCGGATTGTGCTGCGACGCGACCGCTACCATCGATCACGGCCGCCACCACGACCACCGCGATCGGAACGAATGATTTCACGAAGAACGTCGCCGGTCTCATCGTGTTGCTCCCGCCCATTGCCTGCACTGATCTTACACCTTCGAGCGAACGCATGCACGGCTCGACGTGCAGTTGTGCAACGATGCGTTGGTAAACCAACTATCCTGGCCAGGATTCTTTTGTTTTCGTATCCTTTGTCCGAAAACCGGTATCCACTTTTGGAAACACACTGTCGGGATAACCCGCCGACGCCTACTCCGTGCCACCGAAAGCGGCCGACTCGCCCAGGATCGCGCGCTGAGGACAGGAACTGCCACCGTGTGGCAAGAAGCTTGTGTGCTGCACCGAAGAATGCGGAGATATTGTCAAATAAATCAATGCAATAGGAGAATACGGCACAATCTTGACCCGGCTTGACTTGGCTAGGTGTGGTCAGTATGGTCCGCGCGGCTTTTGAGGGTGGCGGGCGTAATTTCCATTCAACCGCGACGTTTTGGGTCTTGTTGCATGGCTCAGGGCACCGAACACGGCGAAATTGGAAGTGGCGATAAATCGCCTGAAGAAGCCGAGCTTTCCGCAAGGCTCGGAAGTCTCGATCAGCGGTTGTCCGAGATTCGCGACCGCAGGATCAAGGCTGAGCAGCCCGCCGGTGAAAGTGGGGACGGAGCAGCCAGAGCATCAGCGATGGCGCTGGGTTTCCGCCTTTCGTCGGAGCTGGTCGCCGGTGTCGTTGTCGGGGCGTTGATCGGCTGGGGTTTCGACCGTCTGCTGTCGACGTCGCCTTTCGGGCTCATCATATTCGTGCTGCTCGGGTTTGTGGCTGGCGTAGTGAATGTGGTGAGATCGGCTGGCGCGGGTCGGAGCGGGCCAGGTGGCTCGTAACCATCTCGCCGTAATAGAGATTTGTCGTGCCGGCCTCGCCGGTGCAGGCCGGCACCCCCGGCAGACCGAGTACCAGCCGGCATGTCCGGCAGACCAAGAGATGCGGCGCGGATGAAACTCGACCCGATCCACCAGTTCAACATCGAACCCCTGTTCACGATTGGCCATATTGGCAATCAGACGATTTCTTTCACCAATTCGTCCGCCTACATGTTTGCGGCGGTGGCGGTGATTGCGATCCTTATGCTCGCGAGCGGCCGGCAACTGGTTCCCGGACGCTTCCAGTCGGTAGCTGAAATCAGCTATGAGTTCGTCGCCGCCACCATTCGCAGTACAGCGGGCGCAGAAGGGATGCGGTTCTTTCCGCTGATCTTCTCGCTGTTCATGTTCATCTGCGTTTCGAACCTCGTCGGCATCATTCCCTACACGTTTACGGTGTCGAGCCACCTTATCGTCACCGCCGCTCTGGCGTTGCTCGTATTCTTCACCGTCCTATTGTACGGCTTGTACAAGAACGGTCTGAAGTTTTTGAAGATTTTCGTGCCGTCGGGCGTACCCATCTATATCCTGCCGTTGGTGATGGCCATCGAGATCCTGTCGTTCTTTCTGCGGCCGGTCTCACACAGCGTCCGTTTGTTTGCCAACATGCTGGCTGGTCACATCGCACTCAAGGTGTTCGCAGGCTTCGTCGGGGCGCTCGGCATCGGGCTCGGCGCCATTGGCTGGGTCGGCGGCATATTGCCGCTCGCGCTTGCTACGGCGCTGACCGCCCTCGAATTGCTGGTCGCATTCCTGCAAGCTTATGTGTTTGCGATCTTGACCTGCATCTACCTCAATGACGCTCTCCATCCAGGACACTAAACGGTCCGGAGAATTTCCAACCACCCCACACTGTCTTTCTTTCAAGGAGTCAAAAATGGATCCGGTAGCAGCAAAGTTTCTTGGCGCAGGCATCGCGTGCATCGGTATGGGCGGTGCGGCCGTCGGCGTGGCCACCATCTTCGGTAACTATCTCTCCGCGGCAGTGCGCAACCCTTCAGCAGCGCAGGGACAATTCGGCAACCTGATTTTCGGCTTCGCCGTGACCGAAGCGCTCGGGATTTTCTCGCTGTTGGTCGCGCTGCTGCTGCTGTTCGCTCTCTAAGAACATCCGCGCCGCTCCGATCGGGCGGCTCGCGCATGACAGCAACAGGAGAACTCCATGGCTGAGAGTCATGGCGAGGTAAAAGGTCCAGCCGCCAACGCTCATACTGAGGCTGATGGCGGCCACCACAGCGGAGGCTTTCCGCCGTTCGACAGCAGCACCTTTGCATCGCAACTGGTGTCGCTGGCGATTGCTTTCGTCGCCCTCTATCTGATTGTCTCCCGAATCGCCGTGCCGCGTGTCGGCGGCGTGATCGAGGCACGTCAGGATAAGATCGAGGGTGATCTGGCCGAAGCGCGGAAGCTGAAGGATGAGACCGACGCGACGTTGAAAGCCTATGAAAGTGAACTCGCTGCGGCGCGTTCCCGAGCTCAGGCAATCAGCAACGAGACCCGCGAAAAGGCGAATGCGCAGGCGGAAGCCGAACGCAAGACGCTGGAAGAGCAATTGGCCAAAAAGCTCGCCGAGGCGGAAAAGACCATCGCTTCAACCCGTTCAACGGCCATGAGCAACGTTCGCGGCATCGCCGTGGATGCGGCCACCGCGATCGTACAGCAGCTGACCGGGATCGCTCCGGACAGCAAATCAGTCGACGCTGCGGTTGACGCTTCCTTGAAGGGATAGTTCGATGTCTACCGAACCAGTGTTTTGGGTTACCGCGGAGTTTTGGGTCTTCGTCGCCTTCATCGTGCTGATGGCCACGTTTGCCTATTTCGGTGTCCACAAGACGGTGCTGACCGCGCTTGATCATCGCGCCGCCCGTATCAAGGCGGAACTCGAAGACGCCCAGCGCTTGAAGGAAGAAGCAGCCAAGGTGCTGGCCGATTACAAGGCCCGCCGCGCCAGTGCCGAGCGCGAGGCCGAGGAGATCCTGGCCAGCGCAAAGTCCGAGGCTGAACGCATCGCAGCCGATGCCAAGGCCAAGATGGAAGACTTCGTCGCTCGGCGCACCAAAACGGCGGAGAGCAAGATAGCCATGGCCGAGGCGCAGGCGCTCGCTGACGTCCGCGCAGCCGCAGCGGAAGCCGCGGTTCAGGCCGCCGCGACCGTATTGTCGCAGTCGGTGACAGGCGCCATCGCCGACAACCTGCTCGCCAAAGGGATCAGCGAGGTTCGGCAGAAGCTGAACTGACCAGTCTCAATAAATACTTGAAGAGTCAGAGGCCGGCGCGAAAGCGTCGGCCTCTGGTTTTTGGCGGAGCACTCGTGGGCACGACGTGAGCTATTTCTTCTTCTTCTTCGGCTTGGCCTTAGGCTCGCGCGACACCGACTGCGTGTCGAAGCCGACATAGAAGATATAGGAATCCTCGGCCGCAGCTGACGGCTTCGGATAGACCAGATCCTCGGCCACGAAGCTGAAGGGGATGGTGCCGTCTTGGGACATTTGGACCGTAGTCCGATAGGTCTTGAAGGCGATCGTCTTCTCGCTGACGCCGCTATGCATCAGCGCGACGACCAGCGGAATCTCGACCACTGAGGGCGCGCCCGCAGGACCGGCAATCACGCGCCCCTGGATGCCCACTCGCGCGTTGATGTCGTTGCCATTTCGGATGCACTCACGCGCCATCTTGGTGATCGTGGCTTGGTAGCGCACATCATTACCGCGCACATCATTATCGGCTGCCTGCTTGCCGGGCAGGCCGACCGTATAGGTCGAAGCACCGGCGCGAACGGTGACGGGCGGACAGACCAGCTCGGCCTCAGCGTCACTTGGCTGGCTGGGTTGGGGCGCTGTCTGGGCCGGCTGTTCCGAGTTGCCACCGAACAGGCCCTTGAAGCGATCGGTCAGCGACTGCGCTCCCGCCGGCGAAACCGCAGCTAGTCCAACCGAAAACGCCAGCGCGAGCCGCAACCCACCTCGCGATGATCGAAGCCCTTTCACCATGAAAGCTCTGTACGCCATGTCATTCCCCCGGCAGCTCAACGCCAAGCAAGTTTCAGTGTCCCACGGTTTTCCGAAAACCTGCGACAAACAAAAGCCCCCGCAGCCAATGCGTGGGCACGAAAGTCCGCTCTTTGTTTGAGCGTGATCTCCGCGCAAACGCGTTCGGCGTTTGTCGTGTTTGTCGCACTGCAAAAACCGGTTCCCATTTTCGCCGCAACAAACGAAAGGTTTGCGCGGAGATCACGCTCTGGGCAGCGTTATACCGCCAAAAATGGCGAATCAAAGCAAGCGAACCACCGATTTCAGCTGCAGGGCCGACCTTCGCGACGGTCTGGATCAGCGCGATCTCCGCGAAACGCACTTCCGGTTTGTTGTGTCTGCGCGAACGCTACGCGTTTGCGCAGATCACGCCTTAGCCGCGGAAATCCTCGTGCAACAGGCCGAACAGCAGATGATCCTGCCAAAGCCCGTTAATACAGAGATAGCGGCGCGCCAGACCCTCCCGGGAGAAGCCGCACTTCTCCAGCACCCTGATGGACGGTGCGTTGCTGGGGATACAGGCGGCTTCCACCCGGTGCAGATTGAGTTCGCCGAACAGGCTCGGCAGCAGCACCCGCAACGCCGCAGTCATATAGCCGCGGTGGGCATAGGGCTCACCGATCCAATAGCCGATGGTCCCGGCCTGCACGATGCCCCGGCGGACATTTGCAAGAGTGATCCCGCCGACCATCGTCCCGTCCTCCTCCTGGAAGATCAGGAAGGGGTAGGAGCGGTCGGCTGCAATATCTTCGGCATAGCGGCGGAGCCGGCGGCGGAAACCGGATCGGGTGAGATCATCCGATGGCCAGATCGGCTCCCAGGGTATCAGATAATTGCGGCTGGCTTCGCGCAGCTCTGCCCATTGCGGGAAATCCAACATCTGCGGGGCGCGCAACAGAAGCCCGTTGCCTCGCGGAGCGAGAGCCGGAGATCCACTGGATGGCAGGCGAAAGATGGCCATGTCGTGCGTCCCGTCGCACCACGATCCGAATCGTGGTGCTCTTCCTGTCCCTTTTGCCGTGTCTTGTTACACCGAAGCGCTAAGCAGGTTCCGGCCCCGAAGGGCCGCATCAGCGCAAAGTGTGCCACGGTTTTCCCTCGCGACAAACGCGGAACGCGTTTGCGCGGAGAACCTGCTACAAACAAAAGCCTGATCTGGCAATGCGTGGCCTGCTTAGTGCAGCCGTGCCCTGGCTCGCGCCTGGGTCAATCCTTCCGCAAAAGACACCGCGGTGTCCAGTCCCCTGCCGCTCCCCAGTGCGACCACCGCAGGAGCGCCGCGCGACAACAGCGCCCGCGCCGCATCTCGCGTCGATTCCACGTTGACCGCGTCGATCCGGGTCACCAGTTCCTGCACCGTCTGCGGCCGTCCGTAGGCCAGCACATGACGCGCCATCTGCTCGGCGCGCGAACTGCAACTCTCCAGAGCCATCAGCAGACCGGCTTTCATCTGTGCCTTCGCACGCGCAACCTCGGCTTCCGTCAGCGACTCGACCGAGTCATTTATGACGTCCACCACAACTTCCATCATTTCCGGGGCGTCTGCCGGGTCCGTTCCGGTGTAAAGGCCGAAGAAGCCAGTGTCGGTATAGGGCGCGTGAAACGTATAAATCGAGTAGCAGAGACCGCGATTCTCGCGCACCTCCTGGAACAGGCGCGACGACATCCCGCCACCGAGAATGTTGGTAAATACCTGCAGCGAGAATAGCGACGGGTCGGCTTGCGGCACGCCTTCAAGCGCCAGTGTCAGATGCGCCTGTTCAAGTTCGCGACGCACGACCCGTGTACCACCCTCGCCAAACACCGCGGCCTGCGGCTTCGGCCCCGGCGCCGCAGCGAAATTCGCAAACCGTTTCTCGACCTCAGCCACCACCTGATCGTGATCAATTGCGCCCGCGGCAGCCACCACCATGTCGGGCCCGCGATAGTGCGTTGACAAATAGCCACGCAGCATGTCGCGGTTGAAGCCGCGCAGGGTCTTCGCGGTCCCCAACAGCGAGCGCCCCATCGGCTGGTCGGGATAGCAGAGTTCGTTGAGATGTTCGAACACGAGGTCATCGGGCGTATCCTGGGCGGCGCCGATCTCCTGCACGATGACGTTCTTCTCGCGCTCGAGCTCCTCCGGCTCAAAAGCGGGATTGGCAAGGATATCGGAGAGCACATCAAGGGCGAGCGGGACGTCGGCCTTCATCACGCGTGCATAATACGACGTCGTCTCGGTCGACGTGCCAGCGTTGAGGTCACCACCAACGGCCTCGATCTCCTCGACGATCTCACGCGAGGAACGCCGGGTGGTACCCTTGAACGCCATATGCTCCAGCAGATGCGAAATGCCGTGCTCGTCCGGCTTCTCGTCGCGGCCACCGACGCCAGCCCAGACGCCGAGCGCGGCCGTCTCGACATGGGACATGTTATCGGTGACGACCGTGAGGCCGGAGGCAAGCTTGGAAATCTCAACACTCATCCGGCTACTCCCTGTCTTGCGGGCCGGCTGACCGACAGCACGAATCGCTCCACCTCAGCCTGATTGTTCTTCATTGTCTTCATTTGTTCAGGCTTGGTCATCAATCCATCGAACCAAGCAGGGAGTTTCGGCCGCATGCCGCATGCTGCTTCTACTGCGTCCGGGAATTTCGCCGGATGCGCCGTAGACAACACGATGTTAGGCACCTTGATATCCGTCGAGTCGCGGTCGGCCACGGCCAGCGCCACCGCGGTGTGGGGATCGACCAGTTCGCCGGCCTCGCGCCAGGCGGCACGGATCGCGGCTGACGTCTCGGTCTCGTCGGCACGCCCCGCATCGAATTCCTCACGGACTGCAGCGAGCAAACGATCCGGCAGGACAAAACGTCCCGACTGCTTCAGCGACTCCATCAAACGGCGGATGCCCTCAGCGTCCCGAGCGCTCGCCTCGAACAACAGCCGCTCGAAATTGGACGACACCTGGATATCCATCGAGGGCGAAACGGTGGCGCAAACCTCGTGCAACTCGTAGATGCCGGTCTTGAGGGTCCGCGCGAGAATGTCGTTCACATTGGTGGCGATGCGCAACCATCGAACCGGCAGGGCCATGCGCTTGGCGACGAATCCCGCAAAGATGTCGCCGAAATTGCCGGTAGGCACCGTAAAGTCCACAGACCTTGCGGGCGCGCCGACCGCAACCGCTGATGTGAAATAGTAGACGACTTGCGCAACGATGCGCGCCCAATTGATGGAGTTGACGCCGGACAGCGCGACGGTATCGCGGAAGCTGTGATGGTTGAACATCCCCTTCACGATGGCCTGGCAATCGTCAAAGGTGCCTTCGATGGCGAGCGCATGCACATTGGACGCGCCCGTCGTCGTCATCATCCGGCGCTGAACTTCGGAAATGCGCCGGTGCGGAAACAGCACGATCAGGTCGACATTGCCGAGTCCGGCGAACGCTTCGACCGCGGCACCTCCGGTATCGCCCGAGGTCGCGACCACGATGGTGGTGCGCTGGCCGCGCTTGGCCAGCACATGGTCCATCAGTCGCGAGATCAATTGCATGGCCACGTCCTTGAAGGCGAGCGTCGGGCCGTGGAACAGTTCGAGCACGAACTGATGCGGCGACATCTGGCGCAACGGCACCACCGCCGGATGGCGGAACGTGGCATAGGCCTCGTTCGCCATGCGGCCGAGGTCGGCATCCGAGATCTCACCGCCCACAAACGGGCGAATCACCTCGACGGCGACCTCCCAATAGGGCCGGCCAAAAAATCCGGTCATGGTGTCTGCCGAGAGTTGCGGCCAGTTGGCTGGTACGTACAGGCCGCCATCGCGGGCAAGCCCGGTCAACATCACGTCGCAGAAACCAAGCTCAGGGGCCTCGCCCCGGGTAGAAACATACCGTGTCAAACCGCCCTCCAAAGGTCGGCAATCAGCCTAAGCCTTTGATTTTAGTGAAATTACTTGTCCTCGAAGCAGCAAGCAAGGAGTACCATAATGCGTTTTTCCGTATCGGGAAACCTCCCCGCTGCAGCGTGGCCTCCGCGCAAACGCTTCGTTTGTCGCCGCAGGAGTGGAAACCGGTATTGCGTCGCGACAAAGGCGGAACGCATCTGCGCGGAGACCCCGCTCAAACAAAGTGACAGGAGCGAGATTTGGTCAGGTCGGATCGCGCCTCGAGTAGGCAGACGCCCCCATGTTTGGCCGGAACAAGGCTTCACGTGGCGAGGAGCGCCCGAGCACTGGACGCCGCCCTCACGCTGGCTTTCGAAGGCTAAGGCTAGCGCGTGCTCGCCTTTGAAGGCATGCGGAAGACGTTCACGGTGAAATAATGGACCACCTCACGCATGATCCAATCTCCGCGAATGGTTGATGGCTTGTTAGACGCCGCCTTGAGTAAATCTTCTAATTTCCCCGTCATATTGGTCTTTGCTGAATCTGAAAGAGATGGCGCTTTGTCCGGCCTTTGCCGTTGGGCCGTCATCTTCAAATCTCACATCAGTCCATTCAATATGATCTATTCCAACGTGCAGATTACATGAAATGACGCCGCAGTAGTCGCAACCACAGTGACAACGATAGAGCACCAAGCGATGAGAGCCGAACTGATTCGACGGAATTCTCCTTCCGTTCAATTCGTCAATGTATCGGGCATGAATTTCCGGAAGGATCTCTTTGGTTGACCGGTCAAGATCGCAGCAGCAGTTTCCCAAATCACGTTCTATGCCAAGCAGTGATGAGAGCGAAGTGTCATCAATGATGAACTCAACTGCTTCTGATGCGTGGACCGCCTCATTTATCGAGTATGTGAACTCGATTGTTTTGATGGCCAGTGTGTTCACAATCGTCCTGTCAGGCATGCTGGCTCGTAAGAGCAGGCGGCAAATGCCATAATGCCTTTTTCTGCGCAGGGAAACCGCTTTGGTGGATCAAACCGACCATTCAGCCCTGCTGCAAGCCCCTCGCCCACACGCCGAAGGCAATCAAGGTAGCCGCCGCGAGCGCGAACCAGGTGATGGCGTATTGAAGGTGATCGTCTCTCAAATGCACGTCGAGCGGCCCGGGCCTGGGCGCACCGGTTGCGGAAGCGGGCTTTTCCAGATCAATGTAGAACGGCGCGACCTTGCCCCAGCCGAGTGAACTCGCCATCAGGCGATGGTCGCGCGAAAACCAGAGCCGCTTATCGCGGTTTTCCGCCGGGGTGAGCCAACCTGGCGCTTCGGGAAAACGGAGGTAGCCGGTGAGCGTTACCGGCTCGCCGGTGACGAGCTTCGCCACCGCGCGGTCCTCCACGGCGCGATCCTGCATCAAATTCTCGACGAAGCCGGCATCGATCACGACTGTCTCGCCGCCCGGAAGCCGCGCAGGCAGGAAGGCCCAGGTGCCGGGGACGGTTGCGTCCTTGCGCACGGCAGAACCAGAACTGTAGACCATTGCGTCCGGCAACGGCGCATAGCTCGCCGTGAAGCTGACACGGCGAAACTCGTCGCTGATGGCACGGAGCGCATTCCACTCTGCTGGCGGCGGCAGAGCAACAGGCTTGGCCGCAAGGCGCTCCGTCAGTGCGGCGATCAGTTCATGCTTGGTGACCCGGCGCTGCAATTGCCAGATCCCAAGCGCAATGAAGATCGCCATTATGGCAAGCGTGAACAGCGCAAGACCCGCCGTGCCTTGCCGACGCTTCGTGAAGGCTTTCATTTTGCGCGAAAGCAGTTGCAGTAGTTGTAGGGTGGGCAACGGCGCAAAGCGCCATGCCCACCGTCTCTCCGCAATGATAACGCCGAACGGTGGGCACGCTTCGCTTTGCCCACCCTACGAATCGCTCTCTGCATCACAATCCGGCCTTCAGTGCATGCCGCGCGCCATGGTCTCCGCGCCGTGCCCCCAGACATAAATACAAAGGAACAGGAACAACCAGACCACGTCGACGAAATGCCAGTACCAGGCGGCGAACTCGAAGCCGAGGTGCTGCTTTGGCGTGAAGTGACCGGCATAGGCGCGCACGAGGCAGACAATCAGGAATGCGGTCCCGACTATGACGTGGAAGCCATGAAAGCCAGTCGCCATGAAGAACGTCGCCCCGTAGATGTGACCGGCGAATGAGAACGCGGCGTGGCTGTACTCATAGGCCTGCACGAGGGTGAAGGTTATGCCCAGCAAGATGGTGAGGATCAGCCCGTACTTCAGGCCCTTGCGGTCGTTCTCGAGCAATGCGTGGTGCGCCCAGGTCACCGTGGTGCCGGAGGTCAGCAGAATGAGCGTGTTGAGCAGCGGCAGGTGCCAGGGATCAAACGTCACGATGCCCTTCGGCGGCCATGCTCCGCCAAACAGCGCGTCGCGGGTGGCCTGGACGGGATCGCTGGGGAACAGCGCCGCGTCGAAATAGGCCCAGAACCATGCAACGAAGAACATCACCTCGGAGACGATGAACAGGATCATCCCATAGCGATGACCCAGCTGCACCACACGGGTGTGGTAGCCCTGGTGCTGGGCTTCCTTGATCACATCGGCCCACCACATTGCCATGGTAAAGAGCACGCCGATCACGCCGGCCCCGAACACAAACGGCGCGGCTTCGAACATGTGATGCATCCAGGCGATCGCGCCGAACGCCATCACGAAGGCTGACACGGAGCCGACGATCGGCCACGGGGAAGGATCGACGAGGTGGTAGTCGTGTTGCTTGCCTTGCGCCACAGCCATTGCGGTCTCTCTCCTTAAGGAAATCACTGCTGTAACTCACCTCGCCCCGCTTGCGGGGAGAGCACAGGCCACCGCGGGGGCGGCCGGTTCTTAAAAGACGCCGAAGCAAAGCTTCGGCGTCGCGCGGAGCGATCGAGTGGGGCTCTCCGCGAATCCAACTTTCACCGACTTTGCGGATGCGCCCCTCACCCCAACCCTCTCCCCGTGAAAGAACGGGGAGAGGGAGCGCATCGAACACACTTCCAATTCCGATTCGTTCATTTGGCCCCGGACTTAGGTTTGTTGCCCTCGTTCGAAGCGATCGGCTTGGCCTTCGGTTCGCTGACGGGATAGAACGTATAGGAAAGAGTGATCGTGTTCAGCCCGTCGTTGTCGTGGTCATTTACTATCGACGGATCGACATAGAACACCACAGCCATTTTCCGCGTCTCGCCGGGCGCCATCGTCTGCTCGGTGAAGCAAAAGCAGTTGATCTTGTCGAAATAGGAACCAACGTTGAGCGGCGAGACATTGTAGGCCGCCTGCCCCTTCGTGGTCCGCGCTGACTCGTTGGTCACGGTGTAATAGACCGTCGTGACTTGGCCGATATTGATCTCGATCTCGTTCTGCTCCGGCTCGAACTTCCAGGGCAAACCTTCGGCGACATTGGAATCGAAGCGCACATAAACCTTGCGCGCGATCGCCCCGGTCGCAGGCGCCGACTCGGCAACCTGTGTTGTGCCGTTAAAACCGGTGGCGCGGCAGAACCAGTTATAGAACGGCACCGATGCATAGGCCGCGCCAATCATGAGAGCCACAATGACTCCGCAGATCGAGGCCACGAGCGCATCGCGGCCAAGATGGCGGCGCGCCGACGCGTCAGCAGGCTTCTGACCCTGCGACATTGTCTGCCCCGAATCATCCATCTGTTTCATAGCGGCTGCATCAGCACCGCCGGCCCCTTGACCAGAGTGACCGCGAAAAACAGCACCACAAGCACGCCTAGCGCCAGCGCGGTCGCGATCGACCTCTGACGGCGGCTACGCAGCTGCGCCTCAGTGAGAACGATTCCATCCGGCCTCGGTTTGTCAGTCATGACCTGCCTCATACTCCCGCTATCATTGGAGCAAGCGAGCGGAATACGACCTCGCTAAGCAAGGTCGCAAACAGCGCGAACAGATAAAGGATCGAGAAAGCAAACAATTTGCGCGTCGCACGCAACGATTGGCTGCGCGAGCGACGGCAATAGACATTGATCGCGAGCACCAGCATGCCGGCGCCGAGAATGAGCGAAGCAACTCCGTAGATCGCGTCGAAATAGCCAAGCGGCCACGGTGCCGTGGCGACCGCGACCAGCACCACGCTGTAGATCAGGATCTGGAGCCGTGTCGCATCGGGCCCGGCGACAACCGGCAGCATCGGCACGCCAGCGCGGGCGTAATCGTCGGAGCGGAACAGCGCCAGAGCCCAGAAATGCGGCGGCGTCCAGAAGAAGATGATGAGAAACAGAAGCAGTGGCTCGACTGCGACTGAGCCGGTGGCGCAGGCCCAGGCGACCACCGGGGGCAGCGCGCCCGCGGCACCGCCGATGACAATGTTTTGCGCGGTCCTGCGCTTCAGAAGAAGCGTGTAGATCACGACGTAGAAGAAGATCGTGAAGGCGAGCAAACCACCTGCCACCCAGTTGACGAGCATGCCGAGGGTCATCACCGAGAAAAAGGCGAGCGTGATGCCGAACCCCGTCGCTTCCTCCTTGGTGATACGGCCGCGCGGGACCGGCCGGTTGGCCGTGCGTGACATCTTGGCATCGATGTCACCTTCAAGCGCCATGTTGAGCGCGCCCGCAGCACCAGCGCCGACAGTGATGCAGAGCAGCGAGGTGATGGCGAGAACAGGATGGAAATACCCCGGCGCCATCATCAATCCAACGAGCGCGGTGAAGACCACCAGCGACATGACCCGCGGCTTCAACAGCGCGACATAGTCAGCGACGCTGGCCTCGGAGATCCGGGGACCAACGTCAACTTGGATGGCGTTTTGATCGACGATCGACACTGCTCTACTCGCTTGCAACTACAGAACCTGCCTACTCGACGCGGGGCAGCACCTCGAACTGGTGGAAGGGCGGCGGAGAGGACAGCGTCCACTCCAGCGTGGTCGCTCCTACGCCCCAGGGATTGTTGCCGGCCTGCTGCTTGCGCGCGAAGGCATCGTACATGCAGTAAAGAAATATCAGGACACCGAAGCCTGAAATGTAGGAGCCAATCGACGAGACCAGGTTCCAGCCGGCGAACGCATCGGGATAATCAACAATACGACGCGGCATGCCCGACGCCCCGAGGAAGTGCTGCGGGAAGAACGTCAGGTTGACGCCGATGAAGGTGACCCAGAAATGCGCCTTCGCGAGCGTCTCATTGTACATGTAGCCCGTTATCTTCGGGAACCAGTAGTACCAACCGGCGAAGATCGCGAACACGGCGCCAAGCGACAGCACGTAGTGGAAGTGTGCGACGACATAGTAGGTGTCCTGCAACACCCGGTCGATTCCGGCATTCGCCAGCACGACGCCGGTGACGCCGCCGATCGTGAACACGAAGACGAAGCCGATCGCCCACAGCATCGGCGCGCGGAAGTCAATCGAGCCGCCCCACATGGTCGCGATCCAGGAGAAGACCTTCACGCCGGTCGGCACCGCGATCACCATGGTCGCGACGGCGAAATAGGCCTGCGTCGTCGCGGACATGCCGACCGTGTACATGTGGTGCGCCCACACCACCATGCCGAT
>JGI24705J35276_12238089_pt1 | contig 15757 bp, 12 predicted proteins | sample TergutNt197P4_FD_35276 | JGI IMG/M metagenome (IMG submission 35276) | reverse complement strand
GAGCGCATCCCAGATATATACAAAAGTCCCATCCGAGACCACGTTGCCATTGGCGTCATGAGCCCAGTTAGCTACCCCCATTGTGGAGATTTGGTTATTGGCACTGTTGATGACGGGGGACATGGTTGCTTGGAACGATGGGATTCGCTGCGCTCAACCCATCCTACGGGCTAAAAATCATTTTTCAACACCCTATTGGATGCAGGATATGGCACCATCGACAAATAACCAAACTAAAACATAATTATCAAATATAAATTTATTAATCACAAATGTGAAACAGCAATAAACTTTAGCGTTATCATCGTAATAAAATGAATAATAAATCCTAAAATTGAAAAGTAAAAAGAAACTTTATTCACTGTCACAGAAATTTTATTTCTATTATTTTTCTTGCATTCATTCTGTAATTGTGAAAAAAATGACAAGTTGATGTTAGGAAAAAATGGATTTGTAACTGCATTTTTCACAAGATCATAGTTTGTTTTCTTAGCTGAACGAATAAGGATGCAAGTGCTAGCAATGAAGCTTAGCAGAGATATATCCAACAAAATCTCTAGTATGTTAATGATTGATCTCATGTAACAAATACATATACTGCTATTCAGCAGTGCAGCATCCAACAATTTTATCATTTATAATGCTAACATTATTTATGCTTCCCATGCTAAAGCCACCTCCAAAGCCAAATCTATAATCAGATTCACCAGAAATCAATGAATACGACTTGCCATGAAACAGCGCACCCCAAATAACACCGCCTTTGTCAAAATAAGAATAGCCTGAAACACCATGTTTTTCTGGGCATCTTTTGGTAGTCCCACCAACATCACTTATTGATGAACTACCTTTCAATGCCAAGCCTAATTCCAATCCTAGCAGTCTGTTGAAAATAAGGTTGTTTGTTTAAGCAGAGGTTCTATTCCATCCATTTTTTGATCTTTGACATGGTATTTGTAGCCATTTTTGCTGTGGTTTCGTGCTGTTTGAATCGACCAAGAGTGCAATACCGCTTCAGAGGAAAGTTTTCTCCTTATCCAGAGGCAATCATGCCCAGGTTTCGCATCCGGACCATGTTGTAGGCGGCTGCCGAAAGCGTAAACAACCAATCGATCTTTTCCTCACCCTTGTATCTGGCCTTGCGTAGCCAAGCGATGGTCTTCATCCAACCAAAGATCTCTTCCACCCGCTTGCGTTTCCTCTGGCTGACCGCATAGCCCGCATGACGAGTGGTCCGCCCATCAATGGCGGAACCCTTGACCTTTTGCGCCACATGTGGGGTGGCGTTCAGACGGCGCAGGCCGGTAACGTAATTGGCATAATCATATCCCTTGTCCGCGCCGATGGTGATTCGTTTTCTCCCGGGCACATCGGCAACCATAGACAGCCCAGCCTCACGCTCCGCTATCCCGGTCGCCGGGGTGACACGCGTATCCACGGCAAGACCATTCCGGTTCTCCATCAGGATATGGCCCATAAAATACAGCCTGGCCTCCTTGCCTTCGCCTTTCTTGTACAGTTGGGATTCCGGATCACTGACCGAGACATGGGTGGCATTGCTCCGCTTCTCTCCATGGAAATCCACCTCCGGATTACGGCCGCCGCCGGAAGGATGAGGCTCTTCATCCCTGGGATGAAAACTCTTCAACGAGGCCCATGACTCAATCAAGGTGCCATCCACAGTGAAATGATCATCGGACAACAACCCAGCCTCCTCGGCCTGGCTACAGATGGACCGCAGAAAAAGAACGGCTATGTCGCTTGGGAGCAGCCGCTCCCTGTTCTTGGAATACACCGAATGATTCCAGATCGTCTCGTCCATGGATAAACCGACGAACCAGCGGAAAAGAAGATTGTAATCCAACTGTTCAACCAGCATCCGTTCACTGCGGATCGTATAGAAAATTTGCAGCAACAGGGAGCGAAGCAACTGCTCCGGTGGAATCGATGGCCGCCCTGTCTTGGCATACAGTTCGTGGAAAACAGGAGAAAGCTTCTTCAACGCCGCATCCGCCATGGTACGGATTGGACGCAATGGATGATCCTGAGGCACTCGGGCTTCGGGAGAAAGATAGCTGAACACCTTCTGCTGGTGGATGTCATGACCACGCATATTCCACCTCTATATCAATAATTCCAATATGTTGAATATACATGATCCTCGTGGTTATGTCACAATAAGTGTCTCTGTAATTGGAAGTTCTTCAACAACCTGCTAGGTAGTGGGTGGGACAGGGAAGTTCCATGGCTGTTGTCCTGTGATCATTGCCTTCAATCGGGCGATACGCGCCAGCGAACAGTTAAGACGTTGCGGCTCTATCCGGCCGCTGGCAAGCAGGGCCTCAATCGCCTTAATGCCTTCCCGCACCGCGTCTTCGGTCGGACAGAGATTGTTGCCGACCACCACCACATCCACTCCGGCCAGCACCGCCCGCTGCACGGCCTCCGCATAGGACCAGCCTGCGCTGATGGCCCGCATTTGCAGATCATCGCTGAACACCACCCCGTCAAATCCGAGCGCCCGCCGCAATTGTCCCGTTACCATGGCCGGCGACAGGGTGACCGGGAGTCCGGATGGATCAAGCCGGCGGTTGATCAAATGGGCTGTCATGATTCCGTCGGCATAGCCTGCGGCCAACAGTTGCCGGTAAGGTTCCAGCTCGATTGCCTGCCACTGTTCCGTGGTGTCGACAAAACCCAGGTGCGAATCGCGGCCGGCGCTGCCGTGGCCGGGAAAATGCTTGAGGCAGCAACCAATGCCCCAGCGATGGTGGGCCTCGATGAAGACGCGGGCATGGGCTGCCACCAGGGCCGGATCAACCCCAAAACTCCGCTGGTGGCGGCCGATGATCGGATTATCCGGGTTGAGGTTGAGGTCGACCACCGGCGCGAAATTGAGGTTGATCCCGTATCTGGCCAATTCCGCTGCCATTTGGTCTGCGGCCCGCGCCGTGGCTTCCACTCCTTCGCCGGCCAATTCCATGGCGCTTCGGGAAGCAAGAAAGCCGCTTTTCTGGGTCAGCCGGCAGATTCTGCCCCCCTCCTGATCAATGGCAATCAAGGGCGGACTGGCGGCGAATTGACGCAATCCGGCAACCAATTGCATGAGTTGTCGGGGTGATTCGATATTTTGCACCGAGCCGTCGACATTGCGGGCAAAGAGGATGACCCCGCCCAGTTGGTCGTCGGCCAAGGCCCGGGCAAGCCAATGGTCTAGCCCGACCTCGCACCCGAGAAACCCCACCACGAACATCTGTCCCAGATTCAATCCACTCTCCATCGCCTCACTCTGTCTGTCCTGTCCAGGGATTCTTGCTCGTCGGAAATTTGACAACCAAAGAGCGTCCCCTAGCCAACGACAGGATTCTCCACACATAACACAGTGTATTTATTATACAATAAAAATTATTGTACAACAGCACAAATTATTATACTATAGGCACGAAAATCGCTTACCAAGTATGGTCCGTACTGGGCGATATATCCCGCCACCATAGCTTCCAAGCCAATCATGGGATTGTTATGAACGTGAAAATACTTGATGACCAGGTTGATTTACAGGTTGCCTCCACCATGGAAAACCTACTAACAGAACTGTTCCATTACCGGCTCCAAGCAGAAAAACTCCAGAAAATCAATGCGCTCTACCAGAGAATGGCAGGGATCCTCGACTTGCCGTCCATGATCGAGACCTATTCCATCTGGCTGATGGAATTTATCGACCACGAGCTGATCGGCTACCACAATCCGGACAGGCAGCGCATGCACATGTTCTGCTCTTCTCACGGGCCCAAAAGGCGGGAAGCCATCCAATTGGCACAGGAAATTCTGGAACAACCGTTGAATCAACTGCCGAATGGCGCCCGGACCGCTGGCTTCACCGTCCACCAATGGGTACTCAACCCGGTTGACTGTGAAGGAAGGCTGGTCATCCTGACCGAGGGCAAAACCATGGTCGAGGACGAGTTGCAATTCATCGACGAATCCCTCGCCATCATGGCCGAGCCGTTGAAGCGGGCCTTGGAGTACGAAGAGATCTTCGCCCAAGCCCGCCGGGATAGCCTCACCGGCATGCCCAACCGTTTTGTGTTTGAGGACCGGATCAATGGCATGGTCGAACAGGCACGCCGGTATAATCGCCCCCTCACCCTGGCCGCGCTCGACCTGGATCATTTCAAGGCGGTCAACGACACCATGGGCCATCTCATGGGCGATCAGGTACTCAAGCAGGTCGCGGCCGCCCTGAAGCGGGAAATCCGTCTCACCGACCTGCTGGTCCGGATGGGGGGCGACGAGTTCCTCCTGGTCCTGCCCGACACCAACCTACAGGATGCCAAATTCTTGACAGAACGGCTTTGCCTGGCGGTGGAACAGCTCAACATCGAAACCAAAGCCGGAAAATTGGCAATCAGCATCGGCCTGGCCGAGTGGCAGCCGGACATGACAATCCAGACCTGGCTCGAACAGGCCGACGACATCCTTTACCAAGCCAAGGCCAGCGGCGGGGCACAGGTCGCTATCCAATAGGGCCACCAATCAATCGCCAATCAACCGTCCAGCCGGAACCGCTGGCGTTTTGTTGCAGGCTCCGGTTTACCTCTTTGCCAGCTGAATCCGCAGCGGGATGCGGTGGAGTGAGCGCCCCGTTTGTTCGGTGGTGCCGAGCCGCCAATCCGCGCATTGCAGATCGCTGCCGAGCAACCGCTCGATCTCTCCCACCAGCCCCTTGACATTGATCACCGGATGCCGGCTGAAGACCTCCGGCAGGCCGTAGGTCAGATTGCACGCCAGGCAGTGCCCCGGCCGCTCGTGCAGATTCAAAAAAAAGTCAAGGGTGTTGGCTTGCGGGTCATACCCGGCATAGGTCAAGGCGATATCGTAGGCCCCCTCGCCCGCGTCGCCGAACAGGGCATCGAAAAAAGCATTGGCGCGTTCCGGTGGAAATAAGCCGCGGAGAACCTGTTCTGTGAATATTTGCTCTGGCTGTATCATGGGCTGTGGCTCTTTGTCAAAAATCTGTCTACAGTACATCTCAAACCGGATCCGTCGGCCGCAAGCCGCGGTGACAGACCCAGACGGCTGCGACTTTACCCAGTGGTGAGCGCCGGTGTCAACAGACATTGCGCCCCGGTCCCCGCTGTGGTAGAAGAGCGGCTATGCACTCCCCCATCCCTCCGCCTTTCGATCAGGCCGCGATCTCCTCTCCGTCTTCGTTTGCCGGTCAACTCAATTGCGCGCAACACACCGCGGTCACCCATGGCGACGGCCCCATCCTGGTGATTGCCGGCGCCGGGTCGGGCAAGACCCGAACCCTGGTCTACCGGATGGCCCATCTCATCGACCGGGGCGTGCCGCCCGAATCGATCCTGCTCCTGACCTTCACTCGCCGGGCCGCCCAGGAAATGCTCAGCCGCGCCGCCGAACTGACCGCCGGCTCCTGCCGCCGGGTCATGGGCGGGACCTTTCACGCCACCGCCAATATCCTGCTTCGCCGGCATGGGCATCATCTGGGCCTGGGCGCCAATTTCACCATCATCGACCGGGGCGATGCCGAGGGCATCATCAATCTGCTCAAGTCTTCCCTGGGCATGGCCGGGGCCGGCAAACGTTTTCCTTCCAAACGGGTGGTGATGAACCTGATCTCCGGGGCAGTCAACCGGGCGACCACCATTGAGCAGATGGTCCATGGCGAGCACATTCATCTCGTTGAATTTATAAATGATTTTTATACAATTGCCGAGCATTACCGTCAGTTCAAGCTCGATCACGGCCTGATGGATTACGACGATCTGCTGATCAACTGGAAGCGGCTGCTGGCCGAATCACCGGCCGCCCGCGATGAATTATCGGCCCGCTTTCAGCACATCCTGGTGGATGAATACCAGGATACCAATCTGCTCCAGGCCGAAATCGTGCGGTTGCTGGCCCACCGCCACAGCAACGTCATGGTGGTCGGCGATGACGCCCAATCGATCTACAGTTTCCGGGGGGCTCATTTTGCCAACATCATGCGGTTTCCCGAGCAGTTTCCGGGCACCGCCCTGGTCAAGCTCGAGGAAAATTACCGCTCCACCGAGCCGATCCTGCAACTGACCAACGACATCATCGCCCACGCCGAGAAAAAATTCGCCAAAACGCTCTTCACCAACCAAACCGGCGGCAACAGGCCGCAATTGGTGGCCGCGCCCACCGAGGCCGCCGAGGCGCGCTTTGTGACCGAGGCCATTGTCCAGCGCCAACAGGAAGGCGTAGCGCTCCACGAAATCGCGGTCCTGTTCCGTTCCGGCTTCCACTCGTTCAAGCTGGAGATCGAGTTGGCCAACCACGCCATTGATTTTGACAAGCGCGGCGGCCTCAAACTGACCGAGTCGGCCCACATCAAGGATCTGCTCTCCTTTTTCCGGGTGGTGATCAACCCCTGGGACAACCTGAGCTGGAACCGCATCCTGCTGCAACTCGACAAGGTTGGTCCCAAGACCGTGCAAAAGATCCTGGCTGCCCTCCGGGCCACGGATGCGCCCTTTGTCGCCTTGGCCGCCTTTCGGCCAGCTCCGGCCTGGAAAGCGCAGTTCGAATTATTGACCGCCACCCTTTCGCGCCTGCGGGAGCCGGACCAGATCCCTGCGGATCAATTCGATCTGGTCATGCGCTATTACGAGCCGGTGTTTGAAAAGATGTACTACGACGACTTTCCCAAACGGCGCCGGGAACTCGACCAGATCAAAGCCTTGATCACCGGCTACGGCGACCTGCAATCCTTTGTCGACGATACCGCGCTCGATCCGCCCGAAACCGGGACAGGAACCGAGGCCCTCGCCGACGACAGCCGGCTGGTGCTCTCCACCATCCACTCGGCCAAGGGTTTGGAATGGGACACGGTTTTTGTCATTGGCCTGGCTGAAGGCCGTTTCCCCCATCTCAACGCCATACCGGGCGAACAATGGGAGGAGGAGCGGCGCCTGCTCTACGTGGCTGCGACCCGGGCCAAAAAACAGCTCTACCTGACCTACCCCAAAGAGTTGGTCACCCCGGACCGGCAGCAGATGCGCACCGCCATGTCCCCATTTTTACGGGAGATCAAGCCCGGCCTCTACCAGACAGTTGACCGGGCCGGTGTCATCGCCGCGCCCTTGACCAGCCAGTATCAAGCTGTTTTGCCCCCGGCTCCAGCGGCTAAAATAAAAAATAAAAAAGCCTGTCCGGTGTATTGCGAAGGGATGCGGGTCAACCATGCCTTTTTCGGCCCCGGCCGGATTGTCCTGATCCCGGACCCGCGCCGGGTGGAGGTCCATTTTGACCGCCACGGCAACAAACTTCTCCATCTCGATTACGCCAAACTCGATATACTCGAATAGAGGGTGACCCTGGTATGGGCGCAGCCATGACCATCGTTCAGGCAGAAGAGTGGCTGGACCAGCGCCAACTCTTCACCATTAAGTTTGGCCTTGAGACTACCCGCACCCTGCTGGCCCTGCTGGGCGATCCCCAAGATCAGATGCACATCATCCATATCGCCGGCACCAACGGCAAGGGCTCGGTGGGCGCGAGCCTACTGGCGATTTTATCGGCCGCCGGCTTCCGAACCGGTTTTTTCTCCTCACCACACCTGGTCAACGTCCGGGAGCGGTTTAGGATCAACAACCGGATCATGGCCGAGGCAGATTTCGCCTCGCTGGTCACCAGGTTGGCCGACCTGGCCGACCGCCACGGCCACCAGCCCACCTATTTTGAATGCACCACCCTGCTGGCGCTGATGTGGTTCGCGGAACAGGGGGTTGACGCCGTCATCCTGGAAACCGGCATGGGCGGCCGGCTCGACGCCACCAACGTGGTCACACCGTGCCTGGCCATCATCACCGACATCAGCCGCGACCATGAACAGCACCTTGGGCCGACCATTGCGGCCATTGCCGACGAAAAGGCCGGGATTATCAAACCATACGTCCCCACGGTCTTTTCTGGCCGGGTCCCGGAAGCAGTGCCAGTGATCGCTGAGCGCTGCCAAATGCTGCACAGTCCGCTGTCGCTGTTCGGCCGTGATTTCTCGGCCCAGGCAGCAGCGCCCGGCACCTTCGACTACCACGGTATCTCCGGTGCAACCCTGGCAGAACTCCCCCTGCTGCTCCAGGGCGAGCATCAGGTGGTCAATGCCGGTCTGGCCCTGGCGGCTCTCGAACTGTTGGCCCCGATTTTCCCGGTGCCATTTGATGCGATTGCCTCCGGCTTGCAACAGGTCCATTGGCCGTGCCGCATGGAACTGTTAGAGGTCCTGCACCGGCAAAAAAACGTGCGGGTCCTCCTGGACGGCGCCCACAACGAGGCGGGCGTGGCCGCCCTGGTGCAAGGGCTGCGCACCAACTATGCCGGCTCACGACTGTTGCTGATCTGGGGCAACATGGCAGACAAAAACATGGGGCCATCTTTTTTCGATCTTTTGACCCAGGCGGCAACGGTCATGCTCACCCGTACCGAGTCGCCGCGCTTTGCGCAGCCAAAAGCGCTGTATGCCAGCTTGCCGGCTGAAATCCGCGCCAGAACCAACTGGTGCGAAACCGTGGAGCAAGCCCTGGCAGCCATGATGGATCGGGCTGGGCCTGGCGATCTGGTCTGCGTGGCCGGATCACTGTACCTGACAGGACGAGTCCGCCAGATGCTGATTGAAGATTTTTTGCCGAATGAAGCACGAACAATACTTTAGCGTTGATGCCATCGACGACGCCCTGATCCGGGCCGAACGCAGCAAGGCCAGGGATTTACGCAAAAGCCGTTGGTGGCAGCAGAAGACCGCCGCCGGCACCTGCTGGTACTGCGGCCAGCGGGTCGGCTACCACAACCTGACCATGGACCATGTCATTCCCTTGACCCGTGGCGGCCGCAGCACCAAGGACAATCTTGTGCCCTGCTGCAAGGAGTGCAACAACAAAAAAAAATCCCTGCTGCCAGTGGAATGGGAGGAATACATGACAGCCTTGCACCACCGCAAATAAGGTTTGCTGTACTGCCCCTGATCTCATCAGGTATCTAACAGTTTTCACAACACTTTTACCGCAATCAACCCCAGTGAATGGCTCCACCGGCTAAAGCCGGTGGAGCCATTCACTTTTGGGCAAGCAAAGAAGTAAGAAAAACTGGCAGGGAGGTCACGGCTAGTTTTTTTTGATGGCAGGCCAAAGGCCTTGGAGATGTTGGGGTGCGCGGGCTCACCTCCAACCCATCCAACCACGTGCGCATGCCAGCAGGATCTGGGGCCGTCGGGTTATCCCCGGCCAGGGCCTAGTCACAGCCCGACATCTTATCTTGTTGCTTTTGGTTCGTATTGATTGTCACTGTCACCGGCATGCCCAGCCGGAGTTCCTGATTGGTATCGCAGACGAAAATGCGGGCCCGGTAGACCAGCTTGGTGCGCAACTCGGTGGTCTCGACTGTTTTCGGCGTGAATTCGGCGGTTGACGAGATAAATCCGACCCACCCTTGGTATCGCCTGCCCGGCTGACTGTCGGTCTGGATTTCAGCGCCCATGCCTTCCCGAATCCGGCCGAGATCCGGTTCGCTGATATAGGCCCGGACCCAGAGCGGATTGGTCAGGGCCATGGTCAGGACCGGGGCGCCGGCCGAAGCCATGGCGCCGGGCTCAAGGATGCGGTTGCGGATCACCCCTGTGGCCGGGGCCTGCAACCGGGTGTCGGCCAGGTGCTGGGCTGCCAGCTCTCTGGCCGCCTGCAAGGCCGTCAGCGACGCTTCGGCAGCGGCGATATCTTCCCGGCGGGGCCCTTCGACCGCCAACGACAATTCCTCCTGGGTTGTTTTGAGATTGGCCTGCCACGTTTCCATTCCAGCCAGGGCGCTGTCCACTTCCTGCTGCGAAATACGGTTGAGGTGGAGTAGCGCCTGTTTACGCCCCAAAACCAGCTCCGCCTCCTTGAGATTGGACTGGGCCGCGGCAACCGCCGCCCTGGCGCGCGCTATCTCCTGCGGCCGGCTACCGATCTTGAGCCGCGCCACCTGCTGCGACTGGGCCGCCACCTCGCCGGTCAACCGATCGACTTCCATCTTAAATCGGATAGGATCGAGTTCAGCAACCACCTGCCCCTTCTTGACCTCTGCGCCTTCGTCGACCGTCAGCCCGAGAATCCGCCCACCATCCTGAAACGCCAGCTGCACCTCCCGGATATCAACCGTGCCGTACAGGGTCAGGAGGCCGGCCTCCCTACCCTTTCCCGCCTGATCCGAACACCCGAACGCTGCCAGCAGCAGTGCCGTGCCGGCAGCCGCCAAATAGGAAAAACTCCGCCAAACCACGCCTGCCATCAAGGGATTTTTAATCCTATTTGTTCGTTCCATCGGTGACATGCCCTCGACTATCAAACCTATTCGCCGATGATCTTAACCAGCACCCGTTTTTTGCGCCGACCGTCGAATTCACCGTAAAAAATCTGCTCCCAGGGGCCAAGATGCAATTTTCCCTTGGTAATCGCCACCACCACCTCCCGGCCCATGATCTGGCGTTTAAGATGGGCATCGGCGTTGTCCTCGTACCCGTTATGCCGGTACTGATTGACCGGCTCGTGCGGCGCCAACCGCTCAAGCCATTGCTCGTAATCGTGGTGCAAGCCTGATTCGTCGTCATTGATGAACACCGAGGCGGTGATATGCATGGCGTTGCAGAGCAAAAGCCCTTCCGTGACACCGCTTGCCGCCAGGCATTGTTCCACCTCTGGGGTGATATTGACAAACGCCCGCCGGGTGGGCAGGTTGAACCAAAGTTCCTGGTGATAACTTTTCATGGCTGACTTGCGGAGATAGGGAAAGGGGAGATCAAAACATCAAGATGAGCAATCCCTGGCACAGGATTGGCCCTGTGCCGAGTACCGGATGTTTTCGTCATGTTTTCAAAAAGATGGAACATCGGCGACCGCAAGCCGCCGGGCGCGCTTCAATCGGTGTAAGTGGCTGCGATTTCGCGGAACTGCGTCTCCACCAAGACCAAGGCATCGATCAGCACCGGATCGAAATGGATTCCCTTGCCTTCAAGCATGATGTCCATGGCCTCATCGTGGGTCATGGAACTCTTGTACACCCGCTTGGAGATCAGGGCATCGTACACATCGGCCACGGCCATAATCCGGCCGGCCAGAGGAATGGCCTCACCAGCCAGGCCCCGCGGATAACCGCTGCCATTGAATTTTTCATGATGGCCGCCGGCAATTTCCTTGGCGCATTTGAGAAAGGAGGTCGGGCCAGCCATCTTCTCCAGATTGGCGATGACCCCCTCACCATGCAGGGCGTGATTTTTCATCTCATCGAATTCTTCAGGCGTCAGCTTGCCGGGCTTGAGCAAAATGGAATCACGGATCGCCACCTTGCCGATATCGTGCAGCGGCGCCGATTTTCCCAGCAGCACGATATAGTCAGGGGTCAGTTGGGAAAGAAAATGCCCCTGTTGCACCAAGGTTTCGGCGAGCAGGACCACATAGGCCCTGGTCCGGTGGATATGGCTGCCTGTTTCGGGGTCGCGATGCTCCGCGAGCTCACCCATGGCCTCGATAATGACGTCCTTGAGCAGCTCCGCCTCTTGGGTCCGCTCATTGACCAATCGCTCGAGCCTGGTTCGGTATGCATTTAATTCCAGATGAGTGCGGACGCGAGACCGTAGTTCGGCGCCCTTGAACGGTTTGGTGATGTAATCGACGCCGCCGAGGTCGAAACCCCGGGCCACGTCGTCGGACTCAGCCCGGGCGGTGAGGAAAATGACTGGAATGGAACGGGTGTCCGGGTTTTTACTCAGTTCCTCCACGGTCTGGAAGCCGCTTATCCCCGGCATCATGACGTCCATCAGGATCAACTGGGGCATGGTGTTCGCGATTCGCTCCAAGGCCTGCTCGCCGGTGTTGGCGTAGGCAAAATCGCAATCGAGTTCCTTGAGTTGGGAAATGGCAATCTGAATGTTCTCGGGAACATCGTCTACAACAAAGACCAGGGGTTTCTTCTTGGTCATGGCTCACTCCGGTTAGCCATCCGGGACAATTTGACGAGGAGGCGGTCCACGCCCAGAATATTGGGGTCTTGGGCATGCTGAAGCAACTCTTCACCCAAACGGGTCAAGATCGGTTGGTTCTCAGCCAGTCCCCGCTGCTGCATGCAGGTGCCCAACGAGGCGGCATCGGTCAGGCTGCCGGATAAGACGGCCTGTTGCCGTAGCTCTTCCAGTTCGGCATTCCAGATGCCGTTATTCAGCAAGACAAGGATTTGTTCGTCTTCGTCCATGCTGTCTCCCGGGGCCGGCTGTTGCACGGTGGCAGGGACAACAAAGCGATCAACCACCTCCTGCAGCTCTTCCAGCCGGAAGGGCTTTTGCAAAAAGGCGTCAAACAGGGGGCGATAGTCGTCTTCTTCAAGGATATGCCCGGTCATGACCACCACCGGGATAGCGGTGGTCTCGGGCTGTTCACGCAGTTGGGTGGTAACCTCGCGGCCGCTGATCCCGGACAGATTCATATCCATGAAAATCAAGTCCGGCTGTTCGGTCCGGGCGATGCTCATGGCCTCGGGGCCGGTGTCCGCGGTGAACACCTGGTACGGACTGTCTTGAAAATAGTCGAGGAATACGTCCTTGATCAGCTCAACATCGTCCACCACCAGCAATTTCTTCCGCCCCCCTGGTACGGGCTTGCCCGAAGAAACCGTATCATGCGGGATTGTAATCGATTGGCTCGCCCGCACCTCGTCGAACAACAGGGTGAATTTGGTCCCCAACCCTTCTTTGCTCACCAGTTCGATCCGGCCGCCCATCATCACTGTCAATCGGCTACACAGGGTCAAGCCCAGGCCGCCCGTGCCAAAAGGCTTGGCGCCCGTCTCCCCTGCCTGGTGGAAAAAATCGATGATCTTCCGCTGATCCGCCTCAGAAATGCCGGTGCCGGTATCGTCGATGACAAAACGCAAATTCAAACAATCGGGCTTGTCCTCGGCGGGCACCCCGTCCACCATCAGGCTTACCGCCCCCTCGCTGGTGAACTTGACCGCGTTGCCGACCAAATTTTGCAGGATCTGCTTCAACCGCACCCCGTCAAACCAAACATATTCGGGCAGGCGGTCAGACACCTGGCAGGTGAAGCGGATGCCCTTCTCTTCGGCGACATCCTTGAATAACCCATCGACATCATTGATGATCGACTGCAAACGCACCGAGGTGATCGTGATCTGAATCCGGTCGGATTCGATCTTGGACAGCTCCATGATATCGTTGAAAATCGAGACCAGGGCCATGCTGCTTTTGTGGATGATGCCCACAAACCGTTTTTCTTTGGCCGCAAGCTGGGAATTGGTGAGCATTTCGGTGTAGCCGATGATGGCGTTCAACGGCGTCCGGACTTCGTGATTGATGTTGGCGATGAACTCGCTTTTCATCCGGCGGGCCGAATCCTCGGCAAACGAGTCGGGCTCGCAGGGACACGGTTCTTCTTGCCGCTGCCCGAACCAGTACAGCCGGCTGCCGCCCTGTCCAGCCAGCCTCACCAGTTGTCCCGGCGCCTCGGTCTGTTGCTCCCCTGCCGAAGGCTTTGCCCCCTCAGCCAGCGTTGCCTGTTCCTGTCCGGCAGACCGCAGGGCCATGAAGTCGGGATGGCTCGCCAGCCCAGGAATAAGGTCAAGCAGGCCAACACCGCGCAACGAGGCTTGTTCCCGGGCATAGGCCCGCAGCCCGCTCTGGTTGGCGGCGACCACGTGCAAAGCACTGTCCAATTGCAGGATGGGGATCGGTACCTGATCCATGGCCTGTTCGGCCAGGTGCAGTTGCAGGGTCAATTCTTCCTTATCGTGCCTCAGCCGTTTCAGCAGCCATGGACGCATCACCAGAATCGCGACGATGAGCGTCACCGCAGCCGAAATCAACGGCAACCAAGTGAGCAAAGGTACATCACCCTCCGCCGCAGCGGCAGGCAAGGGGGTAAGTAAGTGGACAACGAGGCAGACGAGGGCGAGCAATACGGTCTTCACCATTACATCATCCTCAAAAGAAAAGTGATTGATCCTATAACTATAGAACCTTTGCGGCCGATTGTCAAAATCAGCGTGGCCAAAGCCAATACCTTCACCTCCGGCCCGGCTGGAGGCGCAAGCAGGCCTGGTTCAAGCCAAGACCAACTGACCATGCGGCTCAGGCAGGCTACGCTTTTAGTCTTTCGGCGGCGAACCTGCGAGCGGCGGCAATGAATCCCGGCGCCCATTCCGGTGTTCCCGAGGCCATGATATGGGTGTAGAGAGCCAGGGTATTGCCTTTCACCAGACCGTCGCGACCACCGCCAAAGCCAGTCCCCCGGTTCATGGCCAGGGTCAGCTCATCGGCTGTCCCATCCCACTGATGCACGATCGAATATCTGAACTCATGTCCCTTGATCCGGGTTCCCACTGGATAGAAACTGTTGGGTTTTTCCACGGTGAAGGCGGAGTAGCCATGGGCCTGCGGCTTGGCTCCAATGGCAAAGGTCACCGGAAACACCCCGGCCAGGGGATACTCCTGATTGTCGAGCAGGATGGAGCGGCCGAGGTAGATCAAGCCGCCGCACTCGGCATAAACCGGCAATCCGGCGTCGATGCGCTCGCGCACCGACCGGCGGAATCCGGCGTTGGCAGCCAGCTCCCTGGCGCTGGTTTCGGGAAAACCGCCACCAATGTACAACCCGTCGAGATCCGGCGGCAATTCCCGAAAACTAAGGGCGTCGATCATCACCAGCCGGGCTCCGGCAGCCGCCAGTGCCTCCAGGTTTTCCTGGTAGTAAAACTGGAAAGCGGCATCACGGAGCACGCCGATGGTCACTTGTGGCGCGGCTTGGGTGCTTTGCGTTAGGGGCAACGGCACCACCGCGCGCATGCGGCCGATGATGGCCTCGAGGTCGAAATGGCGCTCGGCCAACTCCGCCAGGCTGGCCACCGCTTCACTGGCCGCCGCGTATTCCTGATGCGGCGTGACCCCGAGATGGCGCATGGGGAACACATCCCTCTTCAACCGGGGCATGATGCCGAGTACCGGTAAATTGGTGTATTTTTCCAAGGATTGCCGGATCACCGTTTCATGCCGGGCGGTGGCGATCTGATTGAGGATGACGCCGGCAAAGCGGATGCGCGGATCAAAGAGTTGGCAGCCCATGACCATGGCGGCCACGGTTCGGGTGGTCTTGGCGCAGTTGACCACCAACAGCACCGGCAGATCGAGCTGCCCAGCCAATTCGGCGGTGGAAAACTCGCCCTCGGCGCTGACCCCGTCGAAAATGCCCCGGTTACCCTCGATCACGGCAAAGCTGTTTCCGGGGATGCGCCCCTGAAAAGTGGTGGTGATGGCTTCGGCCGACATCAGATAGGGATCGAGATTGTAGCAGGGCTGACCAGAGGCCTTGCCGAGCCAGCCGGCATCAATGTAATCCGGCCCCTTCTTGAACGATACCACCCCATGGCCGCGCTTGCTCAAGGCCGCGACCAGGCCAACCGCGACCACCGATTTGCCCGAACCGCCGCTCATCCCGGCCAGCACCATGCTTCTGACTGTTTCCACCGCGATCAACCCCTGTTGCCTGTTTGCCGCCAAGATGCATCATCATGCGTTTTTTGTATTCCGTCCCGCAGCGACGGCCCGCTCCGGGTTAGGGCCATCCTGTCGGCCCCCGGTCTGCCTCCATCGTGCGTTTTCCGGCCGACCTCATGCCAGGCCGCCTCGTACAAGCGGTTGAGCCGCCACTCCAGCTCAGACCGATAGGCCTCCACC
>JGI24705J35276_12238090_pt1 | contig 15788 bp, 10 predicted proteins | sample TergutNt197P4_FD_35276 | JGI IMG/M metagenome (IMG submission 35276) | reverse complement strand
AGACAATAAAACCCAACTCAATCCGAACACGCCATTCAAGGTGTTCGACTATCTAAAAAAGAATACCGAAAACGGCAATCTTGACGTTGACACACAGACAGCAAACAATTTTGCGTAATTCTATCTGTTGGTGGCTTCGCTTCGCCCATCCGAAACTGCGCAAAGCAAGTGAAAAGTTATAATTTGCCTTTATAATTTCTGCTTTAAAATCCGAATTTCAAAGCGCAACTAAATTATTTTAGAAAACTGTTGTTTTTTTTATAAATATTTTATTTCTTTGGAGTGGTTTTTCAGAGAGTTTTAATGCACTTCTTCTCTTTGCTAAATCAAAAGATTATAAAATGTACTGATAGAAGTTGCCCAATAAATTATTAATCTAAAATATATGAAAAAATTTGTTTTAAAATCTTTGTCTGTATGTTTGCTGTTTGCTGTATTTACAGCATGTGAAAGCAATAAATCTGCTTTCCAAAGCGTAAAATTTGTTGTCAACGAAGCGAAGCAACAAGTAGATGTCATTATTGGAGGAGCTGTGTTCACCTCCTATATCTATCCTGTAAAGGGAGGTATGGCGCAAAAAGACACTTTGCTTGCCAAACCTGTACTGTACCCATTGTATACTTCAAAAGGAACAATGATCACACGCGCATATCCTTTTTATCAAAGTCCTGTTCCCGAACGAACCGACCATCCACATCATGTAGGAATGTGGTTTAATTTTGGTGATGTAAACGGCTTGGACTTTTGGAATAACTCGAATGCGATTCCGGTTGACCGTTTGGCATCTTACGGCACAATACGACACACCAGTATCATCAGTACACAAGACGGTGCGAAAGAAGGTGTTCTGACTGTAGCCGCCAATTGGGTCAACATTGATGAACATGTATTGTTGAAAGAAGAAACTACATTCGTTTTCCGTGGCAAAGGTGATTGGCGTTTCATTGAACGAATTACAAAACTCACCGCCCAGCAGGAAGTGGTAACATTTACCGACAATAAGGAAGGGGTGATCGCTATCCGTATGGACAGGGCATTCGAAGAACCTACCAATAGTCGCGCCGAATTCATTGATTCACATGGCGTTGTAACCAGAATAGAGCCAAATAATGAGGGTGTAAACGGTTTATACCGTAATAGCGAAGGCATGGAAAAAGAAGCAGGTGTATGGGGTAAACCTGCCAGGTGGGTAAGCCTGTCTGCAAATAAAAATGACGAAAAAATTACCGTTGCAATAATTGACCATAAGCACAACTGGGGCTATCCTGCTCATTCGCATGCGAGAGGTTACGGATTGTTTGCTACAAACAACATGGGAAACAGGGAGTTGACAGCCAGAGGTGAAGATCCTGAACAAAGGCCGTTGTTTCAGGAAAAACTGAATCCCGGACAATCAACTACATTCAGACATCTGATTGTCATTAAGACAAACGGCTTTGCTACGGACGAAGAAATTAATAAAATTTTTGACGAGTTTAATCCATAGAATTCATTTATCGCATTATACTTAAACTATTAAATTTTTACTACAATGAAACAATCAAGAAGAAAATTTTTAGCTACGGCTATGACAGGCGCTTTAGTAACAGCAGCTGCGCCTATTGCATTTGCTGAAGAGAAAATGATTAGTGAACCGATGATCCTTCAGAAAGGCGCAATCGGTGCAAACGATCGTATCCGTGTTGCCGTATTAGGAGTAAACGGAAGAGGTGGAAGTCATATCAGTTCGACCATGAGACTGGCCGAATCGGATAATGTTTTGGTGACTGCCTTATGCGACCCTGACATGAATGTATTGCAGACAAAAGCAAAAACTTTTGAGGATAACTACAAACAAAAGGTAGCAATCCAGCAAGATTTCCGCAAGTTATTAGAAAGCAAGGAAATTGACGCGGTAACAATCGCTACACCCAATCACTGGCACGCATTAATGGCTATAATGGCCTGTCAGGCAGGGAAAGACGTGTATGTGGAAAAACCCGGCACACACAACATTGCCGAAGGCAGGAAATTAATCGAAGCCGCTTATAAATACAACAGGATAGTGCAGCATGGCGTTCAACTGCGCAGCAATGAAGCTGTTCGTGAGGCCGTACAACATCTGCGTGACGGCCTAATCGGTAAAGTATATTTTGCCCGCGGTTTAGTATTTCGTTCTCGTGCCGATATCGGGAACAAGGGTATTTCAAAAGTTCCGGCAGGATTGGATTACGATCTTTGGTGCGGTCCCGCTCCAATGGTACCGTTCACTGAAAATTTGGTGCATTATAACTGGCATTGGCATTGGAATTATGGCAATGGCGACGTAGGTAATCAGGGTATCCACGAAACCGACCTTTGTATGTGGGGATTAAACGTGGGACTACCCGAACGTATTACTTCCATGGGCGGAAAATTTCTGTGGGATGACTGTAAAGAAGTGCCCGAATTGCACACTGCTCTTTATCATTATCCGAAGGAGAAGAAAATGATCCAGTTTGAAATACGTCCCTGGTATACAAATATGGAAGAGGGAATCACTCCGACAGCTAATATTGCCGTTGGTAATATTTTCTATGGTGATAAAGGCGTTTTGGTAGTCAATGATTACAATGAATACTCCACATATCTTGGCCGTAACAGAGAGAAAGGCCCAAGCAACAAAACTACCGGCGATTTACATTTCAAAAACTGGTTTGACGCCATCCGCGCTCGCGACATGAGCATACAGAATGGTCCCGTTGAAAGCGCTCACATGGCATCGGCGCTGGCGCATTTAGGCAATATTTCTTACCGGTTGGGGCGTCATTTGAACTTTGATCCTGTAGCCGAGCGTTTCATCGGCGACGAAGATGCAAATAACATGCTTACACGCCAATACAGATCTCCGTATGTCATGCCTGAAAAAATCTAATTATTAAATATTAATAATAAAAATAATACAAATATGAAAAATATAAATTTGGAACGAGTAAAAAAGCGCAAATTAATCAATTACGTTTTTCTCTGTTTTTTGGGATTCTTATTAAGTATGATTACTGTACAAACTTTTGCACAAGGCATTGCAATTACCGGAACTGTTTCCGACAATGAAGGTACATTAGCGGGTGTTGCCGTTGTGGTGAAAGGGACCACCACCGGTGCGATTTCCGACATTGATGGCAAATTTTCCATTAATGTACCTAATACTGACGCGATTTTGCAATTTTCCTATATAGGTTATCTCACCACTGAAAATGTAGTTGGCAATCAAAGAACGATTAATGTAGTATTACGCGAAGATACACAGATAATTGATGAAATTGTGGTGATTGGTTACGGTGTGGCAAGAAGAAGCGACATTACCGGTTCTGTGGCAAGAGCAGATCTGTCGGCAAGAGAAAGCGCTCCTATTACAAATGTTGCAGACGCACTCAGGGGATTGGTGCCCGGGTTGAATATCGGATACGGTAGCAGCGGAAATAACAGAGCAGGCAATTCAGGTGATATAAACGTGTCCATTCGTGGTCGAAATTCACTTGGAGGGTCAACCATGCCCTTAATTGTGGTTGACGGAGTCATCTATCGTGGAAACATTGACGATCTGAATATGTCCGATATTCAAAGTATCGACGTCCTTAAGGATGCCAGCAGCGTTGCTATTTACGGTTCTCAGGCTGCTAACGGCGTTTTGATGATTACTTCCAAAAGCGTTAAAACTATCCAAAGACCTACTATTGAGTATAACGGAAATTTCGGGATTCAAAAAGTTGCAGCAAGAAAAAAAGATATGTGGGGGATCAACCGTGAAGATTATGTCTGGCAAATAGAGTCGTGGGACTGGTTAAATTCCAGACTGGGGCCGGATTATATTCAGAAGAATCCAGACTGGGATATCACCAGAAATTTCAGGCTGACATCACAACGCGAAGGATGGGTTGATGGGACGGATACCCCCTGGATGGAATTAGGAACAATCGATATGCCCTACATATTGAATCAGTCGGTCTCCATTAGAGGCAGAGGTGAGGCTGTCAATTATTTTCTTTCTTTTGGATTGATGGATGAAAAAAGACTAATCATTAATGATAAGTTTAGAAGATATAACTTCAGAGTAAATCTGGAAACTGATCTTACTAAGTGGCTCACGATAGGGATGCAAGCTTTTTTTTCCATAGGCGATACATCAGGGCAAACACCTGATATGGGTTCGGTTGCCGGCGAAATACCTCTCATAAGGGCATATAACAACGACGGCACTATTTGGGCAAGACCCGACCGCGGAAGCATTAATATTTTGACTACCATTCAAAATGAAGACTTGAACATGCGCTATAGACTAAACGGTAATTTTTATGCTAATGTCAACCTGCCCATTGAAGGATTGATTTACCGTGTTCAATTTGCCCCAAATTTAAACTTTTCCAGACAATACCGTTTCGATTATACACAAAATGGGGACACAGGGCAAGGCTATAAAAATTACACGTACGGTAATATGTGGTCGCTTGATCATCAGGTTAATTATATTCGAAAATTCGGGATACATAATGTGAATGCTACTGCAGTATATGGTGTTGATAAGCGGGTAGAGGATGGAACTAATTCAAGGGCAAACAATTTTACCGATATGACTTTGCATTATAACAATCTCGGTGGAGGTTTAGCTACTATAAATGAGATAACTTCAACTTCATGGGAAGAAGCATCCTTGTGGTGGATGGGAAGGTTGATTTATACACTTAAAGATCGTTATGTTCTTACGGGGACTATCCGTCATGATGGTTTTTCAGGGTTTGGCGAAAAGCATAAGACCGGTAATTTCCCATCTGCTGCGCTTGCATGGCGTATAAGTGAAGAGGATTTTTTCAAAACAGCCGTTCCAATGGTGGAAATGCTTAAGTTTAGAGTCTCTTATGGTAAAGCAGGCAACCGGACGGCAGGACGTTATTCCACCCTGGCACAAATGGGTGTTTATAACCCATTTCGAAGTTCTTCGACTGCTGTTGACGGTATTATCAAATACCCGTTTGGCGACGGTGCAACACCTCAATTAGCTCAGGGTATAAGAACAATGGCTAACCCAAATTTAAAATGGGAAACTTCCGCCTCGTTTAATATTGGGGCTGATTTCGCCTTATATAAAGGTAGATTGTCAGGAACTTATGACTTCTATTATAAGAAAACAACCGACTTGATTTATAACATTCGTATTCCGGCCATGAACGGAGCATTTCCTATGGGTACTGATTCTGATCCATTCATTGAAGTAGCAACCAATATCGGAACAATGCAAAATGTGGGACATGAGTTTTCTCTTATCGGCATTCCCGTACAGACAAAAGACCTTCGCTGGACTGTTACCTTCAATTATTCCAGAAACCGAAATAAAATTCTCAGTATTTACGATAGTGGTGCCGGAACCAATACCAACGATTTGATCAATGCCGGTATTTTTATTGGTCATCCGTACGGCGTTAATTATGATTATAAAATCATAGGAATGTATCAATTGGAAGATGAAAGACAAGGTACGATAAAAAAAGGCGCTTATCCCGGAACATATAAATTCCTTGATGTAAATGGCGATGGAGAACTAAAACCGGAAGATGATAAAATGATACTGAGCTATCGAGATCCGTCATTTGCCTTTAATATTCGAAACTATATCACCTATAAAGGATTTGATTTGAACATAATTATCAATTCCATACAGGGAGGTAAAGATTTTTATTATGGTCGTCCCGCAGGTGATGGATTTTCGGAAAATAATTCAAATTATTATTCCCAACCTAAGCATGATTGGTGGTTGCCCGAAAATCCTAACGCAAGATACAAAAGACTTGATAAGATTGATGCGCAAACTATTAATAGTACGCCATACGTTTCACGAAGCTTTATCCGCCTACAGGAGCTTTCCATTGGATACAGTTTGCCCAAGTCAATGTTGAATATAATAGGAGTGAGGCGTGCAAGGGTTTTTGTAAGCGGAACAAACCTCTTGACCCTTACTGATTGGGATGGCTGGGATCCGGAAGCTGGACAGGGATTGGATCTTTCAACTACCTATCCGGTTATGAAAGTCTACTCAGTCGGTTTGAATTTTGAATTATAATTATTAAAAAGCATCATTATGAAAAAAATTAAATTTATTATTTATATTTTAGGGGTGTTAGGACTCTTTTCTTGCAATGAAGAAAAATGGTTAAAGGAAACTCCATTAGACTTTTATACCCCTGAAAATTCGTATGAAACCCCTGCTCAGTTCCAAAAATCATTAAATTATATCTATGATTTGATTCGCTGGTGGAATTTCAGATACAACGATGAATCCAGCGGCTTTCAACATCATTTATACATCGGGAGTGATATGTATTACCATGGACACCCCAATACTCTTGAAGATAATTTAAACAATTACGGTGCATGGATTATTCCTGTCCGTGATCATGTCAATAGAAACTGGAGTACTTTTTACAATGGGGTAAGCGCAGCCAATGTCATTCTTACAAAGTTAGAGACTAATGCATCACAGGTACAGGAAAATGACAAAAAGAGATTCAAGGGCGAAGCTTTATTTTTCAGAGCATATTATTTCAGCCGGCTGGCACATATCTGGGGAGATGTTCCCCTTATTACCGAAATGATAACAGAACCTAAAAATGATTTTACACGCGATCCTCGCGATAAAGTCTATGAACAATGTCAAGCCGACTTGGAAAATGCCATTATGTTGTTGGATAATATTGATTTAGTGGCAGATGGTGCAGTAAACAAGCAAGTAGCGCAACATCTTCTGTCAGAGGTATATATTTGTCGTGGAAATTATTCAAAAGCCATAGAAGTTGCCAATGCCGTAATTAATTATCCTAAAGTGGGGTTAATGACAGAACGATTCGGAAGTTATAAAGATGATCCAACGAAAGATGTGTTTTTTGATCTTTTCAGGGAAGGCAATACCAATCGGAAGTCAGGTAATACGGAGGGCTTATATGTCATACAATATGATTGGCAAAACGGATCGCCTTATTTATGTAATCGCAGTCGTTACCTCATGCCTCAGTTAAGAACTGCTGTGACATTGAAAGTAGGTGGTACCGACATCAATAATCCAGCTGACCGAACTGCGGCAATTCCCGATTTTACTATGGAAAATGGTGGAAGGGGAAATGGTTACTTTCCTACGACATATTACTTCAGACAAATAATTTGGCAATCCGATTTTGACAACGACATCCGCAACTCAAGTTGTAATATTTTTCGGGACTATATCATTGATAACGTCGGAACGAAGAATGCTGCGGGACAGTGGACTGTTGAACCGGCAGCCGGACATGGGCAATGGCTTATTAAAGACGGATGGCTTTATGAACCTGACACATTCAGCTATGTTTATCCGCAAGTGACTAAATTATGTGCTTTTGAAGGTTTGCCCAATGAAGCTTATGAAACATCCGGTGGAGTTAAGCAGATAACCGCTTTAGGGAATCATAAGGTGATAAACAGCAATGATTATGCAGTAGGCTCATTCAAAGACGAATACCTGATTCGCTTGGCTGAAACATATTTATTGCTTGCCGAAGCTTATGTGTTGAACAATCAACCACAGCAAGCAGCTGACGCCATTAATGTAGTTAGGAGTAGGGCAAAAGCCTCGCCTGCCACAGCGGAACAAATGAATATTGACTATATTCTGGATGAACGCGCCCGCGAATTAGCAGGGGAAGAAGTTAGAAATATAACGTTGTTCCGTATGGGAAAAATGGTAGAACGAGCAAGAAAGTACGGCCCGGCTGGAAATAAAGTGCTTGATCACCAAAACCTGTATCCGATTCCGTATGCTGAAATAGAAAAAAATATCGGCGCTGTGTTAACACAAAACCCTGGATATTAAAAAGATAATAGCTATATTTAATAATTTGCAGTAAAAACAAAAACTCAACCTCTTTATTTTGAGATGGTTGAGTTTTTTGTCTTGTTTGGGTATCCATAAGGTTGAAAATGGAAAATAAGGAGTTTTGAATGAAAAAGTTTCTAAATTTTTCAACATAACAATTAACCACTAACTTTAACCTCCCTATTTTCTCGTTATTACTATTAATAACCCAATACTACCGCCGCAATAGCGTTACGGTAGTATTTCAAAATCCTTGATTGAATATGAATTGCTCGTAAACCATTAGATGGCTTAATTAATTAAAAATCAGGTTATATCGCTACATGAACGACTGTTGTGCTACGAGCATTCAAGATGAGATTGACAATCTTATGGTTTGATTTTTATTTGACGAGCTTGGTTAATTAATTTTTTTTCTTGTACGTTTGCAAATTATTTGTAAAATTATTTATAGTTTTAAATGTCCATAGAGGATGAATCCGTTTTTTCTTCTGTGAAGGAAACGGACGGACTGCCCGCTCACTTTTTTATTGGTATATGATCAAAAACGGTTATTGGCTGGTGGAATATATGTCGATTTCGCGAATTATTTACAAGACGAAAAAAATGTACGAAAAATCTTTTCTTTATACCGAATATGATGATAATGATTTGACATACTTTATTTTATATAATCTGCGAACAATGAAAAAAGCGTTTGAAGAATTAACACTTTATCTCAAACGCAAAACAGAAGAAAACAGCAGCATTGTATTGCTTGCCAACATAAAGGGAATAAATCCGCGTCAAGCACAAATCATAAAAATTGTAAAGGAAAATCCCAATACCTGCCTTTTGGTAAAGGAAATAGAAAATCGTTTTTCAATAGGTAATCAAACTTCCCGCACCGATTTATACGGTTTGGTTAATCTTGGTTATTTATCTGAAATACATATAAATAAACGAAAAATAGCATTTATAAAATCTAAAGAATTTGATGCCAAACTTTATGATTTTTCATAATTTTTCACTAATTAGGAAAAAATAGTATTGAATTGTTATATAGCTACGTGCTTGCCTGAAACGCTAATGCGTACATGCGCATTTGTTTCAGGAGGGAAACTAATCCGTTGGAGCGGGTAGGGGATAAGTGGTCTTTTAAACCGATTTTTTCAATAAAATACAGGTCGGTTTCTAAAATTTCCTGGGGTGAGTGTGCTGAAAGCGCTTTGATCAACAAGGCAACGATTCCTTTCACAATCAACGCATCGCTTTCAGCCTGAAAGTAAACTATGCCCTCTGTATATGTAGCATACAGCCAGACACGGCTTTGGCATCCTGCAATTAAATTACTCTCCGTCTTGTATTTATCTTCCAATGACGGCAACGCATTTCCCATTTCTATCAGTAAAGCGTATTTGTCCATCCAATCATCGAACACATCAAATTCTTCGATGATATTATTTTGTATTTCGTTAATTGTCATAAATAAATTATTACTAATTGAATAACTGAATAATTGATTTTCATTGTTATATATTAACCGATAACCACTGATTCGTAATTGCTTCCCTTTGGAAAGCCAAACATTGTTTAATTTTTAACACGAATGTAAAGTCGTAATTTTTAATTCGTAATTGCATTAAGCAGTGTCTGCCCGACTGCTTTCAGTGTTTCACGGTCAATATTATCCATCGTATCCTGCTGTGTATGCCAGTGAGCGCCAAAGCCATGTGTTGTTGAGGGATCATAGTTGATAATATCTATACAGGGTATTCCGCGTCCTTTGATTACATATAGATGATCATCGGTGATAGAGCCTCCCGAAGCATTCACAAAGAATTTGCCATATCCTAAATTCCGGGCAGTATTCCATACCCTTTCCACAACCGGCGCTGCATATTGAACGGAAGTGGATTCCTTATAAAATGTAGCATTTTTAGTCCCAACCATATCCAACAGAATACCATATTCCGCCTTGTAATTCGGCACATGCGGATTCTTTGCCCAAAATTGAGAACCAAGCGCCCAGGGATCCTGACTGTAATCGTGCAAGAATGCCGGCGGCCCATAGTCTTCCGCATCAAAAAAGATAATATCTATCCCTTTATCAAGTTTATTTAAGTGTATCAGTCGTGCAATTTCAAGTAACACTCCTACCCCACTTGCGCCATCGTCTGCTCCGTCAATCGGTTTATAATGATTGTCTATATTTGTGTCCTGGTCTGAATACGGACGCGAATCCCAATGTGCAAAAAGCATTACACGTTTTGTTTGTTCGGGATTAAAGGCGCCAATGATATTGCTTGCCTGAAGCCTGTCGCCATTGTAGGCAGTTAAAATGGCATCCTGTACATATACCTGTGCGCCAAATCGTTCCAGTTCGGATGTAAGATAGAGGGCACAGGCTTTGTGAGCTTCCGTATTGGGAACACGGGGGCCAAACCCGACTTGCTGCGCTACAAAAGCGTAGGCGCTATCCTGATTGAAAACAGGAACTGAAGCCTTATTTGTCATTTCAGGCATTGTTGTTGTTATTTTATTCGTTACTGTCTTTTGTCCGCAACATGACAAAAACAAACATCCTGTCAGTAAATAAATTATCTTTTTCATACCTCTGTTATAGTTTTCAGTTTCAATTTATCATTTTATCGCTGCAGGCTTTTATCTTTTCGTCATTCTTCATTCCGTGCGATTGTATTCCCGTAATTCGTAATTTTTAATTCGTAATTGAATAGGGCGTAAGCCTTACGCCCCTACTTGTACCGAATGCATTACTCGCAAAAAATTTCCGCCCCATATTTTTCGGATACTTTCGTCATCATAACCTGCATCCAACAAACGCATCGTTATCTGAATCAACTCATTGGCGGCACGACATCCGATCACTTCGCCATCGCCATCAAAATCAGAACCTATTCCCACATAGTCTATTCCAACCAAATCCACTACATATCGAATATGGCGAATCACATCGCTTAACGATGCTTTTTCAGGTTCATGGTTGATAAATTCCTTATACAGGCAAATCTGCATAACTCCTCCTGCTGTAGCTAATGCCTTAATTTGTTTGTCACTAAGATTGCGCCGGTGATCAGTCAATGCGCGGACAGACGAATGGGATGCGATAACAGGTACCCTACTATATTGTAATACATCATAAAACGTTTTTTCCGAAGCATGCGAAACATCTATCATTATCCCCAGCCGATTCATTTCCGTCACAACTTTTTTACCAAAAGGGCTCAAACCATTCCATTCTGTTTTGTCAGCAGCCGAATCGCAAATATCATTATTCCCGTTATGACACAAGGTGATATAGGTTACGCCTATATCTTTAAATAGTTGAAGATTAGCAATTTCTTTTCCTATGGCATAGCCGTTTTCTATTCCTATGAAAACAGCCTTTTTCCTTGCTTCTTTTAAATGCTGCAAATCATCGGGGGTTCGGGCAATCGCCATTAAGAGCCTCCCCCTTGCCCCCTCCAAAGGGGGATAAATCATCCGTTCCTGTTTGATTACTTGAGATAAGCGTTCTATGGCATAATCTGTTGCTTTTTTTGAGGAAATAACGTCACGTTTCCCTTGTGGGATATAAGCCACCATACAAACTGCATCCAAATACCCTTCCGTCATTAAGGGGATATTTACTTTTCCGCCTTCTTTCTTTCCCAAATCAAACGCGCCGGGGAAAAGCATGGGCGTATCGGTATGCGAGTCAATTGTGATTATTTTTTTATGCAATTTTTTAGCCGCTGCAAATCGTTTGGCACAACCAATATGATAACGGAACAACGCCAACATTTCATCATTGCCACCTGCCGCCATTGGTTCAGGGTGCCATTGTACGCTTATTATGGGGTATTCGGGATGCTCCATCGCTTCTATCAGACCGTCAGGCGAGATGGCTGTTGTGATAAATTCGGACGCAACTTCTTTTACGGCCTGATGATGGAATGAATTAACCTGTATGGCATCTCTACCTTGCATTATCAAACTTAGCTTTGAATTTTTACCAATGATTTGCACGGTATGCGTAGCACAGTCGCGAGGTTCGGTCTGACTGTGTTGGATGGCTTCGAGTGAAAATTGGGAATTAATATCCTGATATAAAGTACCTCCAAAAGCGATATTAATCAGTTGATGCCCCCGACAAATCCCAAAAACAGGAAACTGTCGGTTAAATGCTAATTTCAGCAGCATAAAATCGTACGTATCACGGTATGTGTCAATATCGCCTGATTCGGGTATGGGTTCTTCGGATAAAAAACAAGGGTCTATATCTCCTCCACCCGACAAAATCAAGCCGTCTATTTTATTTAAAATGCCTGATAATGCACCCACATCAGCCACAACGGGTATCAGTACAGGTATGCCTCCTGCCAGCATAACTGATTGAAAATAAGGCGCTGCAATACAGGAGAGACCTTCTTTTCGGTTCGCAGAAATGCCTATTACAGGTCGCAAATCAGGAAAGTTGGCAGTTTGTTTTTCAATCTCTGCGTACAATGTTTCAAGCAGGGGTGACATAAATCTTACAGTATGAATTATGAACGAAATATCTTTTCTAATTCCTAATTCCTAATTCCTAATTGATTATGTGTCTATATTGGCATAAGTGGCGTTTTCTTCAATAAATTCGCGACGTGGACCGACATCTTCGCCCATCAACATAGCAAAAATAGAGTCTGCTTCAAAAGCATTCTCAATTGTGATTTGCTTCATTGTACGGTTTTCAGGACTCATAGTGGTCTCCCATAGTTGATTTTCATTCATCTCGCCCAGACCTTTATACCGTTGTGTATGGATTTGACTCTCGTTTCCTCCAGCATATTTATCAATAAATACCTGCCGTTGCTGATCTGTCCAGCAATACTCCTCTATCTTGCCTTTTTTACATAAGTAAAGAGGCGGAGTGGCTAAATAGACGTATCCTTTTTCAATCAGCCCACGCATCCGACGGAAGAAGAAAGTCAGAATCAAGGTGGCTATATGACTTCCGTCCACATCTGCATCAGTCATTATCACCACTTTATGATATCGAATCTTGCTCATGTTGATTGCTTTCGGATCATCTTCCGTACCAATCGTTATTCCTGTTGCACGAAATATATTCTGGATTTCTTCACTGTCGAAAATCTTGTGATCCATCGCCTTTTCCACATTCAGGATTTTTCCACGTAATGGCAAGATTGCTTGGAAATTACGATCCCTTCCTTGTTTGGCTGTTCCTCCGGCTGAATCTCCTTCAACAAGGAACAATTCACATTCCTCCGGATTTCTCGAAGAGCAATCGGCTAATTTCCCTGGTAAGCCTCCTCCGGTCATTGCTGTTTTTCGCTGAATCAACTCGCGTGCTTTCCGTGCAGCCTGCCGTGCGGTAGCTGCCAGAATCACCTTATCTACAATAATCTTGGCTTCTTTGGGATGCTCTTCCAAATAATTGCCCAATGCCTCGCCAACTGCCATATCAACTGCACCCATCACTTCGTTGTTTCCAAGTTTGGTCTTTGTCTGGCCTTCGAATTGCGGCTCTGCCACCTTTATAGAAATAACGGCAGTAAGCCCTTCGCGAAAGTCATCTCCCTGAATTTCTACTTTTGCTTTCTCAAGCAGTTTAGAATCTTCAGCATATTTTTTTAATGTACGTGTCAACCCTCTGCGGAAGCCGGCTAAATGTGTTCCTCCTTCTATCGTATGAATGTCATTCACATACGAAAACACACTCTCATTATAAGAGGTATTATATGTCATGGCGACTTCAACCGGAGTTCCCTGTTTTTCGGTAACAATATGGATTACATCATTGATAAGCGACTCTTTCGCACGGTCAACATAACGCACAAATTCTTTTAGTCCGTCTTCCGAATAAAACCGTTCTGTTTTGTACGATCCGTCTTCTTTTACTATGCGTTTATCTGTTAATGATAATCGTATGCCGGCATTCAGAAAAGATAATTCGCGTAAACGATTTGCCAATATTTCGTACTTGTATTCTGTGATAATAAATATCGAACTGTCCGGTCTGAATGAAATAGTTGTTCCGGTGCGGTTGCTTGTTCCAACTTCTTTGACGTCGGCTAAAGGTTTTCCAAGAGAAAATTCCTGCATATACAATTTCCCGTCACGATGCACCTCTGCTTTCAAGTACGAAGAAAGAGCATTTACACAAGATACGCCGACACCATGCAATCCGCCAGATACTTTATAGGTCCCTTTGTCGAACTTTCCTCCCGCATGCAAAACGGTCAGGACTACTTCCAAGGCTGATTTGCCTTCTTTTTCATGAAAATCAACCGGTATCCCCCGCCCATCGTCTATTACAACGATTGAATTATCTTCGTTAATAATTACTTCAATATTGGAACAAAAACCGGCCAATGCTTCGTCAATCGAATTATCCACCACTTCATTGACCAAGTGATGAAGACCTTTCTCGGCAGTATCTCCAATATACATGGCCGGACGTTTGCGAACAGCCTCTAATCCTTCCAATACCTGAATATTCTTTGATGAATATTCCCCATTTGTTACATTCAATTCTTCTTCAATCATAAGTCTCTTTACATCTTTTTTTTAAAAAAAGCAAACAAAGGTAGTCATTTTTTGGGAATAAAAAAAAATTTAAAATAAAACCGCGGTGTGTCTCATAACGCGGTTTTATTTTAAATGATTAAGTAGCCCGTAGGGGAATCGAACCCCTCTTTCAAGAATGAGAATCTTGCGTCCTAACCGATAGACGAACAGGCCTTGAAAGAAAACGCCGGCTTGTACAAGACCGGCGTCAGTTTATTTGACAGAAAACAGCCTTGTGCGATTATGTTAGCGAATGAACGTGCTTCGCCAGTTTTGATTTCAGATTGCCTGCTTTATTCTTATGTATCACATTCTTTTTTGCCAACTTATCAAGCATCGAACATACTTTTGGATACAAAGTTTCTGCATCTTTTCTGTCTGTAGTGACGCGTAATTTTTTCACAGCATTTCTTGCTGTCCTTGCATGATACCTGTTTCGCAGGCATCTTGCTGTTGTCTGGCGTATTCTCTTAAGTGATGATTTATGATTTGCCATCTTATCTCTTAATTTTTAATTCTTAATTTTAAATTGATTTGTAGCCCGTAGGGGAGTCGAACCCCTCTTTCAAGAATGAAAATCTTGCGTCCTAGCCGATAGACGAACAGGCCTCTTTTGCCTCAAAAAACATCGTTTTTTAATTTGCGACTGCAAAGGTAGCAATAATAATTGAATCTTGAAATAAATTTATGAGAAAATTAAAAATCGTTTTTTTTCAATCAGTGTTTTTTATATAAATAAATTTTGAAGATTATGTTTTGTACTTTAAACTTAATGGTTATCTTTGCACAAGATAACCATTCAGAAAACAATTATGAATACATCAATTAAGTGTGTTGGAGTATTGACCTCAGGAGGCGACGCTCCTGGAATGAATGCAGCAATTCGTGCAGTCACGCGTGCTGCCGTTTATAATAAAATGATGGTAAAAGGGATCTATTATGGTTTCAAAGGGCTTATTACAGGCGAAATAGAGGAATTTCAATCACAGCATGTGAGCAATATAATTCAGCGAGGCGGTACGATCTTAAAATCTGCCCGTTGCGAACCATTCAAAACATCGGAAGGTCGCATGCAGGCTTACGATACCTTATGCAAAGAAAAGATTGATGCCTTAGTTGTGATTGGCGGCGACGGGAGCCTTACCGGCGCAAGATTATTTGCCCAGGAGTTTAATCTCCCCATCGTAGGACTGCCCGGAACGATTGATAACGATTTGTATGGAACAGACATTACCATCGGATATGATACTGCACTGAATACCATTCTGGAATGTGTTGATAAGATTCGGGATACCGCATCGTCGCACGAACGACTGTTTTTCATTGAAGTAATGGGTCGGGAGGCAAGTTTTTTAGCTTTGAACGGAGCGATTGCCTC
>JGI24705J35276_12238091_pt1 | contig 15800 bp, 11 predicted proteins | sample TergutNt197P4_FD_35276 | JGI IMG/M metagenome (IMG submission 35276) | reverse complement strand
TGCTCGACATTCTGCAGTCGGTGCCGATCCTGGGCTTTTTGACCTTCACCGTACTCTTGTTCATGAACATGTTTCCCGGCCGGGTCGTGGGCGCCGAACTCGCCTCGGTATTCGCGATCTTCACGAGCCAAGCTTGGAACATGACCTTCAGCATGTATCAGTCGATTCGCAACGTGCCGAACGACCTGGAAGAGGCCGCGAAAAGCTTCCACCTCTCGCAGTGGCAGCGCTTCTGGCGCCTGGACGTGCCCTTCGCGATGCCCGGCCTGATCTGGAACGCGATGATGTCGATGTCGGGTGGCTGGTTCTTCGTGGTGGCGTCGGAAGCCATCACTGTCGGCGACACCACGGTCACCCTCCCGGGTGTCGGCTCCTATGTCGCGCTTGCGATCCATGACAAGAACTCGGCTGCAATTCTCTATGCGATCCTGGCGATGTTCCTGGTCATCATCGTCTACGACCAGCTGCTGTTTCGGCCCATTGTGGCCTGGGCCGACAAATTCCGCTTCGAGCAGACTGCGTCCGGCGAGGCACCTACCTCATGGGTGCTCGACCTGTTCCGCCGCACGCGCGCGCTGCATGCGTTCACCTTTCCCTTCGCGGCGGTGAATCGGAAAATCTCGAATTTGCGCATATCCCTGCCGACGTTGCAGCTTAGAGGAAGCGCAATGGCCGGCCCCTCACGCCTGCTCGATGCACTTTGGCTTGCGGTCATCCTCGTAGGTACGGCTTACGCCGCCTGGCTCACCTACCACAAATGGCTATCTCTTCTCGCCCCGTCCGACATCCTCTCTGTCTTTGGCGACGGAATGATAACGCTCCTGCGCGTCGTCGTGTTGATTGGCATTGCCACACTTATCTGGGTGCCGGTTGGTGTCTGGATCGGGCTTCGTCCGAGACTTGCTGAGCGGATTCAGCCGCTGGCGCAGTTTCTGGCGGCTTTCCCCGCCAACCTCGCCTTTCCGGTTTTCGTCGGTCCCATCGTATACTTCAACGCAAACGCCAACGTCTGGCTCAGCCCGCTGATGATCCTCGGCACGCAATGGTACATCCTGTTCAACGTGATTGCGGGCGCCAGCGCTTTCCCGACCGATTTGCGTGAGGCGGCCTCCAGCTTCCACCTTGGGGGATGGCGCTGGTGGATCAAGGTGATCCTGCCCGGCATTTTCCCCTATTACGTCACTGGTGCGATCACGGCTTCGGGAGGCTCCTGGAACGCCTCGATTGTCGCGGAGGTTGCAAGCTGGGGCGACAAGCATCTGACAGCCAACGGGCTTGGCGCCTATATTGCCACCGCAACGGTGGCTGGCGACGTTCCCCGGGTCGTACTTGGGATAGCCACTATGTGTATCCTTGTGACACTATTTAATCGTCTGCTCTGGCGGCCGCTCTACGCCTTCGGCGAGCGCCGCCTGCGTCTCGGCTGATGAGGAAATAATCATGCTTGAACAAGCGACATCATTGCCCCTCGTCGAGATGCGTAATGTCTGCCGGTCGTTTCCTAAGGGGAGCGGCGAAGAGCTGGCGGTGCTGGAAAAGGTCGATCTCAAGATTCCGGCGGGCGAGATCGTGGGCCTGCTCGGCCGCTCCGGATCCGGCAAGTCCACGCTGCTTCGAATCATCGCGGGCCTGATCAGGCCCACGTCGGGCGACGCGACTATCCGCGGTGAAGCCATCAACGGCCCGCCGGAGGGCGTTGCCATGGTGTTCCAGTCGTTCGCACTGTTCCCCTGGCTGACGGTGCTGCAGAACGTCGAACTGGGCCTCGAGGCGCTTGGCGTTGATGCTGCTGAGCGGCGAAAGCGCTCGCTGGCTGCGATCGACCTGATCGGACTCGACGGCTACGAGTCCGCTTTCCCCAAGGAATTATCCGGCGGCATGCGCCAGCGCGTCGGTTTTGCTCGCGCGCTGGTGGTGGATCCGGATCTCCTGCTGATGGACGAACCATTCTCGGCGCTCGACGTGCTCACCGCAGAGAATCTCCGCACCGACCTGATCGACCTCTGGATCGAGGGTCGGTTGCCCATCAAATCGGTGCTGATGGTGACGCACAATATCGAGGAGGCGGTGCTGATGTGCGATCGGGTCCTGGTCCTGTCGTCCAATCCCGGCCGTGTCGCCACCGAGATCAAGGTCGATCTGAAGCATCCGCGCAACCGGCTCGATCCGAATTTCCGCCAGCTCGTCGACAGTCTCTATGCCCGCATGACCCAGCGCGCCGAACCCAAGACGCCCGCGGTTGAGGGCATTCCGGGCACCGGCGTCGGCATGGCCTTCCTGCATCACATTTCATCAAACCTGCTCTCCGGCCTGATCGAGACGCTGGCTGGGCCTCCCTACTACGGACACGCGGACCTGCCTGTACTCGCAAGCCAGCTCCAGCTTGAAGCCGACGAGCTCCTGCCTCTCGGTGAGACCCTGCAGCTGTTGCGCTTCGCCCAGCTTAGCGAAGGCGATCTGGTGCTTACCGACGCCGGCAATCGCTTTGCAAATCTGGAGACCGATGCTCGAAAGAAACTCTTCGCGGAGCATCTCGTCACCTATGTGCCGGTGATAGGCCTGGTCCGCCGTGTGTTGGATGAACGTCCCTCGCACACGGCGCCGGCTGCCCGCTTCCGCAACGAGCTCGAAGATTACATGTCCGAAGACTACGCGGATGAGACCCTCAAGGCTGTCGTGTCGTGGGGCCGCTATGCCGAGCTGTTTGCCTATGACGAGCAGTCCGAGACGTTCAGCCTGGAGAATCCTGGTTAGCCTTTTCCTTGTTGGAGCGTGATCTCCGCGCAAAACCGGTTCCCACTTTTGCGGATCACGCTCTAAGCCGGCTGAAACGAATCTGTCCGCGCCAGCTGCCAGGCATCACGAAAGCGCGGATCGTCGGTGCCGTCGATCAGATCGCCTGGGCGCAGCGCCGGATAGAGCTGCGCGAAGGATTTGACATCGGTGGTGGAGGTGCGCTGGCTGAAGTGAACCGGGCGCAGCTCCTGCGGATGTTCGAGACCGGCGGCGGCGATCAGCTCGGACAGCGAATGCAGCGTTGCGTGGTGATAGTTACAGACGCGGTCGATCTTGAGCGGCACGTAGAGGGCGCGGGCACGCGTCGGGTCCTGCGTGGAGACGCCAGTCGGGCAGCGATCGGTGTGGCAGGACAGCGACTGGATGCAGCCGAGCGAGAACATGAAGCCGCGCGCCGAATTGCACCAGTCAGCGCCGATCGCCATCGCGCGCGCCATATCGAAAGCGGTGGCGATCTTGCCGGATGCGCCAATCTTGACGCGGTCTCGCGCATTGATGCCGACAAGCGCGTTGTGGACGAAATTGACACCCTGGCGCATCGGCATGCCGAGATGGTCCATGAACTCCAAAGGCGCTGCACCCGTGCCGCCCTCATTGCCGTCGACCACGATGAAGTCCGGATAGATTCCGGTCTCCAGCATCGCCTTGCAGATCGCAAGGAATTCCCAGGTGTGGCCGATACACAGCTTGAAGCCGGCCGGCTTGCCACCGGAGAGCCGTCGCATCTCGGCGATGAACTCCATCATTCCGATGGGCGTGGAGAAGGCGCTGTGCGCGGCGGGTGAAATGCAGTCCTCACCGAGCGCCACGCCGCGGATTGCCGCGATCTCCGCGGACACCTTCGCTGCCGGCAGCACGCCGCCATGGCCTGGCTTGGCTCCCTGGCTCATTTTGAGCTCGACCATCTTGATCCGGTCTTCGGACGCGACGCGGGCGAACTCCTCAGCATTGAAACTGCCGTCCTTGTTGCGACAGCCGAAATAGCCGGAGCCCACCTCCCAGATCAGGTCGCCGCCCATCTCGCGGTGGTAGGGGCTGACGCCGCCCTCGCCGGTGTCGTGCGCGAACCCGCCCTTCCTGGCGCCCGCGTTGAGCGCGCGTATCGCATTGGGGCTGAGTGCGCCAAAGCTCATGGCGGAGATGTTGAACACGGATGCCGAATAGGGCTTGGCGCAGTCGGGCCCACCGATGGTGATGCGGAATTTCTCCTCGGCCCGCGTCTTTGGCGAGATGGAGTGATGCATCCATTCGTAGCCTTCGCGGTAGACGTCCTCCTGCGTGCCGAACGGCCGCTTGTCGAGCTGCATCTTGGCGCGCTGATAGACCACCGCGCGGATATCGCGCGAGAATGGCTTGCCGTCCTTCTCGCTCTCGAAGAAATACTGCCGCATCTCGGGGCGGATCTCTTCGAGCAGGAAACGCAAATGCGCTGAGATCGGGTAATTGCGCAGGACGGCGTGGCTTGTCTGCACAAGGTCGTAGACACCCAGCAACGTCAGCGCGCCGAAGATCAGGATTGGCACCAGCGGGACGTCGAAAAGCTTGCGATCGACAATTCCGATGCCGAACAGCAAAGCGGTGACGACCCCGCACATCGCAAGCACGATAAATCGCGGTGAGAAAGCGAGGGCCAAGATTGTCATGACGTCCTTGGGAAAATCTTGCGCTTTGTTGTCATTGGCCACAGCTGCATCCTCTCCGGAACAACGGGTCCGATACGTCCGTCCCGCCTTGTGGATATCTCGCGGCCTGATTCTAGCATTGGCCTATAGGCCGGGGAACGCAGCAGGTAATTTATTTTCCTGTATGGGGCCGATCGGGCATTTCGAGCGCTTCCCGATACAATTTGATCGGTTTTCTCTTTTCCCGCATTTGTCACGCCGAACCGGTTCCCACTTCGGCGCAGAATGCTCCAATTTCCGCCAATCTCGCGAGAAATTCAGTAAAATGGCTCCGATCAAAGCAGATCATCAAATCCTCAATGCGGGCTGCAATTGACGGAAAGAACGCAATGCCAGGCGGCGAACGAATCTTCGTGACGGCGATACGTCAATATTGCGCGCGCCATGACATTGAAGTCGACGTGAGGGAGGATGGCTGGCTGATAGCAATGCGCCGCGGCGCGCGGCGCCACTTCACCCTCGGCTACGACATCGGCGTCAACAGCTCTATCGCCCATCGTCTTGCGAACGACAAGTCGGCCACCGCCGATATCCTCGCGCTTTCCGGTGTCCCCTGCATCTTCCATCATATCTTCCTCAACCCGAAGATGGGTGAGCACATTGCTGCTTCCGGTTCGTGGGACGCGATGCAGAGCCTGTTGGAGCAGAATCCGCAAGGCGTCGTGGTGAAGCCCAATGAGGGGACGGCAGGCCGATCCGTGTTCAAGGTGACAAAGCGGCGAGAACTCGAGCTTGCCGTCGGCGAGATATTCTCCTCCTATCTGACACTGGCGATTGCGCCCTTTGTTGATATCGAGGAAGAGGTGCGCGTGATCCTGCTCGATCAGACGCCAATGGTCGTTTACCGCAAGGAGCGTCCGTCCGTGGTCGGCGATGGCAGGCACACGCTACGCGAACTGTCGCTTGGCTTTGTGCCAGGGCGACTGAATAATCTCGACAGGAGCGAGCCGGAAGCGATCGTACCCGAGGGCGAGCGGCGGGCATTGAACTGGCGGCACAATCTCGACACGGGCGCGCAACCTTTCCTGATGGAACAGGGTGAGGGCTCGACAGCCTGCGTGAAGATCGCCGCTGCTGCAGTCCGTGCGATCGGTATCGACTTCGCCGCGGTCGACGTCGTGCGCTCAGATGGCGCCTGGAAGGTGCTCGAGATCAATTCCGGCGTGAGGATGGAGGCGCTGGGAGCGCGATACCTGGACCTCGTTTGCGCAACATACGCCGCGGCACTGGACAGAATTTTCAACCAGCCGTCGCACTGAAGAGTGTTCCGGCCTATTTGGCATCTTGCTCCGCATCGGGCTGCAACTCCGGTGCGGCGTTGGCAAAGGCCGGCATCGCTTTCGCCGCAGTCTCAGCCTCAAGTAATCGCGGATAGGCGGAAACGTCGACGCCGAAGCGGCGCGCGTTGGTGAGCTGCGGCACCAGGTACACGTCGGCCAGCGTTGGCGCATCGCCGAAGCAGAAAGGTCCTGGTTCGTTCCTGATCAGCGTTTCACAGGCCGAAAGCCCCTCACGATTGGCCCAGGCCGCCCACTCCGTGACCTTTTCTTTCGGCAAGCCAAGCTCGCGCAATCGCAAAAGCACTTTCAGGTTCTGTACCGGGTGGGTGTCGCATGCGATCGCCATGGCAAAGGCGCGCACCCTCGCGCGGCGCAGCGGGTCCTTCGGCAGCAAGGGCGGGTTGGGGTGGGTTTCCTCCAGCCATTCGATGATGGCGAGAGATTGGGTAAGGATTGCACCCGCATCGTTCTCCAGCACCGGCACCAGCCCCTGCGGGTTGATGGCGAGATAGGCGGGCGCAAACTGCTCGCCCTTGCGAAGATGATGCGGCACATGTTCCGCCGTCAGTTCCTTCAGATTCAGCGCGATCCGCACCCGGTACGCCGCGCTGGAGCGGAAAAAGCCGTGCAGTTTCATCGGACCCTCCCTCGATCGTTTTGCGCGCCATCCCTGATTTGACGTAACTGCGCCGCAAAGGCAACGCAATGACTGGTCGGTATGGCCATTAGTGGCGAGGCTTGCAGCCGTTTCGTCGAACCCGTCTTGAATATACAAAGTTCGCTGTTGCACCGGTTCAACGGAACTGAAAAAAGGGAGAGGGCGACTTGGGACCGACGCGTGTGAGATGTTTTCTGTTCGCTTTGGCTGGACTCCTGGTCACCGCTGCTCCTCCCGCCGCGGCGGTGGAGCAATGTCGCTTCATCGGGGCCCGGCAGGATCGCGAAGCCTGCTACAAGCGACAGGAAGAAGAGCTCGAAGCCAGGCGCAAGCCTGAGCTGAGGATCGAAAGCAGCAAGCAGCTCGAATCCCTGCAGCAGATGCGGCGGGACGACGAGGAGGTCTACCGGAGCATACGCGGCATCTGCAGCGGCTGCTGAGTGGGGGAGGGCGCTCAGGCCTATGACGGGCTCACAGCGCAGCCGGTGAACTGAGCTCGTCCACCCACGCTGCAAACGCGTCGAGGACCTTCCATAGCCTCGTCATTGCTGCGGCCCGATTTTGCCAGGACCTGGAACGAGTGGTCGCCCCACGCGACCTCGTGCAACTTGGCCTTCGGGAAGAGCAATGGACCACGCAAAGGCTTATGTCGCTGGATGGCGATTCTCGTAATTCCTGAGCAGCATTTATTTCCAACTATCGCTTGGGATCACCGAGCAATGGTTGACCGATTTGCTGGCGATCATACCGGCGTTTCTGGTGCGGCTGATCCCGAATCGGGCGTGACCGGCCGCGCGTGTTGGTAGACCAAACGAGACGAATTGCAGAACGTTGTCGGTGCGAAAAGACTTTTGTCTTTCGACAATTGAACGCGGGCGTTCAACGCTGTGCCTGTGATGCATCATTTTGAACAAATAAGCGGTCAGCGCGCAAATTCGGACGTCGCCGCCATAATTATTCCAGAGCGGTCGGGGAGGCAGATGACACATTATATTAGTATTGGGGGCGTGCGTTCATGGAAGGCGGGGCAGCCGGGAATTTCGTTCAAGCTACAAGAAACGTCGGATTTGAATCGCCGCTCGGCAAGGACGCGGCGGTCGCCGTTGATTTAATCATTACCGAAATGATCAATGGCGATTTTGAGATCGTCGCCAACGTTCTCGCCAGTCAGACGATTGCACCGGATCAGATCATCGGCAAGGCGTGCGACGTATCGCTGAAGCTTGAGACCGGCTCGGACAAGCGTCGCTTCTGGAATGGCGTTTGCTACAAGCTCCTTGAAGGCCCGCCCGTCACGCGCGGCTATCGGCAATATCAGGTGCAGTTGCTGCCCGAAGCGCACAAGCTGAGATACCGCAAAAATTCCAAAGTTTGGCAGAACATGACCTCGATGGAGGTCGCGCAAGCGCTGTTTGCCGAGCACGGCCTCAAGGCACCGACCATTCGCGTCAATAACCCTCCGAAAAAACAGGTATTTAGTCAGCAATACAACGAATCGGATTGGGACTATCTGTTGCGGCGGCTCGAAATTGACGGGCTTTATTACTACTACGATCATACCGGCGGCGCGGAAGGATCGGTCAGCGCCAAGCATACGATGATCATCTGCGACGACGCGACCGGCTACAGCGACGGCGACCAGCCGCGCGTGCGTTTTGCTATGGGCTCGGCCAGTGATCCGCACATTACCCGGCTGGAGAAGGCCAACCGCTATATTCCCGGCAAGTCCACCATCACCGAATACAACTTCAAGACGCCCGGTGCGATTCCAAAGGGCTCGACGCCTTCGCTGGTCAAGCTTCCCGGCAATGCGCAGTCGGAAATCTTCACGTCAACCGGCATCGGCGGCTACGGCTCGGGCGATGCCTCGGACGAGATCAACAACGCGTCGGCCGAACTCGCTTCAAAGAATGCCATGAAGGCGCATGAGGCCGAGTATGAGACCAGCGAAGGCGAGAGCGATGAACGCAGTCTCAGGCCCGGCTATCGCTTCACGCCTTACGATGTGACCAATCCCGGCGCGGGCTTCGTTCAGCTTGTGATTTCCAAGGTCACGCACCGGGCCAGTCATGGCTCCTATGAAGCGGACGGCAAGGATGCTCCGGACTACACCAATACCTTTGAAGCCTTGCCAGCGAAGACGCCAGCCACGCCGCACCAGACGGTACTCAAGCCGCTGATGCACAGTCTTGACGTTGCGATCGTTGTCGGCCCAGCGGGTGAGGAAATATTCACAGACGAAAACGGCCGCGTGCGCATCACCTTCAAGCGCAACCGCGAAGCGAAAAATACCGATGCCGATTCCTGCTGGGTCCGGGCAGCACAAAACTGGGCGGGCGTCAGCTACGGCGGCCTGATCCTGCCGCGCATCGGGATGCATGTCCTTGTCGCTTATGAGTCTGGCGACATGGATCGCCCGATCATCGTCGGTCACATGCCGAATCCGGTACAGAAGCCCGCGTACAAACTCCCGGACAACAAGACGCGCTCGACCTTCCGGTCCCAGACGTACAAGCAACCTGGAGGCTTCAATGAGTGGACGATGGAGGATGCGACCGGGGCCGAGCGGTTTTTCTTCCACGCGAACAAGGACATGGCAACGCGCGTCAAGAACAACCGCACCGCGCGCATCGATCAGCATGACGTGTATTCGGTTGGCGGCAATCGCGCGGTCGAGGTCGCCAAGAATCAGAAGCACGAAATCGGCGGCTCTCTCCACACCACGGTCGGCGGCACCGGCGCGGCGGCGCTTGGCGCAATGGCCGGTGTCGCCGGCCTGGCCGGGCTAACTGCTGGCTTGTTGCGGCAAGCCGGTAATTTGGCCGGCGGTGGTGACGTTGCGCTCGGAAGCTTTGCCGCATCGATTGGCGGCTCTGCACTCGGCTTTCTCTCAGGCGGTGGCCTCGGTTCACGTCAAGGCGTGGTCGCCGGTTCGCCTCCGGGCGATGACGCGGGTGAAGCGCTGGCGAAGGCCGGCGACGGTATGGGCCAGGATGTCGGAAGCATTCTGCCGATGGGCGGCGTGATGAATACGATCGTCGGCTTATTCCAGTCTAACAGCGTCGGTGTTGCCAGCGTTGAACAAATCGGCCTCGCCAAGGTCACCAACGTCGGGCAGGCGCATGTCCACAACATCGGTAAGGCGCACGTTCAAACGATCGGTCAGACATCACTGATCAATGTTGGGAAAACGCTCGATTTTGTTGTTGGTGATCAGATGACGATCACTTGCGGCAAATCGCAATTCATCATGGATAAAGCAGGCAATGTCACCATCCGTGGCACGCACTTCTCCTTCGTCGCGGCTGGTCCTGTACAAATAACAGGTGAAGTTGTTGATCTCAATCCGACCACGCCGGACAGTTTCTTTAATCCCACCGGCACGATCTCCACTTAGGTGCTGAATAATGCTGGCAAGGAATCAGACTCCCTTTGCGGCGATCGGATTCGAGCAGATTCACCGAGACGGGCCGCCGATGGCAGTCGTCTCGGTGAGAGGCTGCTTTAATCTCTATCCCGATGGCAAGTTGGAAGTGATACCTAAACCGCCATTGGTTCTTGCGGATGAATACGACGGCCATCCGCACAACACGCCGTTGTTGCGGGCGAGTGATCTTATTCCATTCAAACCGTTCGCCGACGTGACGGTGCTGGCCAATGCCTATGCCCCAGAAGGAAAGCCTGCTAAAAATTGGTTAGTTGAAGTCTCGATCGAAAAGGCCGTGAATTACGCTTTGCGCGTTCATGCACCGCGAGTATGGACGTGGGATCGCGATGGATTATTAGGCAACTGGCAACTGCGCTACGTTGAAAAGGGCGCGACCGAAATTCCCATCGACTATCGTTACACTTTCGGGGGTGTGCCTGTTGGAGACGCAACCGTTCGTGCAACGCCCGATGAACGAAATCCCATCGGGCGCGGACCAATGATGAAAGGCGTTTCAGTCAAGCGCGATATCGACTACCCAGCCGCTCAGATCGAAAATCCAAAGATGCCGCTCGAAGATCCGTATCAGGACAGCCTGGAGCCGGAAGGCTTTGCGCCAATCCCGGTATGGTGGGCGTGGCGTGGGCGGTACACAGGCACATGCGACGATGCATGGATCAAGGAGCGAGCGCCTCATCATCCGAAGGATTTCGACTATCGGCTTTATCAAGTGGCTCACCCGAAGCTCATCATGCCCGGATATCTGCGCGGTAATGAGGAAGTTCAATTGCGCCATTTAACGCGTGGCATCGATCTCTTGAAGTTCCGTCTCCCAGGCATGTCTCCTTGGGTCGAGTATCATTGGACCGACAGACGCCAGGTCAACGCCCGTCTGAATTGCGATGGCTTGCACATTGATTTGCGCACCGGACCGCCATGGCGTCTCGATCTGACGTGGCGAAGCTGGGTTGTGGCTTGCCCCAGATTCATGAAAATCGATCTCTATCACGCCACGCTGGCTGAAACCGCCCATCTTCCGCACTCCGATGAGAATGGATTGTCTGAAGCGGATGAACAGGCAAGCAACACAAATTCGGGGAAAACCTGATGTCGATTCCACGCGAAGGCAGTCGCGTCACTGATGAAGGTTATTTGGTTTGCAGCCTTCCGGATTGGTGCCGCGTCGGTGGTTCGGTTTATCCGTTTCAAATTTACGCGAAACAGATTCATGAAGTTAATAGCTGTACAACTGTCCGGCTTACCAGCAAGCGCTCTTATAACAAGAACTCGATCATACGGTGCTGCTTCGGAGATGAAGGCGGTGTAAACCTCGGCGTGACATCCAATACCAAGGAAAGCATTTGTCGCCCAAAAACATGGTCCGAGACAGTATTCTTCGAAGGCGCAAATGCTGTTCGTCACGATGACGAATGGTGGATGAACAACGGCAACACCTGGGGCAAGCTCTTCTATATCAAAGACCAGAAGCCGCGCCAAATGACTCCAGACGCTGGAGGCATTCAATTAGCCCAATTGTATGTGTTCGGCGGCAGCAGTGTATTTTTCACTCGCCCCTTGTTAGCGCCAAGAATAGGAGAACTAGGAAAAATTCCCGGAGAATTAGGAAAAATTCCGGGAGAAGTTACCAAGCCCGGGGAAACAACCACCCCAGGACCTGGGAGAGTTTTCCGGTTTCCAGACGGAAAAGAACTCCCGGATGGAATTCCGAAAGGGCCAAATGCATCCCCCCCTGATCCGTTTGGACCGACCAAGCCGCCCGTTCCAATGCAGGGTCAAAAACCTCAATTAACCCCGAATGACGATCAGAATACGCAACCGCAAACACAACCACAGACAAAGCCAAACCCCGAAAACACCCGTACTTCTAAAGGATGCATTCCACTCCTGATCTGTTTCTTGGCAAAGGAGGGGCTCACGAGCTCGACTGGCGGCTATGGGAGTGTTTATCGCATGGAGCAAGAATACAGGCGGCAGCTCCTTATGCAACAAGAGGCCCTCAACAGCAAGTCCGCCGCAAACTGCTACAAGGACAAGGACGACTACGACAACTACCCTGGTGGTAGCAAGGCAATGAGAGCACTGGCTGATAAGGCCAAGGAAGACTTCTTATTAGCAATAAAGAAATATGATCCAACCATAACGGATGGTATAGACAGTCTTTATGGTGGCTCCGCAGCGCTGCTCCACAAACTCGACATGTACGCTGGAGGGAAATTTTACGATTTCGGATGGTTTGGCAACTCAAACGTGAACTCCGCTATTGGGTCAGCATGGACCCATTATGGACGAGGCAAGGCACTCAAGGAGTATTGCAAAGAAATGGCACAAAAGAATTGTCCAGTTCAAGTCTGGCTGGTCTACGACTGCTCCAATTTCGTGTAGACTGCTTTTGAGTGAACGATATTGGAGGTGATGATGGCCGGAAAAGACTGGTTTGCAGAGATTGCCCGTAACTTTGGACCATTGCGCCACTTGGTCAAAGTCACACCGCAAGACGCAATGTCCTATGTGGACAGAGTGCCGCATGGGCTCATCAATTTTTGGCTAGACCATGGCCGGGGCCAGATCGGTGAGACGGAGGAATGGATTTGCGATCCAGCAACGTTCGCTCCGTTGATCAATTTTATATTTAAGGATGATCCTGAATTCAAACCTGCAGATTTCGCAGTCGTAAGCTATGAAGCCTTCGCCACAATGACCCTCTGGCACAGGACACGAGGGTTGTTCAATCTAGGCGTCGATGCATCGATCTTAACAAACTTAGGAACCATGATGTATGACCCGAAAACAGGTGAATACGTCAACTATGATCGGATGACCAAGCACACTAGCCGATATGATCCAGCAAGACCTGAAATCGATTCGAAGACCGGCCTCGTCCTTACCGCTGACCAGAAACTCGGCCGAGCTTTTTATCCAACGTCGTTCGTCATCTATCATGACGACGACGGTGGCAATTTATATGAGCGCGCAGTCGCGAAGCTTGGCCCGTTGCAGCCCGGCGAAATCTACGGCACGTTTCCGGCTCGGCAACTTGGTGGCATTCGTAATCTTGAGAATCTTAGAAGGGCGAGGTTGCTTGAATACGGTTTGATCGCGGCGCAGATCAGGCCTTTCGAATATCAAATGCTCACCCCACCCGACCCGCCAAGTTACCCTCTTGGTGGCACATACACCGTCCGCCTCATCGGGCCTCAGTCCGATACCCCGTCGCCGAATTTAGCGCCAACGCCGGAATGATCTCTAGGCTTCCTAGTTCATTCAATAGTGGTACGGTCACCATCCGCACCATCGGCAGACAACCTACTGCGCCCGGTGCGGCTCCGCCAACATCAGGAACGCGGATTTGATCGCCTGCGACACGTCACGTCGCCGGTCTAGCAAGCGGCAATTTCATCTTGGCAAAATGCAAGCGGCTGACGCACGGCAACAAGCCGGCCGAGATGTACGGCATTCATCGCATGGTGCATAGCTCTGGCGTCCATCTATGGCGCGTGGAGATCATGCGGCGCGCCCGGGTTGTGCTTCGTCCTTTTCATGACAATGTCTACGGGGGAGAAGCCGAGGCGCTGAAGGAAGCGAAAGCCTATCGTGATGCCGTTCAAAATTTGTTTCCGCCCTTGACCAATCGCGAGTGGATGCAAAGCCGCCACCGGACCGATCAGCCGGGAGTCTATTGGATCGAAAGGCCGGGAGGATGGTCGCAGGCTTACCGTGCCGAACTCAATGAACTCGACGGCAAGAGGAGCGCTTACTTCAACATCGACAAATACGGCGAGCGTCGGGCGAAGGTGCTGGCCATTGCGGAGCGGAAAAAGTTTTTGGACGAAATGAAGGTGCGGGTATGGGTGCCGCATCCGGTCGGCAAAGAGAGTGCGACTGAGGCGTTTCAAGACACCATTGCTGACCCAGATTTGACGCTCGACAAAGGCAGAGTCGCCAAGTTGATAGCCGAAGCTGAAGCCAGATTGAAGGAGATCAACGCGGCATTTGACGCGCGGCGGCCGTACTGTATCAACCTGCGTCTGTCGGTTTCAGGGGGAGATACGCTGCGTGTGAAGGTCGGCAATAATGCCAACACGCTTCACGTCAACAAGAGGACAGTGAATATCCGGTTCAACGATCGTTGCCGATCATTTGAAGCAGCGGTTGCCCTGGCGCGCAGCCTCGCTGCCGAGATCATCGAAAAGTTGTACGATGCTAAGATTCGAGCAAACTTCTTGCGCAAGCACGCCAATGCCTTCCGTGAGGAGAACTTCGATGTCGTCAACGGCCTGACGATCCGCGGTCGGATCGCGCGCTCACGCTAGCGGTATTCCTTAACCGCCGCGCGGTTGAGCAAACTCGATGCTATTTCTCTCCGCCAATCCTGCCGCGGTCCGCTGCATGAACACCTGCCTCATGCCGGCGCCAGCGCCATGCGCGAAGACGAAGCAGGCGCGAGGCTTGGCCGATTGGCTCACGGCCGGCTCGGTCAGCAGCGCCGAGACTGTGCCCACACGTTCGATGTCAAGCTTGAGCTCGCGCTCTCTGGCGGGCAAAGTCTTTGGTTGAATCTCATAGCCTTGGTAACTTGAGCGTTGTTGCCAGAGAACACAATTCACGCTGCTGCCGCGGCGCAATCTAGGGGGCCATTATGGAATATCGATCGTCCTGGATGACTGAAGAGCTGGATACGTTCCGCGACCAGTTCCGGAAATTTCTGGCCAAGGAGCTCGCGCCCCACGCCGAGACATGGCGCAGGCAGAAGATGGTTGACCGGTTTGCCTGGCGCGGCCTTGGTGAGATGGGCGCGCTCCTGCCCAGCGTGCCCGAGGCTTACGGCGGTCTCGGTGCGACTTTTGCCTACGACGCCGCAGTGATCGAGGATGTCGAGGGTACGGTGCCGGAACTTTCGGCGGGCATTGCCGTGCATAGCGCCATCGTCGCCCACTACATCCTCAACTACGGCTCCGAGGAGCAGAAGAAGCGCTGGCTGCCGAAAATGGCCAGCGGCGAGATGGTTGGCGCCATCGCCATGACCGAGCCCGGCACGGGCTCTGACCTGCAGGCCGTCAAGACGACGGCAAAAAAGCAGGGCAACTCCTACGTCATCAACGGCCAGAAGACTTTCATCACCAACGGCCAGGCTGCCGACCTCGTCATCGTGGTCGCACGCACGGGCGGGCCGGGCGCCAAGGGCGTTTCGCTGATCGTCGTGGAAACTGCGGACGCTCCCGGCTATCGCCGCGGGCGCAACCTTGACAAGATCGGCCTGCACGCCTCCGACACCTCGGAACTGTTCTTCGACAATGTCACGGTGCCGCCGGAAAACCTGCTCGGCAGCGAGGAGGGCAGCGGCTTCGTGCAATTGATGCAGCAATTGCCGCAGGAGCGGCTGTCGCTTGCGATCGGCGCGGTCGCCTCGATGGAGCGCGCCGTGAAATTGACCGCGCAATACACCAAGGAGCGCACGGCCTTCGGCAAGCCGCTGCTGGAGTTCCAGAACACCCAGTTCAAGCTCGCCGAGCGCAAGACAGAAGCGATGATCGCGCGCGTCTTCGTAGACTGGTGCGTCGAACGCCTTATCGCCGGCGACCTCGACACCGTCACCGCCTCGATGGCGAAATGGTGGTGTTCGCAAAAGCAGGTCGAGACCGCCGACGAATGCCTGCAACTCCATGGCGGTTACGGCTATATGCAGGAATACCCGATCTCGCAGATGTTCATCGACGCGCGCATCCAGAAGATCTATGGCGGCACCAACGAGATCATGAAGCTTTTGATCGCAAGGTCGTTGTGACCATCGGCGCCGGCCGCACGCAAAGCGACCACGGAGACGCCCTCACGGCAAAGCCTGAAGCCGTGATGGCGATCCCGGGAAGACTCGAACTTCCGACCTACGGTTTAGGAAACCGTCGCTCTATCCGGCTGAGCTACGGGACCGCGGAACCCGC
>JGI24705J35276_12238092_pt1 | contig 15820 bp, 12 predicted proteins | sample TergutNt197P4_FD_35276 | JGI IMG/M metagenome (IMG submission 35276) | reverse complement strand
ACTGCAAACAGATCAAGCTGAGGCAGATAAACGTATAGCTCAAGCTAAAGCAGAAGAACGCCGGGCAATGGCGGTAGCGCGGGAACAAGAAATGAAAGCCTCGGTACAAGAAATGAGAGCTAAAGTAGTTGAAGCCGAAGCCGAAGTACCAAAAGCCCTGGCGGAAGCATTTCGGAGTGGCCGTTTAGGCGTAATGGATTATTATAATATGATGAATGTAGTTTCCGACACCAAAATGCGCGAACATATAGCCGGCGCGCCTTCGCCAAACCAGGAAAAATAGTTTATTTTTGTTAAATTGAATTAAGAAAAAGTGGTGATGGCATGGATAGTATAATAATCATAATTGTAATTTTTTGGCTGATATCCCGTTTTGTTAGCTCTAGTAACAAAAAGAAACAGAGCGCACAACAGCAAAACCGGCAAAATACTATGCCACAGCAGCAAAGCAGTCAAGCTGCTCAACAACAACAACCGATAATCGATATACAAAAACGTTTGCGCGAGGCTTTGGAGGCTGCAGAACAGAAACAAACAACCCAGATGGTACTGCAGACGAAACAAACTGCTGAGAATGACAATGATATTCCTCCCTACCGCCGGCTACCGGCTGAAACAGAAAAACCTTTAGAAAGAAATAAGCATCACATAGACGAAATTGAAGAAGAACGTTGTGAAAATGCAGAACAAGTTAGACAGGAAAGACGTAAGCAAGAGCTGCGCGAACGTTTCGGCGCGGCAAAACAGAATAAAGGCATTGCTATAAATGCTACTATTCCTGTAAAGCAGCCAACAGTTACTTCACAAAACCTATCTGCTTTGAATCTTGATCAAACAACATATGATAAAGCAGCGATGAGCATCAATAATGAAAGCTCCAAAAGTATACTGGTTCAGGGAATAATAATGGCGGAGATACTGGGCCCGCCACGCGCTAAAAAAAGGCATACGCATATTTTTTAAAAGGGGGTATAAAATGAGCAAGCAAGTTATACACACTACCCAAGCCCCAGCGGCATTGGGACCTTATTCTCAGGCTATTTGTTGCGGCAACCTGGTCTTTTGCAGTGGGCAGGTTGGCCTTAACTCGGCTGGTGTTTTAGCTCAAGGCTTAACTGCTCAAACAGAACAGTGTTTAAACAATATGCAGGCTGTTTTACAGGAAGCCGGCAGCAGTATGGAAAAAGTTGTAAAATGCACAATATTTCTTACCGATATGAACGATTTTGCCGCAGTAAATGAAATATACGGGCAATTCTTTCCCAGCCCATACCCGGCTCGTAGCTGCATACAGGTATGTGCTCTGCCTAAAGGCGGCTTGGTGGAAATAGAAGCAATAGCAGAAATTTAAACAACATAAGATTTTAATCATTAGAAGTAAAGCAGGTTATATTTTTAGAGCAAAAATAAAAGGAATGAATCATTTGCATTCATTCCTTTTATGCGTAATCATATGAATTAACGCAGAATGTTGATAACTTTCTTCATGAGCATTCTATTATTTATCCACAATGCCAATGTAAACGCGCTTTTTTATACCCTAACTCATCATTGCGGCTTCCTAATCGAATTCTCCAACTTCCTCTGCCGCTTACAAATTCTCGAGTATCAAATTAATACTGCTGATAAGAGTTTTAGCATAAGTCGCATCGATTTTGGAGCCGGAGTCCTTATTTATTGAGGTAATCATACTTTCAAATTGCTTAATCGAATTGTCTTTTTTCCCCATGTCAAATTGCTTTTTGGCATTGCTAAAAGTTGATGATAAGCTTGAATAACTCCCATTGTTACTAAATTTACCTTGCGCATACCCCGTATTAAGCAATTCTTCCAAATTAGCTATAAGAGTTTCGATTGTAATTGTTTTATCATAAAGCGCTGTTACAATTAAATTTGCGGTTATATTATTAAAGGGGACATTCCAACCGGTGAAGATATAGCCCTGCCTAACTGGGTTGGCAGGCGCCATCGCACTGCGGCCGGGTTCAATAGCCTGGGTATCTATTATTCTTCCGTTCCAATCAACAAAGGTAACGGTGTATTTTAGCAAATTGACCGTAACCACAAAACTATTTTCAACTTTTATACCTGACTCGCTGTAGCTTATTTTAACATTCAATTGCCCAGCTACAAGGAGTACTGCGCCTTGGACCGGGTCGGTTATATAATTTGTAATAGCGGTAGCTTGCCCGTTGCTGTATATAGCTTTTATAGCTATGCCTGTAAGATCGAGAGTTTCCCCAACAGTATATACGATTTTATTGGGCGGGGAATCGATTATTATAGCGTTCAGTACGCTTTGAGTAACCTGTACTGTAAAATATGTATCCTTGGTCACGCCTTTATCTGTATAACTTATTGTAATGGTCGCGCTACCAACAGCATTAAAGGTATAGTATTGAGCGGGGCTTGTGGTATACCCGCCCTCAAGGTTCTTGACGGTTCCGTCGCTATAATAAGCGTTCACTTTTAAGCCGCTAAGATCAAGCGCTTCACCGGTAAAATATGAGGTTTTAGTTGGTAAAGCACTAATGCCGATATGTTCTAGCATAACTGGCGCAGCGGGTATAGTGATAGTGAAATCTTTGGTGAAATCTGTATTGCCCGCAGCTAATGCAGGCAATATGTCTTCCATAGAAGCCCAGCTGGTTGATGTGGCAGTGTTGCTCAGCAGGCCTTCATAATTTCTTCCCCATGCCCACAGGCTGCCGCTTATTCTAATAGCTTGCATATGAATAATGTTTGCAGCTATATTAGCTGCATTTGGGCCTTCCAGCCCATTTTTTACCGCAGCAGTAACAACCACTGTGCCTCCTGCCAGTGCGGTTAAGGTATCTCCTATTAGGGTTGCTCCGGTGGCGCCGGCGTTTTTAATGCTCCAAATAATAGCCTGGTTGGTAGCGTTTTTAGGCAGTACGACGCCAGTGAGTGTTAGAGGTGTGCCAAGAATGGCTTCGCTGGGAACGCCAATGATATCGCTTACGGGAATGAAGGGCTCGGCTGTTTCTTTAAACCCTGTCCACCCCGCCGCCACATAAGCGTCTTTTGTACCAAAGGGCACATGCAGATAAACATTCGACCGATCGATACCCGCAAAGGTGGTGGTGTTGATGGTTGGCGGTGTGGTAGAAAGGTTGGTAACGCTCTCAAGATTATCACAATGCAAGAAGGCATAACGGCCAACGCTTTCTACACCTTCGGGTATAGTTACAGTTTCTAATCTTTCACAACCATAAAAGGCGAAATCTACAATGCGATGCGTACTTTCGGGTATCACTACATTGGTTATAGTGCTGTTTCCATAAAAAGGTTCACCATCTATCTGGCACATTCTTTTCGTAAGTTCCGTAGCGCATACCATGCAAAATTGCCTGTTCAAATAGCGCATCTCGCAGTTTTGATGCGGTCTGAACCATGTGGGGCTTTCCGCATGGGCATATATACCAACGCTTTCATAACCCAGCCAATGCCGCCACTTATTGGTGGCAGGATTACTATTCTGCGTCATATTTGGCTTTTCGCTGCCTGTATACCAGTACTCATCCCACAAACCCCCAAAGGAATGCCCTAGTTCATGAACTAAAATTTCTCTGGCGCTTGATTCCAGAGAAGACACAGCATAAGTACCTCCGCCGCCGCCATATACCGTAGAGTTGACCAATACAACCGGCATATTGCATTTAGGTGTATAGGTATTTAGGATATCGCGAACCTTGGTGGAGTATGTAACATAGAGTAGCCTTTGAGTTACATTGTCGAAATAAAAAGAGCTGCCAAAGTAGTTGTCTATTAAGGCGTTGGGTCTTTGCGCCGCGCCAGATACATTGGAAATAACTTTTACGGCATATATATTAAATTTATTCTTAAAAGAGCTGTAAGGGTAGAAGTTTATTAGGTATTGGCTTACAGATTGGGCCGCTTGAATAAATTGATCTTGCTGAGAAGCAGTAAAGCCATCCCCCATTATAGTAATCACAATATTTTTATCATCCGGCCCGTTATCGACCAATTTTACTGTTTCAAAAACCGGCGCCGCCCATGAACTGGTTGTTTCTATAAAAGAATCCTCCGATACAGGCATCATATCGATATAACCATCAGGAGAAAACACTTCAAGCATGGCTTTATCTGAGTCTTTTTCATCAGTAATAGCCGGCGCCGCCAAAGCGTTTTTGGGAAGTATAAACGCAAAAACTGCCAGTAGTATTAGTAAAAACACTATTCCTTTGTTGTTCTTCATAATCAATACCTCCAAAAAATTATTGCTCTTCTTTTTTATAAGTTTGGCTTCTCCTTTTTCGGCAACTAAAGTTTTTTGCATACATAATCCAGCAAAGTTTTATTGCTATACGCAACTTGGTCATGCACTTAAAATAAAATGTGCAGAACCCAATGGTATTATTCTCCTATATACCACCTCCGTTTGTAATTTATTTTACAATGCTCTTTCCACTTATCCAGCCACTGCGCAAAATACCAGGTGCAATGTCGTGGTTACATTATTAAACAAATTTAACACAGTTGTCAATGGGGTAATTGAAGGATTTGACAGAATTATTTTCAAATGGCAACAGATGCTTGCGGGCTAAGCCAGCTGTATGATAGAATAAGCTGGAAAAGGAAGTGTAAAATTGCCTAAATCTCAAGATTCGATATTTACTATGCTAAACGGCTTTGCCTGGGGTGTGCGCCGTTGTTTTGTGGCGGCTATTGTTGCCTCTACTTTTAGCATAGCGCTGAATTTTTTAACACCGCAAATAATTCGCCTAAGCGTGGATTTTGTTCTTGGAACACCACCCGCTGAAATACCAAAAACAGCCGCATTCCTTCTGGAGCTGGCAGGTGGGCGGGAATTATTGCGCGCGCATTTTATTTTTTGTGCTCTTACCATCATGATCTGCGCTTTAGCTTCCGGGGTTTTTAATTATTGTTCCCGCGTTAGTATTGCCAAATGCACTGAAGGTTTTACAAAAAATCTGCGCAATACGCTTTTTACACATATACTGCATTTGCCATTTCAATGGCATACCGAAAACCAAACCGGTGATATCATACAACGCTGCACTTCCGACGTAGAAACGGTACGAAATTTCATATCAACCCAATTGATCGAGGTAATACAAACCGCCGTTTTAGTTTCGGCAGCTCTTTCATTGATGTTTGCCATGAACGTCACCCTTGCTCTTATTAGCTCGGCCTTTATCCCCCTTGTTATACTGTATTCCCTCTTTTTCTACAAAAAAATTGCTGTTCAGTTTCTTGAAGCAGACGAAGCAGAGGGCGAACTCATGACAGGCATACAAGAAAACCTGACAGCCGTACGGGTAGTACGGGCTTTTGGTCGTGAAAAGCATGAGAAAGAGCTCTTTACCCAAAAACTTGATGTGTTCACGCATAAATGGATAGATTTAGGCTATACGCTAGGTTTTTTTTGGGGAATTGGCGATTTAGCCACTGCAGGGCAAATACTGGCGGTGGTATGTAGCGGCGCCTATTTGGCAGCCAAAGGGCAAATTACCTTAGGAGTATTACTGGCCTTTATTAGTTACACCTATGCTATCTCCTGGCCTGTACGTACTTTGGGACGTACGCTCTCTGAACTCAGCAAATCCGGTGTTTCTATCACCCGCTTACGCGAAATCCTCAACTCGCCGCTTGAAACCGACTCGCAGTTAGCCAAAAAGCCAGATTTAAAAGGTGATATCTGCTTTGAGCAAGTTAGCTTCCAATATGGAGATTTAAAAGTTTTAGATAGTTTAAGCTTTTGCATACCTCAAGGCTCCACATTTGGCATACTTGGGGCTACCGGCTCTGGTAAATCTACTATAGCATATCTACTGAATCGATTGTATGAACTACCGCAAGACAGCGGAAAAATAACAATCGGCCATAAGGATATAAGAGAAATCAACCGCTTTCATTTACGACGCGGCATTGGGCTGATACTGCAAGAACCCTTCCTATTTTCCAAAACCGTAAGAGAGAATATTGAAATTGCAATAGAGAACGCCGATATACAGCTGGTATATAAAAACGCTAAGATTGCTGCTTTAGATGAAAATATCAGAGAATTCTCCCATGGTTACGATACCATGGTGGGAGAACGCGGAATGACCCTCTCCGGAGGTCAAAAACAACGAGTTGCTATTGCCCGTACATTGATGATGGATTGCCCCATACTTATATTTGACGATTCCATGTCGAATTTGGATATGGAAACAGATGAAAAGATACGCTTAGCCTTAGCAGAATATACCGCGGCAAAAACAATAATTCTAATATCTCATCGTATAAGTGCACTTATGCAAACTGATCAAATATTAGTATTGGAAAATGGGAGGCCGGTGCAACTAGGCACACATAAAGAGCTTATAGCGGAAGATGGTTTATATAGACGCGTTTATAAAATGCAAAGCAACGCCATGCTTCTAAAAGGTCTGGAAGAAGGGGGTGAAGATCTTGCGTGACATAGTAGACGAACAAGTTAGCAAGCGTATCAGCCTGCAAACTTGGGCTAAACTATTACCTTTTTTTAAACCTCTTAAGGGGCGTATTGCCTTTGTCATTATTCTCATGTTATTCTCTGCTGTAGTCGATTCCGCTATTCCCCTCTTTACCCAATATGCGGTAAACAATTTTGTTATGCCGCAAATTACCCAAGGTATATTATCCTTTGCCCTGGTTTACTTAGCGATAATTGTATTTCAGGCCGTAACTACGGTACTCTATTCTCGGCATTCTATGATAATAGAGATGAATATGGGCAAACATATGAAAGACACTTGCTTCACATATTTGCAGAAACTGCCAATTTCTTTTTATAACTCAACCTCAGTAGGCTATGTATTGGCCCGCGTCATGAGCGACACCAACCGCATTAGTGGTATGATCGCCTGGGTGGGCGCTATGTTCTGTTGGCATTTATTCTATTTAATAGGCATATTCATTGCCATGTTTATACTGGATGTAAAAATGGCTCTACTAGTTTTGGCTATTATCCCCATATTTTTACTTGTTACCATATTTTTTCAGCCAAAGCTGCTCAAAGCTAACCGCCGCATGAGGCAGGCAAATTCGCAGATACTCAGTAACTTCAACGAGAATATCAACGGAGCCAAAACTTCTAAAACCCTGGTTATAGAAAATAAAAATAGCCGTGATTTCTCACTTATTACAGATGAGATGTACATGGCTTCACTTAAAGCAACCAGGTTAAACGCAGTCTTTTTGCCATTAATAACTTTTGGCGGTTCTATGGCTGTTGCTCTGGTTTTATATAAGAGTGGCCTAGCTGTTATGGAGGGTCGGCTCGATTTCGGTTTGCTTTCCGCCTTTATAGCTTATACATTTGCTATTTTAGATCCCATTTCTCATATTGCACGTACTACCTCGGAAATCATGGCGGCGCAAGTTAATATTGAACGGGTCATGAGTCTTTTAGCTCAGCCCTGTACGGTTATGGATAGTGTTCAAGTTGAAGCGGAGTATGGCGATGTTTTTGAACCAAAAAGAGAAAATTGGCCGCCTATGATAGGAAATATAGAGTTTGAAAATGTCTGGTTTAGGTATCCGGATGCTTGCGAAGATGATTTTGTGCTTGAAGATATTAATATTAAAATTGCTGCCGGCGCCACCGTTGCCCTGGTGGGCGAAACCGGCGCCGGAAAAAGCACTTTTGTTAACCTGGCTTGCCGCTTTTTTGAACCCAGCCGCGGCCGTATTCTCATAGACGGCGTAGACTACCGAGAACGCAGCCAATTATGGCTGCATCAAAAACTTGGTTATGTGCAACAATCTCCCCATCTATTCTCCGGTACTCTGCGAGATAATCTGCTTTATGGCAAACTGGACGCCACAGATGAACAAATTGAAAATGCCGCCCGACTCGCCTGCGTCGACGTGCTGGCAAATAAATTAGAAGAGGGCTATCTTAGCGATGTTGGGGAAGGCGGAGATAAGCTTTCTACCGGCGAAAAACAATTGGTCTCCATTGGCCGGGCTATTATAGCTAACCCTCCCATTTTTGTACTGGACGAGGCAACTTCCTCAATAGATACCGAAACGGAGTTATTGATTCAGAGCGCAATTGCCAATGCATTATCCGGGCGGACTTCCTTTATTATAGCGCACCGCCTTTCTACCATACGCAACGCTAATCTGATACTGCTTATCGAGGGCCGCTCAATTGTAGAACGAGGAAGCCATGAAGAACTAATGGCTCAAAAAGGAAGGTATTATAAGTTGTATAAAACTATGATGATCAAGGATGAATCGGAACAAAGGGGATTTCGGGTTTAAATATTTTTGCGTTCTAAGCTGCTAAAGCGGGCTTTGCCCGCACAATGCCAATTGCGAGAGTAAAGAAAGCGTTTTCACCTTGCGACTTCCTTCTGCACTATACTATTTTTGCAGGAAAACGCCCGCTCTGGCAGAATAATATATAATTCAGCCAATAAATTTGCTGCTTACATAGCAGTTTTATTCAAGTGGTTTTTACCGGATCAAAATGGAGGGTATTATGGAGCATAAAAAACAGCTTAATGTGCTGGATACCGTGTATCTGCCCGGCCCTATTGAGCAAAAATGGTATAAACATTGGCAAGAAGCGGGGTATTTTAGTAGTGATATTAATAAAGAAAGCGAGCCTTTTTGTATTGTCATGCCGCCGCCTAATGTTACCGGGCAATTGCATATGGGTCATGCGCTGGATTGCGCTATACAAGATATTTTAATTCGCTGGAGGCGTATGCAAGGTAGGCGGGCTTTTTGGTTACCCGGTACCGACCACGCCGGCATAGCCACCCAAGCCAAAGTGGAAGAAGCCTTAGCTGAAGAGGGGCTTTCCAAGTATGATCTTGGGCGTGAGTTGTTTTTAGAGCGGGCCTGGGAGTGGAAACATCACTATCACGCCCGCATCACTAAACAGCTGACAATGATGGGCTGCTCCTGCGATTGGGAGAAAGAGCGCTTTACTTTAGACGAAGGCTGCTCCGAGGCGGTGCGGGAATTCTTCCTGCACCTTTATAAACAGGGGCTTATCTATCGTGGCAGTTATATCATCAATTGGTGCAGCCACTGCCAAACCACCATCTCCGATATCGAGGTGGAGCATCATAATGTAGCCAGTTATTTATGGCATTTACGCTACCCCTACGCAGATGGCAGCGGATATGTTGTGGTAGCCACTACCCGCCCGGAAACCTTGCTGGGCGATACTGCGGTAGCCGTACATCATGAAGACAAGCGCTATGCGGATAAAGTGGGTAAAACCGTGATCTTACCGGTAATGGAGCGCGAAATACCGCTGATAGCCGATAGCTATTGTGATATGGAATTCGGTACCGGTGCGGTTAAAGTTACCCCGGCTCATGATCCTAATGATTTCGAAATAGCCCGCCGACATGATCTGCCCCTGATTTCTGTGATCGGTAAAGATGGCAAAATGACCGAAAAGGCCGGGAAATACGCAGGGATGGAGGCTTTGGAATGCCGCCGTCTACTGGTGGAAGAATTTAAGCACTTGGGTCTATGGGAAGGAACTACAGAATTGGAACATGCGGTGGGGCATTGCTACCGCTGTGGCACGGTGATAGAACCACTGGTATCGCCTCAATGGTTCGTCAAGATGAAACCTTTAGCCGAAAGGGGGATTGCCGCAGTAGAGGATGGCGCTATACGTTTTGTACCATCGCGCTTTAAGCGCACCTATATAAGCTGGATGGGAAATATCCGCGATTGGTGCATCTCCCGCCAACTTTGGTGGGGGCATCGTATACCGGTATGGTATTGCGCCGCTTGCGGCCAAGAGATAGCGGCAAAAGAAGCACCGGCAACCTGCCCTAAATGTAACAGCAACGCCCTTACTCAAGATACAGATGTACTGGACACCTGGTTTTCCTCTGGATTATGGCCTTTTTCCACCTTAGGCTGGCCAAAAGAGACTCAGCTGCTCAAAGATTTTTACCCCACAAGTGTGCTGGTAACAGGTTACGACATCATTTTTTTCTGGGTGGCGCGTATGATAGTTTCCGGCCTGGCTCAAATGGATATGAAACCCTTTCACGAAGTATTCATACACGGCATTATCCGCGATGGCGAAGGCCGCAAAATGAGCAAAAGCCTGGGCAACGGCATAGACCCCATCGAGATGATAGAGCAATACGGTGCAGACAGCTTACGTTTCATGCTGATAACCGGCGTTTCTCCCGGCAACGATATGCGCTTTCAAACCGAGCGTATTGAAGCAGCGCGCAATTTCATAAATAAGCTATGGAATGCCAGTCGCTTCACCTTAATGAATCTGGAAGATTATAAGCAAGGCGCCTACGAGTTACATTTGACCCTAGCCGACAAATGGATACTCACTCGCCTAAAAATCGCGACTACTACTGTGGCGCTTAATATGGAAAAATACGAACTGGGTGAAGCCGCCCGAGCTGCTTACGATTTCACTTGGGATGAGTTTTGTGACTGGTATGTGGAACTGGCTAAGCAGCGTCTTTATCAAGGGAACCCTGAAGAACGTTATACGGCTCAAACAGTACTGATAAAGGTGCTAACCAATATCTTAGCCCTCTTGCATCCTATTATACCTTTTGTAACCGAAGAGATATGGCAACAATTGCCCCATGAAGGCGCTAGCCTGATGCTGGCGCGCTTTCCCGACGGCAGCGAACTGGAAAAATATCCACAGGAAGCGCAACTTGTAGAACTGCTGATGGATATAATTCGCGCAGCCCGTAATATCCGCGCTGAAATGAAAGTGCCTTTGGGCAAAAAAGCCAACATCGTTTTAATAGCCGAACCGGCTCTATTAACAGATATCGCAGGCGGTGCAGATTATCTACGCCAACTTGCCCAAGCCTTAGAACTGCAATTCCTACCTTCCGGCAGTACACCCCCTGCTCTGGCAGCCAAAGCCCATGTGCGCGGGGTGGAGATATACTTACCTTTAGCCGGGCTGATAGATATTGAAAAGGAAACAGCCCGCCTTAAAAAAGAGATAACTACCTGCAAAAATGAGCTTAAACGTCTTTTGGGCAAGCTGACAAATACATCTTTCATAGCCAAAGCCCCGCTGCAAGTAATAGAAAAAGAGCGAGCTAAACAGGGGGAATTTGAGGAGAAGAAGCGGTCGCTGGAAAAGCATTTGGAAATGCTTCAATAATAGGCGTTCAATGGGCGTTTGGAGGTAGTATGATAGCATCCTTTATTGATAAAAAAATAGTACTGGCCAGCGCGAGCCCGCGCCGGCTGGAATTGTTGCAACAAATAGGCGTGGAACCTCTGGTGAATCCGGTGGAGGCGGTAGAGGATCAGCGGCTAAAAGGACGCAGGCCTGCTCTTTTGGTACAAACAAACGCGCGCCGCAAAGCGCGGGCAGCGGCGGCCAGCGAACAGTTTCCCGGCAGTATTATCATCGGCGCAGATACAGTAGTAATGCTGGGGAGGCGGCTTTTCGGTAAGCCCGGCAACACGGAGGAGGCTGCCGCTATGTTGCGCGCGCTTTCCGGGCAGCAGCATAGTGTATATACGGGCATCTGCCTTGTGGATACAGACCATAGTCGCAGCGTTTGCAATAGCAGCCGTACTTTGGTGCGCTTTTCTGCCTTAAGTGAGAAAGATATAGCGCTATATGTAGCTACAGGCGAACCGCTGGATAAAGCCGGAGCTTATGGCATACAAGGCAAAGGCGGGTTGTTTGTAGAATCTTTACACGGAGATTATGGTACGGTGATGGGGTTATCTCTGCCCTTGCTGGTTCGGTTAGCCAGTGAACTGGAGCAATTATGTTGCAAATGATGAACTATCTATCAGCATTAGCGGAAATGAAAAACCTCTGCTCCCCCGCCATCAAACCGGGCTTGGAGCGTATAGAAGCCTTACTTAGCGAACTGGGGCATCCGGAATATGGCATACGTGCTGTACATGTGGGGGGAACAAATGGCAAAGGTTCGGTATGTGCTATGCTGGATTCCATTTTCCTGGCGGCGGGTTGCTCTACGGGGCGCTTTACCTCGCCACATTTACATGATTTCAGGGAGCGTTGCCTAATCAACGGGGAAATGCTAAGTGAAAAACAAACGGCTACGCTGCTTGTGCGTATTAATGAGGCGCTGAAAGCACTTATCAGACGAGGCGGGCCATTACCTACGGAATTCGAGGCTTCCACAGCCCTTGCTTTGCTGGCTATGACTGAAGCTAAGGTCGATTGGGCTATACTGGAGGTAGGCTTGGGCGGCCGCTACGACGCCACCAATGTGGTAAATGCTCCAATTGCCATTATCACAAATATCGGCCGCGACCATATGGAGTATTTGGGAGAAAGTATAGCCGAAATAGCCTGGGAAAAGGCTGGTATCATCAAAGAGGGCGCAGAGGTGTTTAGCGGTGCAACAGGTGAGGCGCTGCAGGTTATAGAGCAAGAAGCCGCCAGCCAAAAAGCCACTATCTGCCGTTTGGGGCAAGAATTGCTCTACAGCTTACTAAGGCATAACGACGCAGAACAATATGTAAAAATCAGTACGCCGTGCAGGGTATACAAAAACATGCGCCTCTCACTTTTAGGCGCGCATCAAGGCGCTAACGCAGCCTTAGCCGTAGCTGCCGCCGAGAGAGTTGGCTTAAGCGAAGCTGCTATCTACACCGGGCTGGCGGCGTCGCAGCACCCGGCGCGGCTGGAAATAATAAGTTATCAGCCCTTAATTGTGCTGGATGGCGCGCATAATGTTCCGGCAATGGCCGTTTTGGCACAAGCTGTGCGGGATTATTGGCCCAAGCGGCGCTGCCTGGCGCTTATTGGCATGTTGGCCGATAAAGAGCGCAAACAAGCTTTAGCACAGATTACTCCGTATCTTAGCGAGGTGATCATCAGCAGGCCGCCTTTGCTCTACCGCAGCGAAGATTGGGCTTTAGCGGCAGATTTTTGTACAGATTTGCAAATAAACATTAAGCCCGAAAATATTATCGAAGATATACCCACAGCCTGCGCACATGCCTTGGCTTTATTGCCAAAATATGATATGATGCTGGTATGCGGTTCTTTATATTTGGTAGCGGCAGTACGGGCGTTTATGTTAGAAAGAGGTATTTGTCATGAAAAAAATGTTTAAAATCATCATTGCTATTATACTTATCTTAGTTATTTGTATTTACGGAGCTTTACAAATACTTAAGCCCCAAGCTGTACAAGAAGAAGTCGCCGTATACGGCGACCTCATAGACACCTATCATGTACAAGGAATGTTGATGCCACAAAAAAGCATGCTCTTGAATGCGACAATGAGCGGTACTGTAATGACGCTTCCATTTAAGATCGGTATGGCAGTAGAAAAAAATGACGAATTAGTGATAATAGCCGCTGCCAACCCGGCTGAGCTTGAAATACAAAAACAACAATTGAATCAACAATTAGCTACAGCCGAATACCAGTATCAACAGCTTTTCAGCCGTGAAGGGCAAAGCAAACAAGCGGCTGCCTTGGAAGCAGCGCAAAGTGCCTATGATCTTGCTGAAGAACAGTATCAAGCAGCTTTAGCCGTGGAAGCGGAACTTAAGGGCGTATATACTACCGCCCAGCTTAACGAGTTAGAAAGCATGGTAAAAGCAGCTTATCAGGCTCTGGTTGCCATAGAATCGCAAAATGCCACGACAAATGACCGCAATTATTATAGCTCCCTTATATCCTCCATACAGATTCAGCTTAAAACCCTTGAAGAGGAAGCCTACAGCGAACCCTTACTGGCGCCCTTTTCCGGTATTGTCTGGCAGATACTAACCGATGAAGGTAGCTTTCTCATCAAAAATCAGCCTGTGCTCAAAATGTATCAAAGCGGAGCTATGAAGGTGGTTGTATCTTTGCTATCTGAAGACGCCTTGAATTTACATTTGCAAGAGGAAGCATTTATACAGCTAAATGACGGTACTCAATATAGTGCAGCAGTCAGTTTTATTTCACCCGTGGCGGAGCAAGAAATGTCTAGTTTGGGGTTAATGGAAAATCGCTGCACAGTTGAACTTGAACCGGATAATTTACCGCAAAATTTGGGTGCGGGACACCAGCTCGATGTAGTATTTTCTCAATTGTTGGCGAAAAACACACTTTCTGTTCCGGCTAGCGCCCTTTTCCCCTTAGCCGGAGGCAGTGGCCTTTATATTGCCATAAATGGTAAAGCTACCCTTCAGCAGGTACAAACCGGCATAAAATGCGGCGGCCGGGTGGAGATAACCAGCGGGCTGGACCCCGGAGCTACAGTGATCATCAACCCTTATGAAAGCAATATTAAAAATGGCAACCGTGTAATAAAAGAATAGGCGAGGGTTAAATATGGCTTACCAACGTTTACATCACATAGGTATAATACTGCCTAGCACAGAGGCTGTTGCTGCTTTTATCAAACAATACGATTTGGAAATAGCAGGAGAAGGAGAAACCCCCTACCAGGCACATTGTATTTTTACAAAAGCCAGGGAGGGGGAAAGCCCCATAGAATTCCTTATACCAAAAGGTGGACCACTAGCAGCCTTTAATGAAGGCAGAGGAGGTATTCACCACATTTGCTATGTTGTAGATAGTATTGAGCAAACTGAGAGTGAACTGCGCGCTATGGGGTGTAAACTGCTGGAAAATCAATTCATAGTTGCGGAAAACAACGCTAAAATTAACTTTATCCGCCCTGGTTCTTCTTTTGGTGTTTTAGTTGAGCTGATGGAATTACCTTAAGGGCGCCTCTAAATAACATTCAATTCTCTCAATAGTTTTTCGCCAATAATTCAAAGTAAGGCTGTGGATGATCGCATACGGGACACTGATCCGGCGCGCAGGATGCGGATACTGTATAACCGCAGTTACGGCATTGCCATACCTGTTTTTCTTCCCGGCAGAACACCTGTCCGTTTTCGATATTTTTTAATAATTCTATATAACGTTCTTCATGTTCTTTCTCTATCTCTGCCACCGCCGAAAACAGTTCGGCTATTTTTTCGAAACCTTCTGCTTTAGCCGTTTCGGCAAAGCCGGGATACATATTTGTTCTCTCCTCATGCTCCCCTGCTGCGGCGGCCGCAAGATTAATTGTGGTATCCGGAACAGCGCCACTGTTTAATATTTTGAACCAAATCTTCGCATGTTCCTTTTCATTTGCTGCCGTAACTGCAAAAAAATCTGCTATCTGCTCATAACCATCCTTTTTTGCCTTGGAGGCAAAATAGCCATACTTCATTGAAGCTTGCGATTCCCCAGCAAAGGCTGTTTGTAAGTTTTGCTCTGTTTTGCTGCCTTTTAATTCCATTTGTACTCCTCCTTAAATATTTTATTACTAGGCTCTTGTAAAATTAATTCTTGTTTACTATAGCAATACCTGCTTTGATACGAAATATTTGTTGATAAATATAAGATAATATGATAAAATGGTAAATAATTAGTAGAAAATCATGGTAAAGTGTGATTGATTATGAAAGATGATTTTGTTTCAAAAAACATATCAGAAGATTTACTCGATCTTCATTTAAATACTTGTCTTAATTCTTCTAATGTATGTGTTTGCGAGCGCTGCCGGGCAGATATTCGTGCCTTAGCGCTTAACGCCATGCAACCACATTATGTGGTAACGGAATTAGGAGATGCTTATGTGCGCTTAGAAGCTATGACCACCCAATCTCAAGCAGATATAATTACTGCCATTATACAAGCTATTAATATAGTTAAGCAAAACCCGCGACATGATCAATGATATAGGGCACCTCTAGAAACCAGAATAAACACTAACAAAATGATCAAAATGAGACTAATTACCTAAATATCCCCGTCATTGCGGACTTG
>JGI24705J35276_12238093_pt1 | contig 15828 bp, 13 predicted proteins | sample TergutNt197P4_FD_35276 | JGI IMG/M metagenome (IMG submission 35276) | reverse complement strand
GCCCCAAAATCCTGCAATCTCAACTCTCGTCCTCCCGGGAAAATCGACTCCAGCTCAATGACTTGAGAGGTTCTTCACGGCCGACTAACCAACCGCCGCAGTGCCCATCCGCAGTACGGCAGGGCGACGATGAACCATCGCACCGGCTCGGACGACCAACCGTTACACAACAACTTGGATCATCAATCGGTGAGAGAATGTACAAGAAACTGCCCCTCAAAAGGTTCCTTGATGCTGTGTTGGACACGGATTGCTCCGACAACTACCACAATGCGGAACTGACACTGACGCTGCGAATAGGACTTCTGAAAGGCGATCCCGGTGGCACTGCGCCCAACGGAACAAGTCCAGACGCTGACGATGAATGGCGCAAGGTCATCAGATGGACCCCTGCCATTTGGAGCAAATGGAAAGAAACGTTCGTTTTCGCCGCCGAGGCGTTTTGGTCGAGAAAGTTCTGGCTAATCAATGATGATCGCAGCATTCCCTGGAGTCACCCAACTAATCCGGACATCTACTATCCGAATATCTTGTGCCGTCTCGAAGTTGAAGTGAGCGAGGCTGTGCCCAGCAATAATCATCATTTGCTCGATGTTGTCCGTCTCAACCCCGAGGAGGACACATTTCGCTCAAGTACCCAGCATCTTAGCGACAGGAGTATCATCCCCAAATACCTGACCCGCCGGAGTCTCTTCCCGCAGACGTCCGATGGCGTCTCGCTGAGTTCCGGTGCGAAAAGAACGGGCGAATTTACGGCCGTGGCAACCCGAAGACTGAGGCACCTTACTATTCCGCACGAAATTGGTCATCTGCTCGGTCTCCGCCACGTCGCAGTGGGCACACTCGCTTGTCCGGTGGAGGGCGACTGGAACAATGAGCCGTGCTACGGCACATCCGACCACGAATTACAGTCAGTGATGGGAATGGGAGATCAACTACTGCCTGAGCATGCTGCTCCTTGGCAAGAAGCGTTGAAGCGCTTCTATACAGATATTCACCCACCCGGGGCCGGCGGTTTCACCATCTCGGATGGAAAGGTTTGGAGGGCTGAGATGAAAGAACACTTTCCAAGAACTGCCGAGGAAATTGCGGCTAAAAAGGACATCACCTCGTCGCGGCCGTTGGTGATGCCACCACGCAGGTTTGCCTGAGATGAAATATAAAGGCTGCCGGACTGCTCGGCCGTCTTAAGGCGAAGTCTGAGTTAGATTTTCGACTGAGTGGACATCGAGCCTGCTGCTCGTCCGAGGATGTGAGTTAGCCCCATCATGAGAAGTCGCGCGGCGTCTCGAAGGACGAGGCGTGCAGGTGCGGCCAGCCAAAACGAACATGCAACGGCTGCCCGACGGGCAAACAAGAACATCCGGGCTCGACAAAATCTACGTCCGCTACGAATTCGTCAACGTCACGACCAAGCCGGTTACCTCCATCTCACCCGATGAGAGGGCGGATCGCGAGTCGTCACGAACTGCGGCGTGAGGAGCGGTGGACGCGGGCAGCGTCGGGTGCGAAATGTGGGATGCAGGGCGGGATGAACCCCGTGAGCGTTTCGCAGGCCGCGCAAGACGAGCGACGTTGTCGCGTACGGCAAAACTGTGTGGTCCTGGCGCCCGGAGTCTGGCGTCAAGTCTTGTGGTAGTACATCGGCCCAACCGGGTTTTCGATGCATCAGTTCGCTCGCCGAGGAGAGCCCAGCATAAGCCGTAGCCCACCGCGCGAGGGGGGGCCGGGCTGTTCCGGCTTCGCTCATGCTTTTCCTGTGCTTACGTGTGCATTTTTTCCGCACAGGAACCATGGGCGCCAGCCGGCGCCCGGCTTCCCTCGCGCCCTCTTTTCCCAAACGAGGGCGAAGGAGTAGAGCAAAGCTCGGGCAGAACATGCCGCGAGAACGTGAAGCTGCGTGGCGTCGGTACGACACTCGCATGGCGCGGAAATGCTGTTGCAAATGTCAATTTCATCACCCTGGCCAAAGCTGCATGGAATCCGAATGATGGGCTTGGATTGAAGACGCGAGAGATTCTGACGATGGCGTTTGTCCCGACACGGCGAATTCTGGCTGTCATCACGCTCCCAGGCGGGGCATAACGGCGACCGATGATCTCCCCCACCCTTCCCACCGAACTGAAAGCCGCACTCGACGCCAGGCTACAGGGTTTCTCGCGCAGCGAAGCCGCGGGCCGCGCGGCGCGGATCTCGGAGACCTACCGCGCGGGCGGCGGCTCCGGCACGATCCGATCTGAGGCCGATGCACTGGCTTACGCGTTCGCGCGGATGCCGGCGACTTATGCGGCCGTGGCTGCCGGCCTGAATGCGCTGGTCGAGATCCTGCCTGACTTGGTGCCAGCGAGCCTGCTCGATGTCGGCGCCGGTCCCGGCACCGCAAGCTGGGCCGCGGCAGAAGCCTTTCCTTCGCTCCAGTCGTTCACTCTGCTCGATGCGAACCGCACCTTGAGCCAGCTCGCACTCGAGCTGGCCCGTAACAGCGCGCGGTTGGCCGACTGCCGCTACTTGCCGGGCGAGGCTCACGCAAACCTCGCCGAGGCCGCCCCCGCCGACCTCGTGATTGCGAGCTATCTGATCGGCGAACTTAATGAGAACGAACAGCGCGTGCTTGCGGAAATGATGTGGGCAAAAGCCCGCCATGCGCTTGTCGTCATCGAGCCCGGCACACCGGCCGGTTACGCGCGTATCCTTGCGCTGCGCAAGCAACTGATCAGCGCCGGTGCCCATGTGGCCGCGCCCTGCCCGCATGAAAAGGCCTGCCCGCTTGTCCCGCCGGACTGGTGCCATTTCAGCCAGCGCCTGCCGCGCTCACAGGCGCACAAGCAGATCAAGGGTGCCGAACTACCCTTCGAGGATGAGAAGTTCACCTATGTCGCCCTGACCCGCGCCGCGATTGGCAGACGCCCTGCCCGCGTGCTGGCGTCCCCGGTTGCCGGCAAAGCGGAGATCACGGCAAAGCTCTGCACGGTCGACAGTCTTTCGATCACGAAGGTGCCGCGGCGCGACAAGGCAGGCTATGCACAGGCACGGCGCTGGCGCTGGGGCGACGCGGTCCTGGACAGGAGTTGATCGTTCCGGCTACTGCGTAGCTTCGAATACGCAAGGCCATTGAACTATTTTGCATTCACATCGACCAACACAAAGTCCCCTTCCGCCGGCCTACCGCGCGTCTCCACTCTCTTCTAGGTTTCTTCCACTCGCCTTCCCCGTCAGGAGTTCTTCATGTCGACCGGCTGGATCGTTCTCGGTATCCTCATCATTCTCGTGCTGTTCGCCATGGGCGCCTACAACCGGCTGGTGACGTTGAGCCAACGCGTCAATCAGGCCTTTGCCGATATCGATGTGCAGCTAAAACAGCGGCACGACCTGATCCCCAACCTGGTCGAGACCGTCAAAGGCTACGCGGCGCATGAGCGTGGCACGCTGGACGAGGTGATCAAGGCTCGCGGCGCCGCGATGTCGGCGCAAGGCCCAAGCCAGGTCTCCGCGGCCGAAACTCAACTGAGCAGCGCGCTGGGTCGCCTGATCGCGCTAAAGGAGGCCTATCCCGACCTCAAGGCCAATGCCAATTTCCAACAGCTCGCGGGCGAATTGTCCGACCTCGAGAACAAGATTGCCGCCAGCCGGCGCTTCTTCAACAACGCGGTCCAGGAATACAACACGGGAATCCAGCAGATGCCGGCCGCTTTGTTCGCCGGGATGTTCGGGTTCACTCCCAAGAACTTCTTCGACCTTGGTGCCAACCGGGCTGAAGTCGAGGTGGCCCCTTCGGTGAAGTTCTGACCGCATTGCCGTGCCGGGAGCGACCCGGATGCTTCGTCATTCCAGAGCAAGGCAACGCATCAAGCGCGGAATCTCATCCCCAGTCGCCAATTCCCCGCCTCCCCGTTCACGCCGTTGGCGTGCCGGGGAAATGACGGAGGCTAACGGAAACACTCATGGCCGCGTACGGGCTCTATACCCACATCGCTTCGAACAAATCCCGTTCGTTGCTGCTACTCGCCGGCCTGTTCGTGTTGTTGTACGTGCTGTTCTATGCCGCCGCGCTGATTGGCGAAGTCCTCGCCGACAGCAGTCAATCGGCGACTTTCTATCTGACGCGTGCCTCGGCCGACCTCGTCGCCGGGTTTCCCTACGTCACGGCCGCGGCTGCGGCCTGGATCGTCATCGCCTATTTCTTCCACCAATCCATCATCGATGCCGTCACCGACGGCCAGGCGGTGACACGGCAGGAGCAGCCACGGCTCTACAACCTGCTTGAAAATCTCTGCATCTCCCGCGGTATCAGGATGCCGGCGCTGAAGGTCATGGAAAGCCCGGCGCTGAACGCCTTCGCGACCGGACTTAACCAGCGTCAATACGCCATTACTGTCACCACAGGCCTCCTGCAGGCGTTGAACGACCAGGAGATCGAGGCGGTGCTCGGCCACGAGCTGACTCACATCCGCAACGGCGACGTGCAGTTGATGGTGGTGGCCGTCATCATTGCTGGCGTGGTCGGCTTCCTCGGCGAGTTGTTCTTCCGCCTGTTCAGCAACCTGGACTGGAGTTCGAGCGGCAACGGACCTTCATCCTGGCCGGCTTCTTCGTCCTCCTCGTCATCCTCATCCAGAAGAGACAGCAAGGGGTCGGGAGGCGGAGGCGGCGCCATCATCATCGTCATCGTTGCCATCGCCCTGATCGCGCTGGCTTGGTTGTTGTCGCAGGTAGTCAAGCTCGCGCTGTCGCGGTCACGCGAGTTCCTCGCCGACGCGGGCTCGGTCGAACTGACGAAGAACCCGGACGCTATGATCATGGCGCTGCGCAAGATTGAGGGGCGCGGCGAATTGCCAGGCGCGACCTCGGCGGTGATGGAACTATGCGTCGATAACCCGCGCGAAGGCTTTGCCGACCTGTTCGCAACCCACCCGTCAGTGCAGTCGCGGGTCAACGCACTGGTCAAATTTGCGGGGGGCCACGATCCCGGCCCGCAGGAGCTTTCGTTCAATACCTCCACGGAGCCAGAAGGTGAGCCACAGCCGAGCGAGGTCAGGCAAAGCCCTTCGCCCGAATCAGCAGGCGCGCTGGACCCCATCGCCGGCCTATGGGGGCATCATGCCGGCCCTTGGGGGCCACATTAGAGCCCAAGCCAGACTGTTCATGGTTAACAAGACCTGTTAACGAAAAGTTAAATTTCGCCAAGTCCACGGCCGACAAAGGATTTGTATTATCCCTTGTTTCTGCCATGTTCGATTCGAGTAGCGTACCGATCGCTTTGATCGGATGTGTTAAAGGGCATTATTATGGCTAAACCAGCAGTTGTGGTTGTGGGTGCGGACAAGGGCGGGGTCGGCAAAACGACGGTCTCACGTACCCTTCTTGATTATTTCAGTGCAAACAACGTGCCTACCCGGGCGTTCGACACCGAAACACCGCGCGGAACGCTGAAGCGCTTTCATCCCGAAATCACCGAAATCGTCGACATGATGTCGACGGCGGACCAGATGAAGATCTTCGATACGCTGGCCGCAGCAAGCCCGTCGGTGACCGTGATCGATGTCCGCGCCGGACTGTTGTCGCCCGCACTCGCTGCCTTGCGCGATATCGGCTTTCTGGACGCCGCCAAGGCTGGTCAGATCACCTTCGCGGTGTTCCACATTCTGGGCCCTTCGATCGCCTCACTCGAGGAGATCGCGGAGACCGCGAGCTTCATGGGCGGCGCGAAATATTTCCTGGTAAAGAATTTCATCAACAACACCAGCTTCTTCGAGTGGGACCAGGCGACCTATAATTCCTACTTCCACCGCATCAAGGACGCGACTGAGCTGACTATCCCGAAGCTCAACGAAATGGCCTATGAGCAGGTCGAGGTTGCTTCGGTCCCGTTCCTGAAATTTGTTGCCAACAAGGGCATGCGCGACGAGGGGGCGAACTATTCTTTCGTGCTGCGCGGCTATGTCCGGCATTGGCTGGCCAATGTCTGGAGCGAGTACGATCGCATCAAGCTGACGGACATTGTCGGCTCCAAGGCGCCCAGTCGCGCCGAGGAGAAATAAATTGCGGCCAAGAGACGGATTCGGCTGGATTGGCAGCCGAATTCGCCCGATATAGTGGAATGCCCGCTACGCCTGTCTACATTGTCTGCTCGCCACGCCCCCAGGTGGGCAAGACGGTGTTCGCGCGCCTCCTGAGTGAGTTTCTGCTGCTCAAGAACGGTGATGTTGTCGCCTTCGACATCAACCTGAAGGAGCCGTCGCTGCTTGACTATCTGCCGAACGTCACCGAGACGGCTGATGTCAGCGACACTTATGGCAAGATGCAGCTGATGGACCGGCTCATTGTCAACGATGGGCTCGCCAAGGTTATTGACCTTGGCTTTCACGCCTTCGACGAGTTCTTCAAGATGTCGGAGGAGATCGGCTTCCTGAAGGAGGCCGCGCGTCGCCATGTCATACCGATCGTCATGTTCATGGCCACGGCCGAGCGCATTTCGATGCGTGCCTACGAATCGCTGCTATCGCAGACTCCACGGGCCAACTTGATCACCGTGGACAACGCATATGTCGTGCGCGACGAACTGCCGCCTTTCATGGAGGGCGGCCAGTCATTCCGCTTGCCCGCACTGCCAGGGTTCCTGAGGAACTATATCGACCGCCCGAACTGTTCCTTCACGGACTATCTACGGCACGAGCAGGATTCATCCACTGAGCTACATCAGTGGATCCGCCGGAACTACCTCGGCTTCCGTCAGATCGAGCTCCGTCTGATCCTGCAGCAGCCCTGATGGGAATAATTTTACCCTGATAGTATTCAAGCGCCGGTCCGCTGCAACAAACCGGTTCAGTGCCCTTCGAACGAGATCAGCGTGCGCACCGGCAAGTCCATGGCCCGCAGCTTTGCTGCGCCACCAAGCTCGGGCAGATCGACGATGAAGCAGGCCGCGACCACGTCGGCACCGATCTGCCGCAACAGCTTCACGGCTGCCTCCGCGGTGCCCCCGGTCGCAATGAGATCGTCAACCAGGATCACGCGCTCGCCGGGATGAACGGCATCGGCGTGCATCTCCATCTCGTCAATGCCGTATTCCAGCGAATAAGCGATGCGCACCGTTGTGTGCGGCAGCTTGCCCTTCTTGCGAATGGGCACGAAGCCAGCAGAAAGCTGATGCGCCACCGCGCCGCCAAGGATGAAGCCGCGCGCCTCAATGCCCGCGACTTTCCCGACCTTCGACCCGGCCCAGGGCTGCACAAGCTCATCCACCGCACGGCGGAACGCACGCGCGTCGGCAAGAAGCGTGGTGATGTCGCGGAACATGACCCCTGGCTTGGGGTAGTCCCGAATCGTGCGGACCGTCGCTTTGAGATCGTGATCAAAAGTCATTCTCGTCTCACTTCGATTTTCAATTGTCGTTCCGGGGCGACCATCAAACCCGGAAATGACGAGTGGGAAATCTTGCACTCAATTGGTAGCTCCCGCTCCCAACTGGAAGGCGTTCTCGACGATGCGCAGACCGACCTCTCCGCCAAGTGACATCAGCGATTCCGGATGAAACTGCACGCCGGCAACGGGCAACGTCTTGTGCTCGATCGCCATGGCAACGCCATCCTCAGTGCTGGCGGTAACGGCCAGCACATCCGGCATGCTGTCGCGCTCGACATGGAGCGAATGGTAACGGCCAATGACGATTTCGTTGGGCAAATTTCGCATCAGCCGCCCGCCCCTCACCTGCACGCGCGAGGGCCGGCCGTGCGCTGGATGGGAAAGCTGGCCTAGCTGGCCACCGAAATATTCGCCAATCGCCTGCACCCCCAGACAGACGCCGAATACCGGCAGCTTCTTGACCAAGGCCACCTCGATGGTCTTGGCGATCGCAAAATCCTCTGGACGACCGGGTCCAGGCGACAGCACCAGCAGATCCCACTTCTTCTGCTTCAGCATGTCCAGGGCATGAACATGGCGCACCACAGTGACGCTGGCGCCGACCTGCCGGAAATAGTCCGCAAGCATATGCACGAAGCTGTCGTCGTGATCGATCAGAAGCACCTGCTTGCCGCTTCCAGTGGCGTCCGGGGCAAAGGTCGATAACGGCTTGGGCGGATCGCCGCGCAGCGCCTGGAACAGCGCAGCGGCCTTGACTTGGCATTCCCGATCCTCGGCAGCGGGATCAGAATCGAAGAGACAGGTGGCCCCCACCCGCACCTCGGCCAGACCATCCTTCATCCGGATGGTGCGGATGGTGAGCCCGGTATTGATGCAGCCATCAAAATTCACACAACCGATCGCACCTGCATACCAGCGCCGCGGCGAGCGTTCGTGATCCTCGACGAACTGCATCGCCCAGAGTTTTGGCGCACCGGTCACCGTTACCGCCCAAGCATGAGTGAGGAACGCATCGAGCGCATCAAAGCCCGGTCGCAGCATGCCCTCAACATGATCGACGGTGTGAAACAGCTTGGAATAGGTCTCGATCTGCCGCCGCGCCAAGACCTTGATCGTGCCGGGCACGCAGACACGCGCTTTGTCGTTGCGATCGACATCGGTGCACATGTTGAGCTCGAACTCGTCCTTCTGCGAGTTCAGGAGCTGGCGAATCTGCTCGGCGTCTCCGATGGCGTCCGCACCACGCGCAATCGTACCCGAGATCGGGCAGGTTTCTATCCGCCTGCCGTCGGAGCGCACAAACATCTCGGGCGAGGCTGACACCAGGAATTCGCCTTCACCGAGATTCATCAGTGCGCCATAGGGCGACGGATTGATGCGGCAGAGCCGCTGGAACACTTCCGCAGGAGAACGATCGCAGGGCTCGGCAAACAGCTGCCCCGGAACCGCCTCGAACAGGTCGCCGCGCGCAAACGCCGCACGTGCGGTCTCAACTGTGGCCTGATATTCGCCCGGCGAGTGATCGGAAAATCCTTGCTGTGGCGTCCTGACGTAGATGCTCTCCGGCGTTTCGCGCGGCAGCCCGTCGGTGGACTTGCCACTCCAGGCAAATTCGTAACTGACCACCACACCACGGCTGGTGGCCCGATCATAGGCGAGCAGCCGGTCCGGCACGTAGAGCACGACATCGCGCTGGTCGGCCTCGCGTGGGCGCTTCTGCACGAGGTCCTCGATCTGGAACACGAGGTCATAGGCGAAAGCGCCAAACAGGCCAAGCAGCGGATCCTCATTGGAGGAGAATGCTGCGACGAGGCCACGCACAAGCGACATCACGCTGGCGCGGCGGGTTCGCTGATCTTCCTCGACCGGCGCTTCGCCGCGGAGGATATGGCCCGCAAGCCGCGACGGCGTCTTTTCCGAGATCACCACGCTCGGGTCGCTCAGCACGTCGGCCAGAAATGCGATAAGCACCTCACCGCGCCCGTTCAGCGCCTGCAGCGCAAAGTTGAAGCCCGTCGTCTCCAGCTTCAACGGAGGATCGGAAAAACCGAGATCAAAACTCTCGTAGCGGCCGGGCACCGTCGTGCCGGACGACAGCACCACCCCACGACGGCCATCGAGCAGGCTGACCAAGTCGTCAAGCCGGCTGGCGCCGCCCGTGAACTGCTCCACCGCGCGCGTGACCAAGAGACCCGCGCGAGTGCGGTAATCGCTGCGGGCTGGCAAGGAAAAGGCTGTCCTGTTCATGTGATCCTCTTACGAAACTTGCCGAGAGAACGCCACACAGGACAAACGAGAAGGCCGCCGCGCTGCGATGGCGACCTTCGACGATTTACGGAACGAAATCGCACCGGCCACCTTTAGAAGGTGGGCCACCAACGACGAGATGGGCGAACGGCGATGCTCATAGGAGCTACACACCATGGCGCGGGGAAGACGTCAAGGGCGCACCGTTTTGGGCTATCTTTGGTTGCTACGGCTTTGGAACAAAAAAGCCCCCAAAAACGGGGGCTTTTTCCATTCTTATCTCACGAGAAGCTGATCAGTGGGCGTTGGCCCAGACCCGCCTCTTCGTGAAGCCCATCAAAACCGCGAAGATGATCAGGAAAACAAAGACCTGAAGGCCGAGCCGCTTACGGGCTTCCATGTGTGGCTCAGCGGCCCACATCAGGAAGGTAGTGACGTCGTGGGCATATTGCGCAACCGTCTCAGGCGATTTGTCGTCATACGTGACCTGCCCGTCGCTCAGGGGGGGCGGCATCTTGATCGCGTGTCCCGGGAAATACTTGTTGTAGTATGCTCCCTCCGGAATGGTCACACCTTCTGGCGGATTATCTTCAAAGCCCTGCAGGATAGCCGCCACATAGTCCGGGCCCTGCTCCTGGTATTGGGTGAAGAAATCGAAGATGAACTGCGGGAAGCCGCGCTCATAGGAACGAGCCTTTGTGATCAACGACAGATCCGGCGGCGCCGCACCGCCGTTCGCCACCATAGCCGCCTGCTCGTTCGGGAAGGGCGATGGGAAATAGTCAGCCGTCCGGCCTGGACGCTCGAACATCTCGCCCTGGTCGTTCGGACCATCCTTGATCTTATATTCTGCTGCGAAAGCCGTTGCCTGCTCCGTTGAATAGCCTGGACCGCCGGGTTCCGCGAGGTTGCGGAACGCAACATAGGACAGTCCGTGGCAACTGGAACAAACTTCCTTATAGACCTTCAAGCCGCGCTGCAGTGTAGCCCGGTCGTACTTGCCCAAGGGCCCCGCAAACGACCACTTCTGCTCTGGCGGCTTGGCATCTTCTGCGGCCCGGGCATCCTGCATGGCGCCCACGAATAGCGCGCTGGCTGTCACCAATGCGACCGCGACAGACGCAGCAACCTTGCCCCCCTTCGCGAGGACAGCGTCGGCGACCGAGTTCGGCACCGGCCGAGGTCTCTCGATCCGCGAGAGCAGCGGCAGCACGAACAGGAAGTACACGAAATAGCAAGCCGTCAGCACACGAGCGGCAGTCACATAGTTGCCCTCCGGCGGCTGGGCACCGAGATAGCCAAGCAGGAGGCAGACCACCACAAAGAGCCAGAAAAACAGCTTGGCCAGTGGACGATACTTCGAGGATCTTGTCTTTGCGCTGTCGAGCCAGGGCAGGAAGCACAGGACGAGGATCGCCGAGAACATCGCGATAACGCCCAAGAGCTTATTCGGGATCGAGCGGAGGATCGCGTAGAACGGCAGGTAATACCACTCCGGAACGATGTGCGGAGGGGTCACGCCGGGGTTCGCCGGAATGTAGTTGTCGGCATCGCCCAGATAATTCGGCATGTAGAAGATAAACCACGCAAAAAGGAGAGCGAAGACGCTCACGCCGAACAGATCCTTGATGGTTGCGTAAGGTGTGAACGCCACCGTGTCCTTTTCAGTCTTGGCTTCAACGCCGTCAGGATTGTTCTGACCCGTCACATGCAGGGCCCAGACGTGCAGCACAACCACGCCCACAATCGCGAACGGCAGGAGGTAGTGCAGCGAGAAGAAGCGATTCAGTGTCGGGTTGCCGACCGAATAGCCGCCCCACAACAGCGTCACAATGCTGTCACCGACAACGGGAATGGCGGAAAACAGGTTGGTGATCACGGTGGCGCCCCAGAAGCTCATCTGGCCCCACGGCAGCACGTAGCCCATGAAGCCGGTCGCCATCATCAGGAGATAGATGATCACACCGAGGATCCACAGCACCTCGCGCGGCTCCTTGTAGGAGCCGTAATAGAGACCGCGCAGCATGTGGATATAGACGGCAACGAAGAACATCGACGCGCCAGCCGCATGCATGTTGCGCAGCAGCCAGCCGAAATTGACGTCGCGCACGGTCAACTCGATCGATTTGAAGGCGAGATCGGCATTCGGCGTGTAGTGCATCGCCATGACGACGCCCGTCACGATCTGTATCACGAGCATGAAAGACAGGATGGCACCAAAAGTCCACCAGTAGTTCAGGTTGCGTGGCGTGGGATACGCGACAAACGAGGAGTGCATAAAGCCAAAGATCGGCAGACGCCGCTCGATCCATTTCAGCACTGGATGGCTTGGCTGGTAGGTAGATGGTCCGCTCATGATGCGATCCTGAGGAAATAAAGCGACGTGATGGACTTAAAGGCTCGGCACCAGGGCCGCACAGCTTTAGCCAATCTGGACTTTAGTGTCGGAGACAAACTGGTAGGGCGGCACTGGCAAATTGGCAGGCGCGGGCCCCTGGCGGATACGGCCGGACGAATCGTACTGAGAGCCATGGCAGGGGCAGAAGAAGCCGTCATAGTTGCCCTCATGGGCAATCGGAATGCAGCCTAGGTGGGTACAGATACCAATCACGACCAGCCACTGCTCGTGTCCGGGCTTGACCCGGGCCTCGTCGGTCTCTGGATCAGGCAGATCCTTTACGTTGACCGCGCGCGCCTCGTCGATCTGCTTCTTGGTGCGGTGGCTGATAAAGATCGGCTTGCCGCGCCAGAAGACCTTGATTTCCTGGCCTTCTGCAATCGGAGTCAGGTCGACCTCGATCGGCGCGCCAGCGGCAATCGTCGACGCATCCGGATTCATTTGCGAGATAAACGGCCAAGCCATCGCCGCGACACCGACCGCGCCAACGGCTCCTGTTGCTATATAAAGAAAATCACGGCGTGTCGGATTGTCCGCCGAAGACGCTGTCGTCACGATTCAAGCCCTTTCTCAACTGCAGCCGGAGCACCTGCTCGGGAGGCCCAAGGATGCCAAGGGTACCAGAGCAGACCGTCCGCGCCCGCGGCCCCCGCGGCGGCAGAACTACTGCGATTTCGCGCTGGCTGGGCGAAACAGCAGTGTCCAGAATGGTTCTATTGGCACCCTTGCCGAACGAGTGCAAGCCCGGTATCGGCCCATGAGCACCTAATGCACGAATTCTCCGCCGGACGATGTTTGTTGAAACAATCCGGGGGTACGCAACCCGTCGCCGACACCATGCAGATTGCGCTTTTCCAGCCCGACATCCCACAGAACACCGGAACCATCCTGCGCCTTTGCGCATGCTTGGACATGCCGGCCCATATCATTGAACCGGCAGGATTCGCCTTTTCCGATCGCTTGTTCCGCCGGGCGGGAATGGACTATCTCGACCATGTGAGCCTGATGCGTCACGACTCTTGGTCGAAATTTCAGGCATGGCGGGTAGAAAATGGCTACCGTCTCTTGTTGTTCACAACCAAAGCCGCAACCCATTATCTTGATTTTTGTTACGGAGCGTCGGACATCCTTTTATTTGGACGGGAGACGGCCGGCGTCACGGACGAGGTGGTTGCTGCCGCTGATGCGCGGTTGGTGATCCCGATTAACCCGGGCTTGCGCTCGCTCAATATCGCAACGAGCGTAGCCATGGCCGCAGGCGAAGCTTTGCGACAGATTCGCACCAGCCAGATGAAGTCTGAGGAGTAGATCGTGAGTTACGCGGTCAAGGAAATCTTCCTTACCTTGCAGGGTGAAGGCGCACATGTGGGGCGCGCAGCGGTGTTCTGTCGTTTTGCCGGCTGCAACCTCTGGAGCGGCCGCGAGCAGGACCGCGCAGAGGCGACCTGCCAATTCTGTGACACAGATTTCGTCGGCACCGACGGAACCCTGGGCGGCCGCTACACCTCTGCTGCGGAACTTGCTGACTCCATCGCCGCACAATGGAGCGGATCCGCCGCCAACCGCTACGTGGTGCTGACCGGCGGCGAACCGTTGCTGCAGGTGGACGAGCCGCTGATCGCCGCGCTGCATGCACAAGGTTTCGAGATCGGCGTCGAGACCAACGGCACCATCGCTCCGCCAGATGGCCTGGACTGGATCTGCGTCAGCCCCAAGGCGGGTGCCGAGCTCCTGCTCCGGCATGGTCATGAGCTCAAGCTGATCTACCCGCAGGAGGGAGCTGCGCCGGAGCAATTCGCCGGTCTCGCTTTCGAGCGCTTTTCGCTGCAGCCGATGGACGGTCCGGATGTGGCTGAGAACACCGCGCGCGCCGTCGACTACTGCCTGCGCCATCCGCAATGGCGGCTCAGCCTGCAGACGCACAAGACCCTTGGCATCAGGTAGTCTGCTGTCAGCAGAGTCGTTTCCAAGGATGTTTCAACGATGGACATGTCCGTGATCGAGGATCGCAAGATACGGGCGCGAAGCTGGTTCGAAGCGCTACGCGACCGGATTTGCGTGAGCTTCGAGCACCTGGAAGACGAGGCCCCGGCCGAGCTCTACCCCGGTGAAGCAAGCCGCTTTGTGCGCACGACGTGGCAGCGCACCGATCACACCGGCGCAGCCGGCGGCGGCGGCGTAATGTCGATGATGCGCGGCCGCCTGTTCGAAAAAGTCGGTGTGCACTGCTCGACGGTGCACGGCGAATTCGCACCCGAATTCCGCGCCCAGATTCCCGGCGCTTCCGAAGACCCGCGCTTCTGGGCTTCCGGCATCTCGCTTATTGCGCATATGCGCAGTCCCAACGTGCCGACGGTGCACATGAATACCCGCTTCGTGGTCACTACCAAGGCATGGTTCGGCGGCGGCGCCGATCTCACGCCGGTGCTGGAGCGGCGGCGCAACCAGGACGATCCCGACACGCGCGCCTTCCATGCCGCAATGAAGGCAGCTTGCGACGCCCACGAAGCGATCGCCCCTTACGAGAAGTATAAGAAGTGGTGCGACGAATATTTCTATCTGTCGCACCGCAAGGAGCCACGCGGCATCGGCGGCATCTTCTATGACTGGCACGACAGTGGCGACTGGGAAGCGGACTTCGCTTTCACCCAGGACGTCGGGCGCGCGTTTCTCGAGATCTATCCCGAGCTCGTCCGGCGCAATCTGAAATTGGCATGGAGCGCAGCCGACCGCGAAGAACAATTGATCCGCCGCGGTCGCTATGTCGAATTCAACCTGTTGTACGATCGCGGCACCATCTTCGGCCTGAAGACCGGAGGCAATGTAGACTCGATCCTGTCGTCGATGCCGCCGGAAGTGAAATGGCCGTGAGCGCGATGAGAGCCCCCCTGCCCCGCGCCATGCTGATCGACATGGATGACACCATCCTGTCGGCTTACGGCCGTCCCGAAATCGCATGGAATACCATTGCGGCCGAATTCGTCTCCGAGCTTGCACCGTTACCGCCGCAACAGGTCGCCGCCGCAGTTCTCGCTTACGCGCGGCAATTCTGGTCTACTGCTGAGCCTACTTGGCGGCTTAAGCTGGGTGAGGCGCGGCGCCTGACAGTGCGGGGCGGCTTTGCCTCGCTCGCCGCGGACGGACACGCCGCGCTGAGCGACAATCTCGCGATACGGCTGACCGACCGCTTCACCACCTATCGCGAGGAGGAGATGTTCGTCTTCCCTGGCGCGCATGATGCAATCGATGCCTTGAAGGCGCTTGGCGTCAAGCTCGCGCTGGTGACCAACGGCGCCGGAGACACACAGCGAGCCAAGGTCGAGCGGTTCGCGCTGGCACACCGCTTCGACCACATCCAGATCGAGGGCGAGCACGGCTTCGGCAAACCGGAAGAGCGTGCCTATCTGCACGCCATGGACGCGCTCGGCGTTACCGCAGGCGACACCTGGATGGTCGGCGACAACCTGGAATGGGAGGTCGAGGCGCCGCAGCGGCTAGGCATCTATGCCATTTGGCTCGATACCCATGGCGAAGGCCTTCCCACGGGATCAACGATCAGGCCCGACCGCATCATCCAATCGCTCGCAGAGTTGCTGCCAAGCAAGATATAGGCGAGCCGGAAAGAGGCTCGCCGCCGACTCGGGCGACAGCCTGGTCCGTGATGGAAGCGAGCGGTTGCAGGAGATTATTGGTTCACCGGTGATCTATTGGGATACAGGCGGCGAACGAACTCCTTAGAGCATCGGGCGCTTATTCTGCAACGCATCCTGCTGCCTTGAAGTAATTCCAGCATTCCTGTGCTGTGAAGAGGTCGCAGACCT
>JGI24705J35276_12238095_pt1 | contig 15836 bp, 14 predicted proteins | sample TergutNt197P4_FD_35276 | JGI IMG/M metagenome (IMG submission 35276) | reverse complement strand
AGGTCTGCGACCTCTTCACAGCACAGGAATGCTGGAATTACTTCAAGGCAGCAGGATGCGTTGCAGAATAAGCGCCCGATGCTCTAATCGTCAAACATGGGCGGCGGTGTGAACCCGCCGAATTCGCGCTCAATCAGCTCGGCGAGTTTCAGTGGCGTGCGGTCCTCGAGAAAGGGGCCGACGATCTGCACGCCGAGGGGCAAGCCCTCGGTCGAAAGCCCAAGCGGAATGGCTGTTGACGGCAGTCCGGGCAAGGTCGCGATGCCGGGCCAGACGAGTTGATCGGTGTAAGGATAGTCCTTGCCGTCAATATTGATGCGGCGCCGCTCCTGATCTTCTGAATGGTCGTGCGGATAGGCCGGTGTCGGCATGATCGGGCAGATCACCGCATCAAAGGTCTTGAACAATTCGCGCCATTGCGCGCGCAACCGGGCGCGGGCGCCATCGTCGAACACCCAGGACTGATGACTCATTGTCATGCCGCGCTGCCGCTCGGCACGGAGGCTGCTATCGTCAGGAGACAGCTTGGCTGCCTCAGCCTGGGCGCTGGCGAGGACCTCGGGCAGGAAGAACGCGCCGAGGAAGGACAGCAGCATCCGCATATAAAGCCGCGAGGATTCTGCGAAGTCCGGTAACAGTGGACTTTCACGCGTAACCGTCGCGCCGGCCTTGGCGAGCTGGTCTGCAAGCTTCGCGATCGCACCGCGGATTTCCTGATTCGGCGGCAGCAGCGGATGGCTTTCGATCACCAGGACGTGAAAATCCTTCAGTGCTCGGTGGCGCGCCTCGGGCAGTGCGAGCCGGTAGCCGACGCCAGCCTCGATCGGGTCGGGACCCGCCATCACGTCGAGCAACAGCGAAAGGTCGCTGGCCGAGCGCGCCATCGGTCCGATCACGGACAGGTCCCGATCCATCGGAATGGCTGGGAATGGCGGCGGAGTGTGGCCGCGCGTCGGACAAAGCGCGTAGGTCGGCTTGTGCGCATAGATGCCGCAGTGAAAGCCAGGTACGCGCAGCGAGCCGCCGATGTCAGAACCTAGCGAGAGCGGACCGTAGCCAGCCGCGAGCGCCGCTGCCGAGCCCCCCGAAGAGCCGCCGGGGGTGCGGGCGAGATCGAACGGGTTGTTGGTTGTGCCGTAGATGTCGTTGTAGCTCTGCCAGTCGGCTAGGCCCACGGGCACGTTGGTCTTGCCGAGGATAACGCCGCCAGCCTGCTTGACGCGGCCGATCGCCAGCGCGTCTTCCGGTGGCCGGAAATCCTTCTGCAGTACGTAGCCCCAGGTCGTGGGCAGGCCGGCAATGTTGAAGGACTCCTTCACCGTGACCGGCAGGCCGAGCAATGGCCTGCTCTCACCGCGTGCCAGCGCCATGTCGGCGTCTCGCGCGGCCGAAATCGCGCGGTCGAAATCGCGGACGCACATCGCGTTGACCTTGCCGTCGTGACGTTCGATGCAACCGATGGCGTCCTGTACGAGTTCGATTGCCGAGACCTTCCTTGCGGCAAGCGCCGCGGACAGCTGAGTCGCGCTCTTGTAGCTCCACTGCGATCTGGACAAAGCCTGTCTCCCCACTCACGTTGGTCAAGGATGATGGGAGGTTTGGCCGAACGCCGCAACCGCCCTCTGATCGCAATTTGGAACGAGAGCCCAGGCTTTCGAAGATCCCGGACAAATTCTAAAAATGCCGCATTATCAAGGTGTTCGCTCCGGTGGATGCCTCGTTGGCCCGGTCCAGGGACTGTAAGGTGCTACCCGTTGCCCAACGGCATCGGTCCCGCAAAAACTGGTGGGGCTTTCAAAAAAAGCCTTGTCCTTGACATGTCGTTCGCGACATGGTCCCACCGCGCTCATCCGTTCACATGTTTAGCAATCCAATTCCCGGGAGTCTAAAGGTATGCGCTTCAAAGCTCTTCTTGGCGTCGCCGCGGCGACGCTCCTCGCCTCGTTCGGATCCGCCAATGCCCAGCAGGCCGTTCAGGCCGGTGTTCTGGAATGCGAAGGCGGTCAGAATGTCGGTTACGTCGTGACTTCTGCGACGCAGCTTAAGTGTATTTTCCGCAGTGTTGATGGTCGTACGGACCCGTATGTGGCCACCATTCATCGTTTTGGCCTTGACCTTGGTGTTACCGCGCAGACAGGCTTCGCTTGGGCGGTTCACGCGCCGAGCTACAGCGTTGGCCCTGGCGCTCTGGGCGGACATTACGGCGGCGTTGGTGCCAATGCGACGGTCGGTGTCGGCGTTGGTGCCAATCTCCTCGTCGGTGGCTCGCAGAACGCCTTCTCGCTGCAGCCCCTCAGCCTGCAGGGCCAGGTCGGTCTTGCTGCAGTTGCGGGCATTGTTGACGTGGATCTGCGCCCAGTGGTTGGCCCAGGCCGCCGCGCCCATCGTCACCACCGCCGGCATCACCACTAAGTTTGCATGATGGCGTTGGCGGCCCGCATCAGGCCGCCAACGATCCTGACGGTGTCTATTCACGTCAGTCGTCAGTGCTGCACTTCAGGGCCGAACGTCGAGCCGCTGTTAAGAGCGTAATCCGATTGGATTGCGCTCTTATTTTCTTATGCAGCGCGATCTCCGGACAATTGCGTTCCGCGTTTGTCGCGAGGCAAAACCGGTCCCACTTTGCGAATCACGCTCTACGCTGCTCCGATTAATATGCCGACGCCAAGCACGATGGCGCCGCCGAGCACGACCTGGAACACTGCCTGCAGGAACGGCGTGTCCATGTAGCGTGCGCGGATATAGGCGATCGCCCATAGTTCGAAGAACACGACGACGCAGGCGATCACTGTCGCGATCCAGAATGCATTGCTCCAAGTATCAGGCACGAGAAACGGCAGGGTGTGACCGAGCCCGCCGAGCGTTGTCATCAATCCACACGTGGCGCCACGCAACCACGGCGAGCCGCGGCCAGTGAGCGAACCGTCGTCGGACAAGGCTTCTGCGAAACCCATGCTGATGCCGGCACCAATCGATGCAGCAAGCCCGACCAGAAAGGTTTGCCAGTTCTGATGAGTGGCGAAGGCGGCGGCGAAGAGCGGCGCCAAGGTCGAAACCGAGCCATCCATCAAGCCAGCGAGACCCGGCTGCACATATTGCAGCACGAACATTCGGTGACTGGTGCGATCTTCCTCGGCACGCGCGTCGTTGCTGAGGATCCGGCCTGTCAGGCGCGATGCGGTTTTCTCGTGGCTCCTCTCGGCTTCCGCAAGGTCGCCCAGCAGCCTGCGCGCACCGACGTCCTGTGCTTGTTCGGCCGCCTTCGTGTAGAACCGCCCGGCCTGCAATTCCATCGTCTCGACTTCCTTGCGAATGGTGTCGAGCGGCAGATTCTTCGTCAGCCAGATGGGACGACGGCGCAGGAAACCCTTTACGTCCTCGCGCCGGATTGGCGGCAGATCCGGCCCGAAGCGCTGTTCATACAATTCGAGCAGCATGTGGCGATGGCCGCGTTCCTCCTCAGCCATTTCTTCGAACAGCTTTGCCGAGTCCGGGTAACGCTCCTTCAGATCTTCCGCGAAGGTCATGTAGATGCGGCTGTCTTCCTCCTCGGAAGCGATGGCCACTGCAAGCACTTCGCGCTCTGTCAGATCCGAAAACTTTTTCAAAACGCGCCGCCTATTATCTTAGAATAGTTCTAAACTCTTATAAGCTGCATCGCTTTCGCGGTCAAATCACACCGTTCTTGCGGCCGTGTGCGAGAAAATCCAGTAGCAGCCGACTGACCTCAGCCGGCTGCTCCTGTTGCACCCAATGACCGGCTCCTTCGACGAGATGGCAGCCGAGCATGTTGGTGCAGACGCGCGTCTGCATTGCCTCGAACACGCCCGGGCGCTGATACGTGCCCCAGTCCTGCTTGCCAGAGATGAAGCAGGAAGGCACGTCGATGGTGCGGCCAGCAAAAAGCTGCAGTTCGCTGTCGAAGGTGCCCGATGTGCCGCAGCGATACCATTGCAGACCGCCTTGGAAGCCGGTTCGCTCATATTCGGTGTTGTAGAAGGCAAGTTCGTGATCCGGCAGCCAGCCGTTGGCCGCAATCTGTGAAGGCGTCGGCATTTCCTCTGCCACCGTCTCCGGCATGGTTTTGGCGAGATCCATCACATAGTAGGTCGGGAGCTTCTGCAATTCGTCCGCCGACCAGGATTGCAGTCGATAAGGCTGGTTATCTTTGCAGTCCGCGCTCTTGTGATGGTAGTAGGCGCGTAGGAAATCATGCAGACCTTGCGGTGGGCTGGTCATGTCGGCGTTCGCCTCGCGCGTCGAATAGTACCATTGATAGTGCTTGCGCGGTCGTGGCAGCGCCGCGAGCTCGCGATGCACGGGATCCTGTGGTCGCCGCGCCATGGGCGCGTCGGCGGTGTTGAAGGGCAGAGCCGGAGGCCCTCCGAACGGCGCGCTCATCATCACCACTGAACGGAAGACGTCGGGGCGCACGAGCGCGCACCAGGCGGCGACCGGGCTGCCGAAATCGTGCCCGACCACGGCATCGACGTGTCGACAGCCAAAGGCCGACACCAGGCCGAGCGCATCGCGGACGAGATTGAAGGGCCGGAACGACGCCAGATCGCCGTCGTAGTCGGGATCCCATCCGGTGGTGCGGCCATAGCCCCGCTGATCGGGCGCGATCACGTGATAGCCCGCTTGAGCGAGCGCTGGCATCACCTTGCGCCAGGAGAAAGCAAGTTCGGGAAAGCCGTGCAAAAGCAGCAGGCAAGGCCGCCCACCGGTCTCAAAGCCCGCTTCCAGCACATGCATTCGCAGGCCATTGACGGCTTCGACGTGACGCGAGCGAATACCTGCGGGCAGTGGAATATCGGGAAGGGGTGCCATGGTGCGTCCTTGTCGCAGCCGGATTTGTTCCGGCCACCCAACGTCTTCATCCGCGCCATGTTGAAGCATATGAATGCCCGGGACAAGTCCGCGATATAACCGGCGGCGGTGAAGTGCTACATGGTAGACACTTAAAACAATACGTCTTTTGTATCGGTGCGGTGTATCGCGTCGTTTGGTTGTGCGCAGATCCGCTGCCATGCGCAACCGAAGACAATGAGTGACGCTAAAGAAAAGGGGCGCCTGCGAAGGCGCCCCCAATGGGTCTAGGCGAGTTGCTGTTGCGAACTTCTCCTGACAATGGAAGCCGCCTGCGGTGACTGTTGCGATGCTTCCCGTGTCCATTCCACTAGCGCTTCAGCGCGTCGTGTGAGGCGCGGATAGTGCGAGAAGATGTGCAACAGCCAGCCGGCAAATGACGGAACCATCTTTTCTTGCGCCAGAAAACTTTGCAGGTTCATGCTCTGATTGAGTTTGGCACTGCCGCACGCCAACATCTGCAGCGCGGAGCATGATGCGGCAAGATTTCCGGCAAGCATGGCGCCAACGCGATCGCACGTCAGCTCTCGTCCGCGCGAATAAGCCGGGGCGAGAAGCGGAATGAAATGCCCGGGCAGCTTGAGAAAGTTGCTCTTCCGATCCAGGTGGCCGGCGGCGTGATGACCAAGCTCATGACCGACGACGAAGCGAACCTGATCGTCATTGTCCGCATCAATCAGTGCGGACGTCAGCCACACGTAGCGGTGACGACCGACCAGGCGCAGCGCCATCGCATTCATTACCCCGTTCGAATTATAGACGAACGTTGTCGGAGCCTCGTCAAGCCCGAGCGCGGCCGATCCCTCCACCACCATCTTGTGCAGGTGAGGAAACTGGTCAGGCCCCACCATGACATAGTGCCCAAACATGTATGCGCGGGTCAATGCGCGCGTGATGAGGGAGAATAGCCAGAATGCAACCCCGTAGAAGATTAGCAAAAATGTATTCGCAAACTCGCCGAACACAATCGAAATGAGGAGGATGAGTGCCACGATGCCCCAACAAATGATGCCGGCTATCGTCATAATGGAGCCGTAGGCCTTTTCCTTGGGATGCCGCAGCTCAGAAACGTTGATGCTCATTGATGCTATTTGCCCCTTCGATTCAATAACTTGATAGAGATGTCGCGACCGGTGTCCTGGTCGCCATCCTTGCCCCCGCTGGAGTCAATGATATCGCTTTAGTGAAGAAAATCAGGCAGCAGGTTCAAATGCTCGAAAAGCGTCTGTTCATCAGCGATCCAGCACACGATCACGCCGCCATTGCTCGATACAATCTCGGCGTGACGGTTGCGAATAGTCAGAGTATTGCGCGAAACCGTGTGGAACCGCTCTTTTGGTTTTGCAGGCCACCAAGCAGTGCAATGTTCCGCCGAGTCAAGCGACGCGCGCGTCAGATCTTCACAGCGGTCGTCGGCCAGTAACGGTCGCGCAGGTGGCGCTTCACCAGCTTGCCGGTGGGCGTGCGCGGCAGTTTGGCTTCAAAATCGATCGAGCGCGGGCACTTGATCGGCGACAGGCGCGTCTTGCAGAAGGTGATCAGTTCGGCTTCCAGCGCCTTGCCGGCGCGTTCGATGTCGTGCAGCTGCACAACCGCCTTGACCTCTTCACCCATCTCTTCGTTCGGTACACCGAACACAGCGACATCAGCGACTTCCGGATGGATGATCAGGACGTCTTCGGTCTCCTGTGGGTAGATGTTCACGCCGCCCGAGATGATCATGTAGGACTTGCGATCGGTGAGATAGAGAAAGCCGTCCTTATCGACATAGCCGACATCGCCGAGCGTCGACCAGCCTTTTGCGTTGTAGGCCTTCTTCGTTTTCCCGGGATCGTTGTGATAGGTGAACGTCGGCGCGTCGGCAAAGTAAACCATGCCGATTTCACCTATCGGCTGCTCCTCATCGTTCTCGTTCAGAATCTTGATCTTGCCGACCACGGCGCGGCCGACGCTGCCACGGCGCTCCAGCCATTGCTGCGACGTGCAGACGGTGACGCCGTTGCCTTCCGAACCCGCGTAATATTCGATCAGGACCGGGCCCCACCATTCGATCATCCTGGCCTTGACATCGATCGGGCAGGGCGCGGCAGCATGGATTGCGCCCTTCAGCGAGGAAATGTCGTAACGGGTGCGCACCTCGTCCGGCAGCTTCAGCATGCGTACGAACATGGTTGGCACGAGCTGCGACTGTGTCACCTTATACTGTTCGACCAGCTTCAGGAATTCCTCGGCGTCGAAGGATTCCATGATCACGGAGGTGCCGCCCAGCGTGATTGCCATCATGCTGAAGCGCAAGGGAGCGGCATGATAGAGCGGCGCCGGCGAGAGATAGATGCTGTCGGCGTTCATTCCGCACATGTCAGCGCAGAGCAATTTGAGGAACGGATTCGGTGTGTCGATTGCGGTGCCGTCGAAGGCCTTCTTGATGCCTTTGGGTCGACCGGTCGTGCCGGACGAATACAGCATGTCGTAGCCGATTACTTCGTCTGCGATCGGCGTCTTGGGCTGTGCGGACACTTCCTTGTCGTAAGAGCGGAAGCCGGGCTGCGGTTCATCGACCATGTAGAAGATGGGGTCGTCCGGCGCGCCCTTGATCAGGCCCTTGATCTGCTCGGCGCATTTCGGTGAGGTGATCACGACCTTCGCGCCGCAATCCCCGACGATGTACTCGATCTCGTCCTTCGTCAGGTAGCGGCTGATCGCGGTGTAATAGAGCCCGCTCCGTTGCGCCGCCCAGCAAATCTCCATAAAGGAGAGGCGGTTTTCCATCAATAGCGCGATGTGATCGCCCGCCTTCAGTCCGAGCGAGCGGAACAGCTGCGCGCCCTGGTTGGAGAGCTCGTCGAGTTCGCGATAGGTGATCGCCTTGGCGGTTCCGGCCATTTGATAGGCAATCTTGTTGGGCTGAGTGCGGGCGTGGATGGAAGGATGTGTCATGACGTTTCCCCCGCGAGTGGCGAGTAACTACTCGCCGCTCGCCATTTGTTTCTTTTCTTAGAGTTTTTCGATGATCGTTACATTGGCCATGCCGCCGCCTTCGCACATGGTCTGCAGGCCGTAGCGCTTGTTGCGCTGCATCAGCGCATGGACGAGCGTTGTCGTCAGCTTGGTGCCGGAGCTGCCGAGCGGATGGCCAAGTGCGATCGCGCCGCCATTAACGTTGAGGCCGGCCGGATCGGCGCCGGTGAACTTCAGCCAGGCAGTTGGCACTGAGGCGAACGCTTCGTTGACTTCGAACAGGTCGATGTCATCGATTTTCATCCCGGCCTTTTCCAGCGCGCGCTTGGTTGCGTGCAGCGGCGCCTCCAACATGATCACGGGATCGCCGCCCGTCATGGTCATGTGATGGATCCGCGCAAGCGGCTTCACGCCAAGAGACTTCAGGCCCTTTTCGTTCACCACCATGACGCCGGACGCGCCGTCGCAGATCTGGCTGGCGCTCGCCGCGGTCAGCCTGCCATTCTCCGCGATCAGCTTGACGCCCCTGATGCCGTCGAGGCTCGCGTCGAAACGGATGCCTTCATCGATGTGGTGAACATCAGTCGAGCCGTCGGCGCGGGTGATCTGGACCGGCATGACCTCCTGCTTGAAGTGGCCGGCTTGCGTCGCAGTGATCGCACGCTGGTGGCTCTCAAAGGAATACTCGTCGAGTTGATCTTTGGAGAAACCGTACTTCTCGGCCATCATCTCCGCGCCGGTGAACTGGCTGAACACGATATTTGGATAGCGCTGCTCGATGCCTGGACTCTTGTAGTTGCCAAAACCGTTCTTCGCGGGGAGTTGCGAAGACAGGCCCATCGGCACGCGGGTCATCGATTCAACGCCTGCGGCGATCACGACATCCATGGCGCCCGACATCACGGCCTGTGCCGCAAAATGCAGCGCCTGCTGCGAGGAACCGCACTGCCGGTCGATCGAGGTGCCGGGCACGCTCTCCGGGAACTTGGAGGCCATGATCGCGTTGCGCGCGATGTTGTTGGATTGTTCGCCCACCTGCATGACGCAGCCCATGATCACGTCTTCGACCTGGGCAGGATCGGCGCCGGTGCGATCGACCAATTCGTCCAGCACTTTGGCGGCAAGGTCAGCCGGATGCCATCCAGCGAGGCGTCCCCCCTTGCGTCCGCCCGCAGTGCGTGCAGCGGCTACGATATAAGCCTCGGCCATTTTCAATATCTCCCTGATGTTCTGGATGAGCCCGAAGAATGGGGTGATTAGAGAAGTTAGTCAATCAATCAACTAACACTTGAGTGAGGGCCGTCCATAGGGTTATGTGCACATTCGCGTCTGACAGGCGATAATGGGCTCCGAGTTGAATACCAGCGTACCGAACAAGCTACCGAGCGGTAGAAGCGCTACCGCCGAAAGGCTGCTGGTTGCCGCCAGCGAGCTGATGATCGAACGCTCTTCAATCGAGATATCCTTGAGCGACATTGCCCAGAAATCCGGAGTCAATGCGGCGCTGGTGAAATACCATTTCGGCAACAAGGACGGCCTCTTACTGGCGCTTCTGGCGCGCGATGCCGCGGCTGAGCTTGCCAATCTCGAATATCTTCTGGCCCAGCCTCTTTCTCCCACCGCCAAGCTCAAGCTGCACATCGCCGGCATTATCCGGGCCTACCGGCGGTTCCCCTATATGAACCGGCTGATCCACTATCTCCTGGATGAGAGCCATGCCGAGGCCGCCGACGAGGTCTCGCAATTCTTCGTCGCGCCGCTGCTCGATTTCCATCGACGTCTGCTGGCGGAGGGCGTTGCGGCCGGCGAATTTCGCGAGACGGATCCTGTGTTGTTCTACACGAGCCTGATCGGTGCCTGCGACCATTTGTTCTTCGGGCGCCATGCGATGTCGCGTGCCGTCGGCGTCGGCCCGGTCAGCGAGGATGTCTGCCGGCGATACATTGTGCACATGGAAACGCTGATCTGCGGCGGCATCCTGAGCAAACAAGACGCGAAGGGTATGCAGCGAATAACGAACGGATGACTCAAATATTGGCGTAGCGCTGTTTGTCGCTTGCCATCCGCTATCTGCCACTTAAGAAACTACGTTCAAGGAGAGGTTCTACGATGCAGTTGAAAGACGTTGCAGTTCTCATCACCGGCGGGGGGTCGGGTCTTGGTGCAGCGACCGCCCGCGCCATGGCCGCCAAGGGCGCGAAGATCGGCGTAATCGACCAGAACAAGGAAAATGCAGAGAAGGTCGCTGCCGAGGTAAAGGGCGTGGCGCTGCATGCCGACGTCACCGATGAGGAGCAGATCAAGGCTGCGATCGCTAAGGCCGAAGCGGTGCACGGCATCGCCCGCGTGTTGATGAACTGCGCCGGCATCGGCGGTTCGCAACGCATTATCGGCAGGGATGGCGTCTATCCGCTCGCGAAGTTCGCGCGCATCATCAATGTCAACCTCGTCGGCACCTTCAATTGCCTGCGCTTGTTCGCCGAGCGTCTGGTTACCATCGAGCCGATCGGAGAAGAACGCGGCGTGATCATCAATACCGCATCCGTTGCGGCCTATGAGGGCCAGATCGGCCAGATCGCCTATGCCGCTTCGAAGGGCGGCGTGGTCGGCCTCACTTTGCCCGCGGCCCGCGACCTCGCGAGCCAGAAGATCCGCGTCAACACCATCGCGCCCGGCCTGTTCTTCACGCCGTTGCTGATGGGGTTGAGCGAAGAAGCCCGCAAGAGCCTGGGTGCGCAGGTGCCGCACCCCTCGCGCCTCGGTGACGCCGCTGAATACGGCGCACTCGCCGTGCACATTGTCGAGAATCCGATGCTCAACGGCGAAACGATCCGCCTTGATGGCGCGATCCGCATGGCGCCGCGGTAAGACGTCTCCGCTGTCTTCGCGGCGAAACAACTAGCTAAAGCGCGATGATTTCGAGATCGAAGTGTCGTCGCGCTTTAGAGCTTTCCTGAGAAACCAAAGCCTGTCTATATCAGGCGTTAGTTGCAAAGATCTGCAAAGAGCAGAATTCCGGGGGACGCAAAAAGGTAGGCTGCGATGAATTTCGACTTCTCCGATGACCAGAAGCAACTGCGGGATCAGGCGCGGAAATTTCTTGCCGAGAAGTGCCCATCCAAGGCGGTGCGCGTGGTGCTTGAGGGCAAGGCGCCCTACGACCGCGAACTATGGAAGGGGCTCGCCGAGATGGGCTTCCTCGGCGTGGCTATTCCGGAAGAATATGGCGGAGCAGGCGCCGGTCATCTCGAGCTCTGTGTGATTGCCGAAGAGATGGGCCGTGCGCTGGCGCCGGTGCCGTTCTCATCGACCGTGTATCTCGCTGCGGAAGCGCTGCTGATTGCCGGCAGCGATGCTCAAAAGACGAAATGGCTGCCGGCCATTGCCACGGGCGACGCCATCGGCACGCTCGCGCTGTTCGAGGGCAAGGGCAACCCGTCAAAAAAGGGCATCAAGCTTGCCGCCTCGGGCAACACGCTCAATGGCGTGAAAAAGCCGGTTCCGGATGGCGCGATCGCCGATTTTGCCGTGGTCGCCGCACGCACGGGATCGACCGGCCGCGACAGCGACATTTCCCTGTTCCTGGTTGATCTCAAGGCCGGCGGTGTCGAGGCGAAGGCGCTGACAAACCTCGATCCGACTCGCGGCCAGGCAGAACTTACCTTCGAGAACTGCGAGGCCGAGCCGCTGGGTGCGGCCGGCGAAGGCTGGAGCATCCTTTCGCAGGTGATCGACCGCGCTGCAGTGCTGATCGCCTTCGAGCAGATTGGCGGTGCCGACCGTGCGCTGGAGATGGGCCGTGATTATGCGCTCGACCGCATCGCCTTCGGCCGTCCCATTGGGTCGTTCCAGGCGGTCAAGCACACTCTCGCCGACATGTATGTCTCAGCGGCGCTGGCGCGCTCAAACGGCTACTACGGTGCCTGGGCACTTTCGACCAACGCCTCGGAGTTGCCGGAAGCCGCCGCTGCCGCGCGCATCAGCGCGACGCAGGCGTTCCAACATTGCGCCAAGAACAACATCCACGTTCACGGCGGCATGGGCTTCACCTGGGAATTCGACTGCCACATGTACTATCGCCGCGCCAATGCGCTCGCATTGTCGCTCGGCAGTCTCTCCTATTGGGAAGACGCGCTGATCGAGCGCATGCGCAAGAAGAACGCAGCGTAATTCTATGCACGTCATTCCGGGGCGTTGCGGAACGTTGCGGACCCGGGATCTCGAACAAGGGACTTCCAGATTCCGCCTTCGCGCGCGCCCCGCGCCCCCGGAACAATGAAAAGGACGAAGCATATGAACTTCGATGATACCCCGCAGGAAGCTGCCTTCCGAGCCGAGGCGCGCAAGTGGATTGACGCGAATGCACCAAAGGAGTTCGAGGAGGAGCTGTCGAAATCCTCAATCGGACGCATCGGCCTTGCGAAGCATGATGTCGTCGAGGTCGCCAAGGCTTGGCAGAAGAAGAAGGCGGAAGGCGGCTGGGCCTGCCTGCACTGGCCAAAGGAATATGGCGGCCGTGGTGCTTCGCCAGTCGAGAAGGTGATCTGGCAACAGGAAGAGGGCATCTACGGCAAATTGATGCACCCCTTCGCAGTTGGCGAAGGTATGTGCGGCCCAACGCTCATGACCTTTGGCAGCGAGGAGCACAAAAGACGCTATCTGCCGAAGATCGCGGCCGGCGAGGAGATCTGGTGTCAGCTGTTCTCAGAGCCCTCCGGCGGCTCTGATGTCGCGGGCCTGCGCACCCGCGCGGAAAAGAAGGGCGACCACTGGATCATCAACGGCCAGAAGATCTGGACCTCGGGCGCGCACTACTCCGACTATGGACTCCTGATCACGCGCACCGATCCCAACGTGCCCAAGCACAAGGGATTGACCATGTTCTTCCTCGACATGAAGAGCAAAGGCGTCGAGGTCAGGCCGATCAGGCAGGCCAACGCCATGCAGGAGTTCAACGAGGTCTATTTTACTGACGTGGTTATTCCCGACAGCCAGCGGTTGGGTGCGGTCGGCGATGGCTGGAACGTGTCGCTGACCACACTGATGAACGAGCGCATGTCAATCGGCGCGCGACTGGCGACCGGCTTTCCCGAGATCTTCGAGTTCTGCTCTAATCTGATGACGGAGGACGGGCTTGCGATCGACAATCGCGCCACGCGCTCCAAGCTCGCCAACTGGGCGGTGAAGGCCAGCGGGCTGAAATATACGAGCTACCGCGCGGTCTCGGCGCTATCGAAGGGCGAGCGGCCAGGGCCGGAAAATTCCATCGGCAAGCTGGTCGCGGGCTCGTTGCTGCAGGACATCGCGGCCTATGCAGTCGATCTCGAAGGTGCGGCCGGCGTGCTTACCGGTACGGACGAGGAGGAGGCGTTGGGAAAATTCCAGCAGATGCTGTTGACCTCACCTTCGATGCGCATCGCCGGCGGCACCGACGAGATCCTGCGCAACATCATTGCGGAGCGCGTGCTGGGCTTGCCGGGCGACATCAGGGTCGACAAGGACGTGCCGTTCAACAAGATCCCAACCAAGGGAAGGTAGACATGGCGGACGGCGCGATAGTGGTGCCCGCCAGCACGTGCGGCGTTGACGAGCGGATTGGCGTGCTGGAGGAGTTGCTGGGCGAGCGCTTCTCCTGCCGCGCCTTCCTGCCGCAGCCGGTCGAGCGCGCCACGATTGAGCGCATCCTGAGGGCCGCGCAGCGCACCGCCTCCTGGTGCAACTGCCAGCCCTGGCGATTGGAGATCGTTTCGGGCAAGGCAACGCAGAAGTTCCGCGAGGCGATGCATGGCGCCGCCTCCAGCGGCAAGCCGACAACCGGCGATTTCCCGTTTCCGCGAGAATATTGCGGCGTGTATCTGGAGCGGCGGCGCGAGAGCGGCTTCCAGCTCTACAACTCGCTCGGCATCGCGCGGGGCGACAAGGCCGGCTACGCCGCGCAGGCGTTGCAGAATTTCAGCTTCTTCGGTGCGCCGCATGTTGCCATCATCCATAGCGACGAGGCGCTCGGCGTTTACGGCGCGGTCGATTGCGGCGGCTACGTCACGAGCTTTGTGCTGGCGGCCCAGGCGCTCGGCATTGCCACCATCCCGCAGGCGGCGCTTGCCTTTCATTCCGACGTCGTACGCAAGCACTTCGGCCTTTCCGACGACCGCCGCGTCGTCTGCGGCATATCGTTCGGTTATCCCGACCGCACGCACAAGGCCAACAGCTATCGCACCCGGCGCGCGGATATCGCGGATGCTGCGCGCTTCGTCGAGGATTAGCGGCAAATACCGTGTCCAGACGGCTGTTGCCTCTGGCGCCAGGGCGGGGAAGCCTGGCTGACAGAGAAATCCGCCGAGCGGTGCTCCGGCGGCCAAAGTCTTTCCGTGGGTAGAAACGGCCATCAATGGCGTCCGCGGCCCAGCCGGGGGGCTGAACAGGCACCGAACAGAGCCTAAATCGCAGACAAGCCCCTTTTTCCAGTATAGGAAGAGGACGCTCGGACAAAATGCCGGGCATGGTCCGGACCTGGAAGGCCGCGCAGCGCAAGGCGGGCGCGTCTCTTGCGACCGACGCGAAGCCCTTGCGCGGGGATCATGCCCAAGCAAAAAGCTAGTGTCCCGTCTTAACCGACCAATTTGCCGCGCGTTCATACGGTTATTCGGAGACGAAAGGACACTAGCAAAATCAAAGTGCTAGTGTGGCTTATGTCTCGCAATTGCCGATGAGAGGCTAGCCTAAAGAGAGGTCGGCAATTGCGAGACACCACACTAGAGCGCGATGGCGATTCAACCGAATCCGATCGCGCATTAGATGTGCGCCAGTATGCCCCGCAAGCCGGTTGTTTTCTGACAAAGTTTGGTTGGCCCCGATGGATAGCTTACATTTCGCACAACATGCAGGAACCGCCGGCGCACTGTTCGCTTCGGTGTTCGTGGTTGCCACGGCGACCATGCGGACGATGATCCCGTTGCGGGTATTCAGCATCCTCACCAACCTCGTCCTGATCGTGACCGCAATTCCGGCACATAATTACCTGTTCATCGGTGTGCAGGTCGTGATGTTGGGAATGAACGGCTACCGGCTGCACCAGATGCTGCAACTCGTGCGCGATGTCCGCAAATCGGTCAGCAGCGACCTCTCGATGGACTGGCTGAAGCCGTTCATGACCGAGCGCAAATGCAAGGCCGGCGAGGTCCTCTTTTACAAAGACGAAGAGGCCGAGGACATGCTCTATATCGTCAGTGGCCGCTTCCGGCTGGTGGAATCCGGCATTGAACTGCCGGTTGGTGCGATCGTCGGCGAGCTTGGTATGCTCTCGCCGTCCAACACGCGCACCCAGACGCTCGAATGTGTCCAGCGCGGGGTAATTCTTAGCGTCGGCTACAAGAAGGTCGAGGAACTCTACGTGCAGAATCCCGCTTTTGGCTTCTATTTTCTGAAGCTTGCCAGCGCGCGTCTCTTCCAGAACCTCGAGACGCTGGAACAGCGACTCGCGCAGCAGACAGCGGTCGTGGCCGCATCTTCGTCCGCTGAACCGAAGACGGCGTGATGCACCGCTGAAGCAAAGGAATGTTCCGCGTGTCGGATGATGGCATCCTGTCGTCGCTTCGCTACCTCTTCGAAGATTTCATCGGGGAAGAGGATAGTACGGCGCCATCCTTGCCCGAGGGCCTGCCGGAAGCCGCGGTGCCAGTCGTCAGCGACGGTATTGGCCTGCTCACCCATTACCAGGGAACACGCTATGCTCAGCTCTATGTCAACCGGGTGCGCCGTTTCATCGGTCGGCCTGACGTCGACACCGCGATGCTGTGCAACATTGCGCGACTGATGGCGGCGCGGATGAGCTATGAGGATCCGATCCGAATAGCCCAGTTGAAGTTCGCCGAACCTGGCGAAGGCAAAGCACCGTCGGTCGATGTCAGGAAATTTCGCTTCGACGAATTGGTCGGCGCGTTGCCGGCGGTTGCTGGCGAGCCAGTACTCGAGGCGCTCGACGTCATCAAGTGGCGGCACAGGCGGGTCTC
>JGI24705J35276_12238096_pt1 | contig 15843 bp, 12 predicted proteins | sample TergutNt197P4_FD_35276 | JGI IMG/M metagenome (IMG submission 35276) | reverse complement strand
AGTGCCTGGGTTGGCAGCATCATTCGTTCCGTCGTTGAGGATATAGGTTATGGTATAGGCATTGGCTTCCCAGATGGCGGTAAAAGTTTTTTCACCGAAGCTGCCGGTGGGTATGGTGTTGCCCGGCTCCCATTTCACAAAGGTATAACCTTCCCTGGTGGGGTCTTTTAATGTGATTGTCGGGCTTTCTATATTATATTCTCCGGGGTTATCATCATCATTCACACCGTCTTCACCAAGAATATAAGTGATCGCAAATTCATGAGGTTCATAAAGGGCTTTCACTGTAATATTATCAACAACTTTGCTAAAATCTTTATCCCAGCCTACAAAGAAATAGTATGGCTTATTATCGGGATGCGCTGGCTCTTGGGCGGCTTGTTCATAGAGAACCGGCACTGTCGCAAGCACAGCATCATTCCAATCGACAAAAGTCACAGTATATGTATTTCTTTCATAATGAGCATGCACTGATAAATTTTCGGTTATATTGGTAAAATCCGCCGGTAACCAGCCAACAAAATGATGCCCGGGCCGGTCATCCTTAGCGGTTGGCGCTGTCGCGGCGCTGCCGTGTTCAATAACTTGCAATGAAAGTCTTTCACCGTCCCAATCAAAAAACTCTACATCATAAGTATTGATTGAATAAATCGCCTTGATGGTCATATTTTCTGTAACATAATCAAAATCTTCATTATCCCATTCTACAAAATGATAATTCGTTTTTGTATTGGGATTGGCGGGAGGAGTTGCCTGGCTGCCATATGGCACATCTACAGTCAACAAAACCGTATCATCCCAATCAAGGAAAACTACCGTGAAAACCGCATTTGCCCAATGCGCGAATAATACAGTATTTCCGCTCACTTTATCTACATCAAAATCCCATTTAACTCCTCCATCAATGGCTGTATACCAACCATCAAGAATAAAACCGGCTTTAGTTATGCCTAAAACCGGCGGGCTGATCAGTTGAGCACCGTTATCATCCGAAACATGTTCCGATACACGTAAAGTGCCGTCGGCGAAAATCCCGCCATTGGCATTGAATTCTATCAGCCAGCCGTCGGGCCTCACTATAGGGTCGCCATCGGATATGAATTTTGTATTACCATTTATTTTATGGCCCGGATAAACATATACTTTTCCTAATCCCTGATTATAAATGTTACTGGAGTGATTAAGAGTGCCATATATATGTATAACACCGTTATTCACCAGCTTGGTAGACCCGCCGTTCATAGATAAGGTAGCGCCGGCGTCGATATAAAGCCATACATTAGCCGGTACAGTCAGCGTAGTTCCATTGGAAATGCTAAAGGAACTTGATATATGTATATCATAAGGTGTATTTGGATTGGATCTGGCGGTTTCTAATGCAGTTAGCAGAGTTTGCTGCGAGGTTACATTAATTACAGTTGGTTGCATCGCCAGTGTTGGTATAGCCACGCCCAATAATAATGTAGCTATTAAAAGAGTTATGAAAAGCTTTTTCATGTTTTTAACTACCTTTCTTGTAAATGTTTTTAAACCTCTATCATACAATTTGTAGAGATTCGACCTTTTCTGCCTCATTATTAGGAGTTGGGGTTCTCCAATTGCATACTATTGTAAATAATATGTGGTTAATAATTGACAGTTTCAACCTCCCTTTCATTTTATATCATGTATAATGTTTTATTATATCACTCCTTTCAATTAGATGCATAATGTGCAAAGTTTTTAGCATACTAAAAAATGCTACCAGATATGGTATATATAATTATTATATTATAATAATACTCGTTGTCAAGATATATTTAAAAAAAATTGTGAAACAATGAAAAATTCTTCATGATTTCTGTTTTTTTCTTTAAAATTCCAGATATAAGACTTGAAAGCTTGCGTAGAATGAATGTAAAAATTCAATCTTTCATTCATATGTCTATAAAATTGACGGTTTTGTAAAAAACTTGACATATGCTTGCGTCTTCAACATTTCTTTGATAAAATATTATCTATCTTATGGGGCAGGTGATATTTTTTGAAAAAAATAGATTGGCAAGCTTATTTTGAAACACTATTAAAAGTGACCGGAGAGGCGGTCACTGTTATCGATGCAGATCATATAGTTTTGGGCTGGAATGATAAAGCGCAGCAACTCTATAAAATCAAACGGGAAGATATCTTAGGCTTGGATATTAAAGATTTCTTTACCAGTTTGGTCGTGACCAGCCAGTTACAGCAGGCTTTATCCGAGACCGAGTCGGTACGGGATAAGTATCATCAACCCATGCAGGGCGCCCATGTAATGATCAATGCCGCCCCGGTAATAAGCGGAGGCAAGCCGGTAGGGGCTATTGCCAGTGAACGAGATATTACCCAGGCTATGCGTTTAACCAATGAACTGGCGCGCAGCGTAAGCAGGGAACAAAACCTTAAAAGTGAGATAAATAAAATAAACCGTCCCGCAGATGCTTTCAGCCGTATTTATGGACAAAGCGCTGCCTTACAAGAGACCATAGAACTAGCCAAGCGCATAGCCAATACCGATGTCAGTATTTTATTGCGAGGAGAAAGCGGTACGGGCAAAGAGCTGTTTGCCGAAGCTATACATAAAGCGGGCAGCCGCGGCAATGGGCCTTTTGTGGTGATAAACTGCGGCGCTATACCGGCTACGCTCTTTGAAAGCGAGCTTTTCGGTTATCTTGCGGGTTCTTTTACCGGAGCGGATAAAAAAGGGCGTAAAGGCAAATTCGACGAAGCGGATCACGGCGCCATTTTTTTGGATGAAATCGGCGAACTTTCCCCAGATATGCAGGTAAAACTGCTGCATGTTTTGCAAAATCAACGTTTCACCCGGGTGGGCGGCGGTCAGCCGGTAGAGGTAAATACGCGTTTGATTTGCGCCACTCACCGAAATTTGGAACAAATGATACAAGAAGGCAGCTTCCGCGAAGACCTTTATTACCGCATTAATGTAGTAAGCCTCGAAATACCGCCGCTACGCGAAAGGCGCGAAGATATCAGCCAGCTGGCTTATTTATTCGTGCAAGAGTTCTGCGCCCGAGAAGGCTTGCCGCCTAAACATATAGCCCCCGAAGTTATAAACTATTTAGTTGGCTATAACTGGCCCGGCAATATTCGCGAATTGCGCAATGTAGCCGAACGCATGGTAGTACTTTCCGAAGGCGGTTTAATTTTAGCGGAGCATTTGCCGCCTTTATTACGGTATAAACGCGAACAACAAGCCGCGGTTTTAAAAGGCGGCTTAACAAAACTGACGGAAAAGACGGAACTTAGGGCTATAGAAAACACACTTAAACAAACCCAAGGCAACCGTACTAAAGCAGCAGAATTGCTGGGCATTTCCCGCGCTACATTATATTATAAATTAAAAAAATACGGTATAGACAGCTAACGCGGCTTTCAGCCGCAAGTATTGAGTCGTGAGTGGTGGAAGTTTTCGCGTAGCGAAAACTGTTTAAACAAATTCGTGTTTTTATTTGCCTCGTTGGTCAATAAGTTGCTAAGGCGGGCTTTAGTCAACCAAAAGCGGTGAGAAATCTTCTTTCCAGGGCAAGCCGCGGCGGTTTAGCTCCTCCATGAAAGGGTCGGGATCAAATTCCTCCATATTGAAAACGCCGGGGCGCCGCCATTTTCCGGTCATTACTAACATAGCGCCTATCATAGCCGGTACACCGGTGGTATAAGAGATAGCCTGCGAACCTACTTCACGATAACATTCTTGATGATCGCAAACATTATACAGATAATATGTTTTTGGCCGGCCGTCTTTTATGCCCTGAAAAATACAACCGATATTGGTTTTGCCGCGGGTGCGCGGCCCCAAAGAGGAAGGGTCGGGCAATACGGCTTTTAAAAACTGCAGCGGTACTATGAGCTTACCTTCGTATTCAATGGGCGTTATAGAGGTCATGCCCACATTTTCCAAACATTTTAAATGTGTCAAATAGCTTTGGCCAAAAGTCATAAAAAAGCGTATGCGCCGTATGCCGAAAATGTTTACAGCCAAAGATTCCAATTCTTCATGATGCAGTAAATACATATCCTTAAGCCCGATTTCGGGAAAATCGTAAACTCTTTTGATCTCCATCGGTTCAGTTTCTATCCACCGGCCTTCCTGCCAGTAACTGCCTTTGGCGCTCACCTCGCGTATATTGATCTCCGGATTAAAATTTGTGGCAAAAGGATAGCCATGATCGCCGGCATTGGCGTCTAGAATATCTATATAATTGATTTCATCAAAATGATGTTTTTGCGCATAGGCGCAAAAAACTCCGGTAACGCCCGGGTCGAAGCCGCTGCCTAATAAAGCGGTGATACCGGCGTCGAAAAAGCGTTCTCGGTAAGCCCACTGCCATTTATATTCAAACTTAGCCAGCTGCGGCGGTTCATAATTGGCGGTATCCACATAATGTGTGCGGGCGGCAAGGCAGGCTTCCATAATGGAAAGATCCTGATACGGCAAAGCCAAGTTTAATACTACAGCCGGTTTTTCCTTTTCTAACAAAGCTGTAAGTTCAGCCGTTTTATCTGCATCCACTGGCGCAGTTTTCACGCGGGTTTTTGTCCCTTTAGCCATTACAGCGCTTTTAATTGCCTCACATTTGCTTAAAGTACGGCTGGCTATAACCATTTCCTCAAAAACCTCGCTATTTTGCGCGCATTTATGGGCTGCCACATTAGCCACGCCGCCGGCGCCGATAATCATGATCTTTCCCATGCCATAACCTCCCTATCACTTAATAGCAAAAGCTAAAATAAGCTCTCTTAAAACTTTAAGGGCCAAAGACGTAGAAGCACCGCTCATATCGCAAGGCGGGCAAAGTTCCACTATATCGCAGGCTACAATGTTTAAGGCGCCGATTTTTATCAATACTTCAAGCAAATCGGTAAAACTAACCCCACCGGCTTCCGGCGTACCGGTTCCCGGTAAATAGCCGGGATCCAGCACATCCAAATCCAGGGTAAGATAAAGAGGTTTGCCCTGCAATTGCCGAAAAACCGTATCTAAACCGCTAAAATCAAATTTTTGCAAATTGGTATGTCGCATGGCCCATATGAATTCTTCTCTGTCGCCGGAGCGTATGCCCAATTGCCAGATCCTGCCGTCGCCCAGTATATCCCAAGCCCGGCGTACAACAGTTGCATGAGAAAGTTTTTCTCCCAAATAACTATCCCGTAAATCGGCGTGAGCGTCTATATGCACAAGACATAGCTCAGGGTAATGCGCATATGCGGCTTGCAAAGCCCCCAAAGTAACCAAATGCTCGCCGCCTATTAATAGCGGCAATTTATTTTCCGCAATAATTGCCGCTGTGCGCCGGGCAATTATTGATAAAACCGCTGCGGGGTTGCCAAAAGGCAATTCTACATCTCCGCTGTCGAAAACCGGAAAATGTATTAAATCTTTATCTTGATACGGGCTATAGGTTTCCAGGGCATAAGAATCGGCTCGCATGGCTTTGGGGGCGAAACGCGCGCCCGGACGAAAGCTCATCGTGCCATCATAAGGAGCGCCGAAAATCACTACTTTGGCTTTTTCATATGGGCATGTACAATTAAAGAAAGTTTCGCTATTTTCTTTCAACATCTTTCAAGATTTCCTCCACATAATTTGGCAGGGCAAAAGCTCCCAGATGCAGCTGTGTATTATAATATCGTGTTTTTATACCTAAAGACTTCCATTTAACGCCATCGAAATCCCGTAAGGGATGGTATTTTTTTGTAGAAAAACCAAATAACCAATGACCAGAAGGATACGTTGGTATATGGGCCTGATAAGCCAGGCAAAGAGAAAAAGATTGTATAATACGTTTATGGGCGCGCCGAACCGCCGTGGCGTCTCCCTCATAGAAGGCGCTCTCATGCTGATTGACCATAATGCCGTCTTCTTTTAAAGCCTTAAAACAGTTGCCATAGAATTCTTTAGTAAAAAGGCCTTCGCCGGGGCCAAAGGGGTCGGTAGAATCTACGATGATCAAGTCGTATTCATCTTTGACCCGGCGTATATATCGCAAGCCATCTTCATGATGTATATGCAAGCGCGGATCGTCTAAGCTTTTTGTTATTTCCGGAAAAAACTCCCGGCATACCGCCACCACTTGCGGGTCTATTTCTACCAGATCGATATGCTGTATGGTATCGTAGCGTGTCAATTCCCGCGCGGCTCCGCCATCTCCCGCGCCGATCAGCAATACCTTTTCTACCCGGGGATGCACTGCCATGGGCACATGGGTAATCATCTCATGATAGATGAACTCATCTTTTTCCGTGAACATCATATAGCCGTCTAAGATGAGAAAGCGGCCGAATTCCGGGGAAGAAAATACGTCGATACGCTGAAACTCGCTTTGTGCGCTATATAGCTGTTTATCTACGCGTATAGAAAAACGCACATTCTCGCTGTGATATTCGGAAAACCATAAATCCATAAAACGCTCTCCTTATTTTTTTAATTTGTTCAACTGTTTTCCAATACCTGTAAATTCTCTATATCCACATCATGAGTGCCGATCACATTACAGCCGATATCGAGGGCATTTTCAATATATTCTACCGCAGCGGCTGTTATCTCTTCTCCCGGGGCCAATATAGGTATGCCGGGAGGATAACACATGATCAGCTCTCCGCAAACGCGTCCTATGGCTAAAGATAAAGGCAACGATATTTTCTTACCATAATAAGCTTCCTTGGGGCTTTTACGCAGCGGCGTTACTGGCAATGGCTTAACGTATAAAGTATTTTGCGGGCGGCGAAACCGGCGTTCTATTTCCGCCAAGGCCCCTACCAAACGCTCCAGCTCCCTTTGGCGATCCCCCACGGAAATATAAGCCAAAATATTAGAAACATCGCCAAATTCTACTTGAATATCGTATTCATCCCGCAATAAATCATATACCTCCATACCGGAAAGCCCGGTATCCATGGTGGCTACGGCTAATTTGGTGGCGTCGAAATCAAAAATAGTTTTTTCATCAATCAATTCTTTGCCATAGGCATAATAGCCGTCCAGTTTATTTATTTCCTCCCGCGCATAATCCGCCAAATGTAATACATGGGCGAATATTTCTTGGCCATGCAAAGCGAGGTTTTTACGGGAAATATCTAAGCTGGCCAGCAACAGATAAGATGCGCTGGTACTTTGGGTCAAATTAATGGTTTGGCGTAAAGCTTCCGCATCTACCCTCGCCGACGAAAGCAAAAATGAGCTTTGCGTAAGCGAGCCGCCGCTTTTATGCATGCTAACGGCAGCCAAATCTGCGCCGGCGGCCATAGCGGGACAAGGTAATCCTTGACCGAAATACAGGTGAGCGCCATGCGCTTCGTCTACTAAAAGCAGCATGCCATGACGATGCGTCAATTCGCCGATACGCTGCAAATTAGAGCAGATACCATAATAACTGGGGGAGGTAACAAAAACAGCTTTGGCTTCGGGATGATCAAGTATGGTCTTTTCCAATTCTTGAAGCGGCAAAGACAGCGATATATGCAGCTTTTCATGTACCGGCTGCTGAAAATAAACAGGGATAGCCCCGGATAGCACCAAAGCATTGATCACGCTCTTATGCACATTACGGGAAAGAATTATTTTATCCCCAGGATGACAGGCAAAAAGTATCATATTTTGCACAGCGGAAGTAGTGCCGTTGACCAGAAAAAACGCATGCCCGGCCCCAAAAGCGTGGGCGGCCAACTCTTCTGCTTCGCGGATCACGGAAACGGGGTGAGATAAATTATCTAAAGGTTTCATGGAATTTACATCCGTTTCCATACAACGCGCACCCAAAAACTGCGTTAATTCTCCATTTCCTTTGCCGCGCTTATGCCCCGGTACATCGAAAGGAACCACCCGCATATTTTTGAGGTTTTCAAGCGCCTCTTTTATGGGAGCGCGCTCTTGTGCTGAATAATCCAATTTCCAACCCCTTCCCTAGAAAAGCAATCAGTTTATCGATAATATTATATTAAGGAAACTATTATAACATGCCATAAATCATTTGGCAAAAAACATTATTTAGAAGCGCCCTTAATTCATATTTGTTCATGTTTATAATTTTCTATAATGCTTTGCCAGAGATCATCCGGCACTATACCCATACGCCAAACGCCAATACCTGCTACGCCATATTGACGTACTAAAGCTGCTTTTTGCCCCAAACTCGCGGCGTCTTCAAACCATAACTGCATGGGGTTACCGTCTTTATCTTCATATAGTAGATACGGTGTTGATGATTTTTCATCCCATTTCAATTCGGCGTTAAATTCCTCGATAATTTCCCGCGCGCGCGCAATATGTACGGAACCGCCATTATAAGTTCCGCCCCAAGCCCGCCCATAAACGCCCAGCATTACATGAAGCTTTTCTTTGGGTATCAGGGTCAGCATATAATCTAAACCGGCGCGTATCCAAGCGGGCGAAGCCACCGGCCCCGGGTCGCCGCCACCATAATGCTCATCATAAAACATTATATGTAATCGGTCGGCGGCTTGGCCAAGCGCCCGGTAATCGAACATATAAAGCCAGGTTTCGCGCTCGCTTTTGCATGGTTTTAAAGAAACCGAAACCGTTTTATCTACAAGAGCTGCTTTAAGTTCGCGTATAAAAGCGCTAAAACTATCCCGGCAGGCAGTATCCATCTTTTCAAAATCGATATCTATACCGTCTGCTCCCGTTTGCCGTACCAAATGCGCAATATTTTCTACCGCTATGGCTCGATTTGCAATATTAGTTAACATAGCGGCAGACCCTTCTTGCTTTTTGCTTGGCGGGTCGCCAAAATCTGTTACTAAAAGCAGTTTTTCTATACCATTTTCTGTTAAAAACGGCAGGGCATATTCGTTCCAGCCGGAATTATAATTTTTCGCTTCAACGCTGCCGTCTGCATAAACTTTATAGGCAAAATTGATCACCGTAGCAAAAGAATTACCATAAGAAAATAACATATCGGCAGAAGCGCTGTCGAAGTAATATCCTGTAATACGTCCGTCTGCTGCTGAGAGAGCAATAGGCGGCTGCGGCTGCAGAGGCTGGCTATCGATAAAAATATTCACAGTACGTGTAGTTTGTTCCCATTCTACTTGCGCTTCCATGTTCTCAATGATAAAGCGTAAAGGTACCATGGTACGATTTTCTTTTATAACCGCGCACACATCTAACTTGACCGGCTCTCCATTAACTATTGCTATCGAGCTGCCGATATCCAAACGCAGAATATTGTGAACGCCAAATACCGTAGCCGCGCGCGCATCTTCATTCCAATCTACAGTATATGCGCAAGCTTCGCTAATAAAACGCAAAGGAACCATAGTGCGTTCGTCTTGGATATAAGCCGGCGCATCCGGATAAACCGGCTGGCCATTGATTTGCAAATTGATTGTATCGGCATGTGCAAAAGCAAGGGTATTACCGCCAATAATTATCATCGTAATAATAAAAAAACAAATCAGTATTCTACGCATAAACTCCTCCTAAGGCGGGCTAAAGCCCGCAAGTATCGAGTATTGAGTATTGAGTATTGAGTATTGAGTATTCGGTTATGAAATGAGTCTGTGAGGTACTAATTTGGCCCGCGTACGGCCCGCCGCAATACTAAGGGCGGTTTATAATAAGATAAAGCTTGTTGCTGCTGTGCTGTAAGAGGTAAATATACCATCATAGCCGGGTGCGCCGCGGCGGCAATGCTCTCCCCTGCGCTATCGAAAAGCTCGTTTACCTTTAAATCTATTTCGCCGCCCTGTGGCAATAACAATTCCAAGGTATCACCCGGGGCAAAATGATTATGCTGCCGTAATAATAGATAGCCCTGTTCTATAGCAAGGGCCAGGGCAACAAAATCATACCCGCGTACAGGGTCGGAGCTTTCATAGCGCATGCTTTGAACGCCTGGCGAGCCTAAGGCGAAGCCCATAGTGTATTCGCGGTGGCTTACTTTAGCTATTTCCTGCTGCCATTCCCGCTTTACGGTATAATTTTCTTTTTTTGTAACCGCATCTTCAATGGCAGCACGATAAATGCGGGTAATATTGGCTATATAATACGCGCTTTTATTGCGCCCTTCTATTTTCAGGGCCGCGATATTGCCGGCGATAATTTGCGGTAAAACCTCGATCAAGCATAGATCCCGGCTATTGAGTATATAACCGCCCCGTTCATCTTCTTCTATAGGCCAAAACTCACCGGGGCGCTTTTCTTCCTGTAAAGCATAACGCCAGCGGCAAGGCTGGGCGCAATCGCCGCGATTAGCGTCGCGAAAAACCAGATAATTGCTTAATAAGCAACGTCCGGAATATGCCATACACATGGCGCCATGTATAAAAATCTCTGTATCTATACCGGCTAATGCGGAAATCTGCGCCGCTTCGGTTAAAGTCAATTCCCGGCCCAAAATAACGCGCTCAGCACCTAAATTTTTCCACATGGCGGCGCTTTGCCAATTCACAGTATTTGCCTGAGTGCTGATATGCAGCGGCAAGCCGGCCGCGTACTGCTGTGCCAAAGTGAATACGCCTAAATCGGAAACAATCAAACCATCCGGGGCAGCTTCTTTCAGCAGTTTTAAATAAGCGGGTAAACGTTCGATATCGCTGTTATGAGCGAACACATTCACCGCCACATAAAGCTTTTTACCCAAAGCATGGGTATAGTTTACAGCCCGGGCTACTTCTTCAATACTAAAGTTTCCGGCCCGTGCCCGCAAAGAAAAATCCTGACCGCCAATATATACCGCATCTGCCCCATAAGCCAAAGCTACGCGCAGTTTCTCACTATCCCCGGCTGGAGCCAGCAGTTCCGGTTTATGTATAGCAGTTTCCATCTTTTATCCTTTTGCCATTATTCTTTATACCTCAGCCCATCTTTATAGACCCCGTGCCGTAAAACCCAGCGCAATCATTGCTGATCATCCGGTTGTTTTTTTATATGCTCTTCGTAAGTGGCGCTAAAACGGTGCGAGCCGTCGTTTTTGGCGCGAAAATATAGATAATCTGTTTCCTCCGGGTACAAAGCCGCACTTAGCGCGGCTACGCCCGGCGAAGCTATAGGCCCGGGCGGTAAACCAAGATATTTGTAAGTATTATAGGGAGATTCAATTTCAAGGTCGCTGTTTAAAAGCGGAACTTTTGGCTCGCCCAAGAGGAATTGTATAGTGGCGCAGGATTGCAGCAGCATATTAAGGGCAAGCCGCTTATGAAAAACGCCGGAAATAATAGGTCTATCGGCTGCCAGCGCCGCCTCTTTTTCAATGATAGAAGCCAGCGTAACTACCTCGCCAATACTCATATCTAATTCGTCTGCCTTATCTTGCCATTCTTTTGTCCAAATATGATCGAATTGTTTAAGCATCATCTCGACGATTTGTTTTTCATCCCAGGAAGGGTCTATAAAATATGTATCCGGAACCAAAAAACCTTCCAAACGGCTACCGGGGGCAATGGAAGAGCCGCTTTGCGGCAGATAATCCCGCCCAAACTCGCCTTCTTCCGCATATTTGAGGAAAGCCTCCGCATCGCATAAGCCGGCTTCGGCAAAACGCCGGGCGGTGGCGCCCGCAGTTAACCCCTCAGGTATGGTTACGCGGATATCATGGCTAACATTGCTGCCTTTGAGCAAAAGCTCGCCAATATCCTCCAGTTTCCATAAACCGGCGGCAAAAACATATTCCCCGGCGCGCAATTGTATATCGATGCCGGATTGCTTTGCATAGCGGCGAAAAACTACCGAATTACCGGTAAGCCCCGCCTCATAAAGCAGTGTTGAAATATCGGCGCTGCTGGCGCCAGCCGGAATTTCTATAGTTATATCTTGACTGATCGCTATTGGCTTAACAGATATAGGCGCGCTCAAGTTTCCCGCAGTTTCCTCCGCCCATCCGCGTAAAAGCAGCCAAGCCCCGCATAACAGCAATATTATAATACCAAAGAAAATCAATAAAGCCTTTAAACCGGTAAAACTTCTTCTTTTGGGGCCGCTCATATAATCCATATGACCTCCTACAATTCTACCATATTATGTATTAATTATAAACTAAATAATAATATAATGCAAACAAAAAAGCGGCTCGCGCCGCTTTTTGATCAATCCTCTTCATCTTCGTCGGCATCCTCTAAATCATCCACTATATCGTCATAAGCGTCGGCCACCTTATCCCATTCTTCGTCATTTTCTATATCACATAATATTTCTTCGCCATCTTCGTCTTGGCCGAATCGCATAATAATCGCTTCATTGGAATCCGCATATTCTTCATCCAGTGGTATAAGCACAGCGTACTTATGGGCGTCTACTTCTAAAATCGCTTCAACTTCGAATTCATGTTCACATCCATCTTCATCAACCAAAGTGATCAAATCACTCATACACATCACCTCTTTTACCTTTAATTAACCATAACTAAGCAGCAGCTCTACATATTGATCCATCTGATAACAACGTGGCAAGGCGACCGGCGCATAATAGCATTATAGTTGCCCATGCCTACTTTGTCAAGTTATGTATCGTTGCCGCGCAAATACGAATTATCGAAATCCTGCGGGGTATCGATATCGGTATATGCACCCTCATCTTCCAAAGGTAAAAGCAGCGTTTGCTTCTTATATTTATGCATTAGCCCCCGTGCTCCCTTATCGCCGGTAAGTCGACGTATATCCCCAAAAAGCTCAGGCGCCCAAACTGTAGGGTTGCCAATTTTCCCTTTACTGTTCACCGGGGCTACGATTAAAGCATTGCTCTTTTGAAAAGCGGCAGCCAAAGCCCTGTAGCTTTGCGGCAAAACAGACGGCATATCTCCCAGAATAAAAATCACGCCATGACCCGGTAAAACAGCCTGAAGGCCACAGATAAGCGAGGTACTGTGGCCTTTTTTATAATCTTCATTTATCAGCCAGGGCACGCCTTTTGCCGCTGCTTGCTCGGATACAGCGGCTGCTTCGGCGCCGCATATAACAGTTAAGGGGTCAATACCTCCGTCGCTGGCTTTTATCAGTGTTCGGCCGATCATGGTATCGCCTTCCCAGGGCAAAAGCAATTTGGGGCAACCCATACGGCGCGATTCACCCGCCGCCAATACTATCCCGAAAAGCGGCCTGCCGGTATTTTTCCTCATTTACCGCCCCATATACGCACCTGATGATTGCCATTTTGCATGGAAGCAAAAAGTACATCTTCTGCTCCGGTAACTTTTAAAGCCCGGGCTATTTGTACAGCCCGCGTTAAGCTTTCCGTAGTATCTATTTTATTTATTACCGGCAACCATTGCGCTTGGCGCGGCACATTTTTACGTCCGCCTTCCACAGAAAACATTATATCCGCAATAGCCCTGCTATCTAACCTAGCTCCTGCCGGTATACCACTGATGCTGGCTGCCAATTCCGGACGATTACAGAATTCTTTGGTCAAAGGAATTTCCAAAGCATTTTGTCCAACCACATTAAGCACTACGGTAGCACTTTGCGGAATCAGAGGCTCCTGCAGGTCCGGAGCTTTAAATAACGAGTTTGTTATACCATCCGCTTCTACAAAAATATAATCGGCTACTACCATTTCCGCCAGTTTATCTATATATTCCGGTGTAAAGCCCAATAATTTACCATCACGCACTCCGGAACCTAAAGCCACTATCTCGCCGGGCTTTACGCCTTGCCGTACCTGTTCCATAATACCATGCTTATCAGATACTATTAGCCTATGCACCGTGCCATGAACCGGCAAATTGATCTCGGCGGTTGTGGTTAGCAATACTTTGGCGCCGCTAAAGCTTAATTCTTCGGCCAGCGCATACATAATATTACTTTTGCCGTCACCGCCGACCAGCGCCACCACATCGCCCAGGGTTAAAGATAAAGGCTTCCAGCTTAAAGGAATTGTAACCTCTTGTTTATCTTTTTTTAATTTGGGCCGTGGTTTATCTGTTAATAGATGATTTACACCAAAATGACGGGCAAAAATGCTTTCTAAGCTTTCTTCGCTTTCTTGTATCATGGTTTCATAACGGCGCATTAAATCTTGGGCCCTTACGGTAACGCGCGCGCCGCCGCCGCCGCTGCCGCCGGCATGCCCTTCCAGCAGCGCAAAACCAAGTTTTGCGCTGATTTGCTTCATCAAGCCATGAGCACGGCTATAAGACATATTCTGGTCTTTAGCCGCTTGGGCTAAAGAACCACTGGCTTGCACACCTTTCAATAAACGATATGGACCTTCTCCAAAAGCTTTTCCTCCGTCATCAAGCCAAATTTTATACATCAGCTTCATTAATCCGCCTCCCCGTATCTAATATTATTGTTCCAGCAACAATTGCCATTGCTCTAAAAATGCCTCTTTAGAAACGCTGAGATGATTACGAGCCCTAGTTTCAGCCAACTGACCATCCTGCGCTTTAATAGCCGCCAGCAATTGCTCATGCTCTTTCCAGGAATGCTTCATACGGCCCGCCGCTTTTAGTGAATAAGCTCTGAATAATTGTATATAATCATTGTACAGTTTAAGCAAGCTTTCAACTCTTTTATTTTTACAATGTTCGTAAATAGTGAAATGAAAAGACTGATGCAGCGCCATTTCTCGCTCTTGGTCGTTTTGTTCAATAGCTTCGCTCATTTTATACAAAAGAGTTTGCAGCTTTTCCAATACATCGGAACCGGCTTGCTCGGCTACCAAACGCGCCGCATAACCTTCCAACAACATACAAATATCATAGATATCTGCTGCTTCTTTACTGCTCAGCTGGCGCACCTCTACCCCACGCCGGCGATGATGCTTGACCAAACCCTCGCTTTCCAGTTTACGCAAAGCTTCCCGCACCGGAGTCCGGCTTACATTTAAATTACGGGCCAATTCATCTTCCACCATATGCCCTCCGGCCGGTAAGAGACGGCTGATAATCGCGTCGCGCAAATATTGATATATAAGTTCCCGCATAGGTATGAATTCATTAGCCGCCACAAAAGCGGCAAAACCATCATAGAGATTTTCGGGATTATTATTGCTATTTTCCATAGGGGTCACTCCATTTATTGTTTTGGCTTATTGTACCTTAGTATCCAAAAATATTCGACACTTGGTTTTCATACCCTGCCTTCTATTATTTATAATTCACCTGTTTTTCTTCACAACAATATTTCTTTTCGTTCTTTCGTTAGTTCCTGAATATTTAAGTCATACACATACCATTCCCCATCATCTGCTTGCATATAAACATATGACAATGTTGATATTGTTGGTGAAAAATTTAGCAGCTTTTGATCGAATTTTCCTAATATTAATACCCTTGCTCATATTGTTATACCTGTAATGTAGTAACCGCCGAATATATTCGAATATTCCTTATTAGCGCCCTTTAATAGCACCGGTCTATCGCCAGTATATAAGCCTAGTAAATCAACAATAATAGTTAGTCATTGTGCGGTCACTACATTTTATCTGTTTACTCGATACTGATTACTCGATACTCGATACTTGCGGGCTTTAGCTCGCCTTAGTTGTTGTATGATCAAGTACAGTATCCTGTTCAGGATATTGTACTTGATCATACAGGCTTTTCTAACTTATACCTACCTAAATATTTGGTATTTTTTCTATCACCTCATGTGTTAATAGGTTGTATTGATACCAGTCTCCATCCTTTGCTTCCATAGGAACCTTTATTAAAACATCTTTTTTTTCTTTTGTCAATTCCTGGGTATTTAGGTCATAAACATACCATTCTTCATCATCTGCGTACATATAAACACACGACAATATTGCCTTACCTGCCGCCTTCTCAAATATCATTATCGTCCAAACCCCTGTAGATAATTTGATGATTTTCTTCCATGTCGTTACATCGGTTTTTTCATATGTTGTAATTA